>JAABUK010002463.1_pt1 | contig 33126 bp, 28 predicted proteins | sample 5559141 | NCBI WGS metagenome assembly JAABUK01 (sample SAMN10711869, study PRJNA513367) | rock metagenome | isolation source: Antarctica rocks | place: Antarctica: Victoria Land, Pudding Butte nord | collected 2016-01-03 | reverse complement strand
CCGCCACCTATGGTGGCGGCTCCGCTCGCCTGACCGTGACCCGGAGGCGCTTCCAACACCAACGGGCTACGACCAGGGAAGTTGCCCGGACTGTCATCCGGGGCTCCTTCCAGTTGGGAAGGGTCGCTGTTCGACCCTTCGGTTTCCGAGGCCCCTGCTGCAGCGGGGGCCTCGGCGTTTGTGGGGGTCCACAGCCCGCGACCGGCCGTCACGAGACGACCGTTACGACGCAGGTAGTGCATGCCATTTCGAACCTGCTCACGGGTGACGCGAAGCTCTGCGACCTGAGGTATCGCCAGCGTTCCATCGAGGCTGAACACGGTTCCAGGCTCAGCTCGTTCGATGATGTCCACGAGTACAGCGTTCAGACCGCTGCCATTCGGAGCAATGGCGGGCACGCTGAGCAGAGTCTCAGCCTCCGCTCCGAGGTACGCGAGGAAGGCGTCGGCTCCTCGCCGTCTCTCCCGGGCCTGATCCAGTTCCCAGAGAGCCGCAACGCGGTGGTTCTCGACTTCCGTGACACGACGCTCTGCCGTCGCGATGTCCGCGTCGAGGCGCGCCACCGCACCTCGAACTTGCTCGTCCGTGTACGTCGCCATGTCATCAAGATAGCATCTCAAGCCCCCCCCCGCGTCCGCGTTGACAAGCCGACACGAGATACGAAGTTGCCCCGGTTGAGTCATGGAACGTGGTAGCGTTCACCTTGCGGTGGGCGGTCGACCAATTGGTAGGTCACTTGGTTGTCAGCCTTGAGATGTGGGTTCGAATCCCACCCGCCCAGCCGCCCTCTTGCTTGCTATACTTGTCTTGGCTGACAACCAAGTGACCTGCCCGTGCGGGCCAGTGATGTAGCGAAGGGCTCCGGGTTCGCGTCCCCGGGGCCTTTTGTCATTCCAGGCGTACCGTTGCTCTATGACGGCCCAACACCCGACCCCCGCCGAGCGGGATGAGCGGGTGACCATGCCCCTAGACCCTGAGGCCGCGCTGCGGGCGCTGCTTGCCGTCCGCCCCGACGTTCCGCAAACGACCGACGGCGCGCAGCCGCGCCCGCCCGTCGCCGCCCGCGAGAATCACTCGAACAGCGAAGCCTGATCCGCTGGCGTCGTGGCTCGCAGAGCTTGGATGTAGGGCAGCATCGTGGCGGGCATCCGGGGCCGCTTGCCGGACAGCAGCTCGTCCACGGTGATGAGCTGGATGCGGGGGAATGCCTCCGCGTAGTGCGGGTGCTGGTATGACCCGGCGTGGTTGGCCTCGTCGATCATGCCTCGCGTCGGCGGCGTGTTCGTGATCATCACGCCCATCTCCGCCTTCTGCGTAGCGACGGTGCCGCCCAGGTCGCGCGCCATCGCCGGGTTCAGTTGGCGACCGCCCTTGACCGAGACGAGCACCCGACCGACACCGCCTCGTGCGTCGAGCGCGAATCGGGCAACGCCGTCTATGCCCTTGTCGCCGACCTGTTTCTGATTCGGCTGCCCATTAACGAGAGACACCGCCCACCGTTCGAAGTCGAACGGCGATCGGGAGAACAAGGCAAGAGCGGCGGCGCGGTCTCGCGGGATGCCGAGCACGTCGTAGGTGCTCTTGATTTCGGCTCCGTATGTGTGTTCCAAGCGCTTCTCGATGAGGTCGATGGCGATGTAGGTCACGTCAATCCCGATCCATTGCCGGTCTAGCTTGATCGCTGCGTCGATGGTGGTGCCGCAGCCACAGAACGGGTCCAGGACGACATCGCCGGGGTTGCTGCTGGTGTTCACAATCCGTTCGAGCAGAGCTACCGGCTTCTGGGTCGGGTAGCCCAGCTTCTCGCGGCTGCGATTGTTGATGGTCTCGATGTCGGTCCAGATGTTCTGGGCGGGGACGCCGAGCATCTCGTCTAGGTAACGCTTGTACTGCGGTACAGCACCGGGTCGCGTCTGGATAATGCGGCCCTGCGCGATCAACTCCTGCATCCGCTCCTTCGAGTAGCGCCAGTACCGGCTAACGCCCATGACCTCGTAAAACGGATTGCCCTTGGCCACACCTCCAGGGCCTTGGATGTTGTCGATCCGGTACCGGCGCCCAGTGCCCTCCTCGACGCGGCGATAATCGCGGTCGATATAGCTCGGGTCGTACGGCTGGTACTGCATATTGAACGTTTGCCGGTCGGACTTCGCGTAAAACAGGATCGTGTCCGACACGCGCCCATAATGCTGGGCGCCCTGTTTGGAGTCGCTGTGGGCACTGGACCGCTTCCAAATGATCTCGTTGACGAACCGATCGGGACCGAAGATCGCGTCGAGAAGCACCTTGAGGTAGTGGCTCATGGTCGGGTCGCAATGGAGGTAGAGACTGCCGGTTGTCTTCAAAACCCGGTGAAGCTCTACGAGCCGCGGGGCCATGTTGACCAGGTAAGCCAAAGCGTCGTTCTCGCCGATCAGTGTCCGAAATGCCGTGAGGGCGTTAGCTACCTCATTAGGCAGTTCTCCACCGATGTACCTCGCGTACTGGCGCTCAGTGGTCGGCGTCCAACGCCAGGTATCGTCGAACGCCTGAATCTGCGCCGCTTCCGGGTTTCCTACAACGTCATGCCGGTTGAAGATGACGTTGTAACTGCGGTTCGAGTTGAACGGCGGATCAAGATAAACCAAGTCCACGGTCGCGGCAGGAACGTGCTGCCGCAGCACGTCCAAGTTGTCGCCGTAGTAGAGGCGGTTCTTGGGGCTGGGCACGCTCCGAGCCTAGCAGGTTGGGTTTGTCAGGTCACACATCGCCGACCGGACGGCTACGAGAACCGGGTCGCCTATGTGGCTGGGGGCGCATACAGCCAAATCAAGCAGGACGCATACACCGCCTACGCCCAGGACCCGATCTTCGTCACCCCGCAGCCCCACGTCGACACGACACCTCCCAGTACGCCCGGCAATCTCCGTGCCCCCTCGGTCGGTACCGGCTCCGTGCGGCTGGGCTGGGACTCCTCGTCGGACGACACGGGGGTTGCCGGCTATGACCTCTTCCGCGACGGCGTGCCACTGGCCACCGTGGGCGCAGTCACCGGCTACACCGACTCGACCGTCGTCGCCGGCACCAGCTACCGCTACACGATCGACGCCTTCGACGCCGCCGGCAACCTCAGCCCGGTGTCCGGCGCGGTCACCGTCACCACACCCGACGTCCAGGACATCAGCCCGCCGAGCGTTCCCGGCGCACCCACCGCGAGCGGTGTCAGCGAGTCCAGGGTCGACCTCGCCTGGTCCGCCAGCACCGACGACGTTGCGGTGACGCAATACACCATCTCGCGGGACGGCTCGGTGATCGGGACGAGCTCCGGCCCGTCGTACAGCGACACCACCGTCCCCGCGAATCGCACCTACAGCTACGTGGTGTCGGCGCAGGACGCGGCCGGCAACACCAGTGCCGACTCCGCGGCGACCAGCGTCACGACCCCTGCCGCGGCGGACAACACCGCCCCGACCGTCCCGACGGGCTTGCGCGCAGCAGGCACCACTCAATCCCGGGTCGACCTGACCTGGACGGCGAGCGACGACGCCGTCGGCGTGACGCAATACACCATCCGTCGAGACGGCGTCGATATCGGGACGAGCCTGGGCGCCGCGTACACCGACACGAGCGTCCTGCCCCGCACTGCCTACGTCTACGCCGTTTTGGCGCAGGACGCGGCGGGCAACAAAAGCGGGTACTCCACCGATGCGACCGTAACGACACCGGACGTCCCGGACACCACCTCGCCGACCACGCCGACCAACCTGATCGCTCGGGTCGTCAGTCCTACGAAGGTGGCCCTCACCTGGGCCGCCAGCACCGACAACGTGGGTGTCGTCGGTTACACCGTGGTGCGCGACGGCACCGTCAGCCTCCCGGTGAGCGCAACGTCGTACACCGACACGTCGATGACCAGTGGCCAGCCGCACAGCTACGCCGTCTACGCCCGCGACCAGGCCGGCAACAGCTCTCCCAGGTCGGGCTCGGCATCGGTAACGGTGCCCGCGGTGGCGCCGAGCGGGCTGACCGGGAGCTACTTCGACACCGCCTCGTTCACCAGCCTCAAAGTCACCCGCGTCGACAGCCGGGTAGCCTTCGGCTGGGGCACCGCCGCGCCCGCATCCGGCATGGGAGCCGACACATTCAGCGTGCGGTGGACCGGCAAGGTGATCGTTCCGGCGACCGGCACGTACACCTTCTACACCCAGTCCGACGACGCCGTACGCCTGTGGGTGAACGGCCAGCAGATCGTCAACGACTGGACCGCACACACGCTCAAGGAGGACAAGGGCGCCATCGCGCTGAGTGCCAACCAGGCCTACAGCGTCAAGATGGAGTACTACGAGAACACCGGTCAGGCGACCGCCAAGCTCCTCTGGTCCGGTTCGGGCCTGACCAGGCAGCTGATCCCGGCCAGCCAACTGCTCGCCCGGTAGGCGCCGAAGCCCGCGCGCCGGGCGGTGCGAGGATGTGCCGGTGTCCGCGCCCGACGACCACTCGACTCACGGACATGACCACACCCATGGTCCCGACAGCGGCCACGCCTCGCACGGGCAGCCGTCGGCGGATGCGAGCGTGCGCCCCGCGCGGCTGAACGACCTGGCGGCGGTGGGCCAGGTCCAGGCGGCGCTCTGGCGATCGTCATACGGCTCGGTGCTGTCGGCCGAGGTGCTGGACCGGCTCGATGCCGCAGCCTTCGCCCGGGTATGGCGCGAGTCGCTGACCTCGGCGCCCAGCGAGCGGCACCAGCTTCTGGTCGCTCGGGCCGGCGCCCAGGTGGTCGGGCTCGCCGCGGTCGGCCCCAGCGAGGACCGGGACTCCGAGGACGGCGCCGGCGAGCTGCTGGTCCTCGGCGTCCACCCGGAGGCGCGGCGGCAGGGGCACGGTTCTCGGCTGCTGAACGCGGCGATCGCCGCGCTGCAGGACACCGGTGCGGTGCGCGTACGGGCGTGGGTGCTGGCCGACCACGACGACACCCGGGCCTTCCTCGCCGCTGCCGGCCTGGAGCCGGACGGCGCGCACCGGGCCCGGGTGGTCGACAGCGACGGACGTACGGTGCGGGAGCTGCGGCTGACCGCGGAGCTGCCGGGCCGGTGAGCGAGCTCGATCCGGCACGCCGCCGCCAGGTCATGCGGCAGGGGCTGTCCGTGGGCGTGGCCACCGGCGCGTACGGCGTGAGCTTCGGCGCGCTGTCGATAGCGGCCGGCCTGTCCATGTGGCAGACGATCACCTTGTCGTCGCTGCTGTTCAGCGGCGGCTCGCAGTTCGCGATCGTCAGCATCCTGGGCGCAGGGGGGTCCGGTGCGGCCGCCGTGGCGACGTCCTCGCTTCTCGGGCTGCGCAACGGCCTGTACGGGCTTCAGGTCTCGCGGCTGCTCGGCGGCAAGGGTGTTCGCCGACTGGCTGCCGCCCACCTGACGATCGACGAGTCGACCGCCGTGGCCATCGGGCAGCCGGAGGCCGCCGCGAGCCGGCTGGGCTTCTGGGTGACCGGCGCAGCGGTATTCGTGCTGTGGAACCTGACGACGCTCGTAGGCGCGCTGCTGGGCAACGCGTTCGGCGATCCGCGCCGCTACGGTCTCGACGCCGCCGCGGCCGCGGCGTTCGCGGCACTGCTCTGGCCACGCCTGCGTGGGCGGGACACCCGGTCAGTCGCGGCCGTAGCCGCGGTAGTCGCCCTGGTCGTCGTACCGCGCGCGCCGGCAGGCGTGCCGGTCCTGGTGGCGGCCGTGGTTGCCGTGGTCGCGGGCCTGGGCCCCCGTCCGGGCTCGGCTTCGGACGAGGGCTCGCGGTGAGCACCTGGGCCACCGTGCTGGTCGCCGGCGCCGCCGCCTACCTGCTGAAGCTGGCCGGTCACCTCGTGCCGCAGCGGGCTCTGCGTGGCCCTCGGGTGACGCGGATCAGCATCCTGCTGCCAGTCGCGATGCTGGCCGCCCTGGTCGCCGTCCAGGCTTTCACCAGCGGCCCCAAGTTGGTCCTCGACGCGCGAGCCGCCGCGGTGGCGGTCGCCGTCATCGCGCTGCTGCTCCGGGCGCCGTTCCTGGTCGTCGTGGTCCTCGCGGCCGGGACCGCTGCCGCGCTGCGACACCTCGGCTGGGGCTGAGCTCGCTCACGGCCCCCATCGCCGCGGCCGGCTCAGCCGCCGGTGCGCTGGGCCTCGCGCCACGCCCGCACCGCAGCTCGGTACGCCCGCTGCTCGGCGCCGCGGTCGCCGTCCAGTCGGTGGGTCTCGGCATGGGCCAGTGCGGTGCGCCATACGGTTTCCCGCTCTGGTGGCTCTCCCCCCGAAGTCTGCGCCCGCATCATCGCGGAGCCATCGCGGGCGAACAGCACCAGCCGCCAGACGGCCGCGAGCGTGACGATCGGCACCAGGATCACGCCCACCCCGAGCAGGACCGCTGCGGGCCTGCCGTCCGCGACGAGCAGCACGCCTCGCCAGCCGATCGTGGCGCCGTAGAACACCAGGACGACCAGCAGGACCAGCGCGGTGAGGCGCTCGCGAGAACGCTGCGCGGCCGGGCCGGACCCTGAGCCGTCCCCCCTGGCACCCTGGGCCATCGCTCAGGCGAGCCCGAGGTAGTGCTCGAGGCCCACGGTTACCCCTGGATGGGCAGCAACTGCGCGCACACCGGCGAGGACGCCCGGCATGAAGCTCTCGCGATCGAACGAGTCGTGCCGGATCGTGAGCAGCTCACCCGTGCCGCCGAAGAGGACCTCCTGATGGGCGACCAGTCCCCGCAGCCGCAGCGCGTGGACCGGTATGCCGTCCACCCGCGCCCCGCGCGCGCCGCCGGGATCGGCGGCTGTCGCATCCGGCACGTCACCCATTCCCGCCTCACGCCGGGCAGCAGCGACCAGTTCGGCCGTACGGGCAGCAGTCCCCGAGGGCGCGTCGACCTTGTCGGGATGGTGCAGCTCGACGACCTCCACCGACTCGTAGAAGCGGGCCGCCTGCTGGGCGAAGGACATCATCAAGATGGCGCCGACGGCGAAGTTGGGGGCGATCAGGACCCCGAGGCCGGGATGCCGGGCGGCCGTCTCGCGGAGCGCGTCGAGGCGGTCGGGGGTCCAGCCGGTCGTGCCCACGACGACGTGTACACCGCGCTCGAGGCAGTACGAGACGTTGGCGGGAGAGGCATCCGGCACCGAGAACTCGACGGCCACCTCAGCGGCACCGAGATCGCCGAGGTCGTCGCCGACGTCGAAACGCCCCGCCAGGTGCAGGTCCGGCGCCGACTCGACGGCACGACATACGGTCGCGCCCATTCGTCCGCGCGCACCGATCACCGCCACCCTGAGCGTTTCGGCCACCCCGTCAGCCTAGGTCGAAGTCCCAAAGACACACCTTTCGGCCCGCTCGAAAGGAGTGTCTTTGGGACACGAAGCTCGGAAACGCGGAGCGGCCCGCGCAGACCCCTCATGCGCACTGCGCAGGTATGCCGGGCCGCTCGTCGTTCGCGAAGGAGCTGTCGACTCAGGCCGACGCCGGCTCCTCGACCGCAACCGGCGTGGGCGCCGCGTCCGGTGACGGTGCGGCGTCGCCGTCCGGCAGGACCGCCCCGAGGGAGAGCTTGCCGCGCGGGTCGACCTCCTTGAGCTCGACCTGCACCTTCTGGCCCACCTTGAGCACGTCGTCGACGTTGTCGATCCGCTTGCCGCCGACCAGCTTGCGAACCTCGGAGATATGCAGCAGTCCGTCCTTGCCCGGCAGCAGCGAGACGAACGCACCGAACGTCGTGGTCTTGACCACTGTGCCGAGGAAGCGCTCGCCGACCTCGGGCATCGTCGGGTTGGCGATCGCGTTGATCGCGGCCCGCGCGGCCTCGGCCGACGGACCGTCAGTGGCACCGATGTAGATGGTGCCGTCGTCCTCGATCGAGATCTGGGCGCCGGTGTCGTCCTGGATCTGGTTGATCATCTTGCCCTTCGGCCCGATGACCTCGCCGATCTTGTCGACCGGCACCGTGACCGAAATGACCCGAGGAGCGAACGGGCTCATCTCGTCCGGCGCGTCGATCGCCTCGGCCATGACGTCGAGGATGTGCAGCCGAGCGTCACGCGCCTGCTGCAGCGCGCCGCCGAGCACCGAGGCGGGGATGCCGTCGAGCTTGGTGTCGAGCTGGATGGCGGTGACGAACTCCCGCGTGCCGGCGACCTTGAAGTCCATGTCGCCGAAGGCGTCCTCTGCTCCGAGGATGTCGGTCAGCGCCGCGTACTGCGTGGCGCCGTCGACCTCCGCCGACACCAGGCCCATCGCGATCCCGGCGACGGGTGCCCGCAACGGCACACCCGCGTTGAGCAGCGCGAGCGTCGACGCGCACACCGAGCCCATCGACGTCGAGCCGTTGGACCCCAGTGCCTCGGAGACCTGCCGGATCGCGTAGGGGAACTCCTCGCGAGTCGGCAGCACCGGCATCAGCGCCCGCTCGGCGAGGGCGCCGTGCCCGATTTCGCGCCGCTTCGGCGAACCCACCCGGCCGGTCTCACCCGTGCTGTACGGCGGGAAGTTGTAGTTGTGCATGTAGCGCTTGCGGTTCTCGGGAGCCAGCGTGTCGAGCTGCTGCTCCATGCGGAGCATGTTCAGCGTCGTGACCCCGAGGATCTGGGTATCGCCCCGCTCGAAGATCGCCGAACCGTGCACGCGCGGCAGGACCTCGACCTCGGCGGACAGTTCGCGGATGTCGGCCAGGCCGCGCCCGTCGATCCGGACCTTGTCGCGCAGGATGCGCTGGCGGATGAGCTTCTTCTGCACCGCACGGTATGCCCCGGACAGTTCCTTCTCGCGTCCGGCGAACGCGCCCGACTCCCCACCGAGGCTCAGCTTGACGGAGTCCTTGATCTCCTCGATCCGGGACTCCCGCTCCTGCTTGGCCGGGACCTGCAGGGCAGCGGTCAGGTCCTCGGAGACGGCCGACTCGACCGCCGCGTACGTGTCGTCCTGGTAGTCCAGGAACACCGGGAACTCCTGCACCGGCTTGGCAACCTTGCCGGCCAGCTCTGCCTGGGCCTTGCACAGGGCGGCGATGTACCGCTTCGAGGCCTCGAGGCCCTCCGCGACCACGGTCTCGGTCGGCGCGCCCTGGCCCTCGGTCTTGACCAGGTTCCAGGTGGCGTTGGTGGACTCCGCCTCGACCATCATGATCGCGACGTCGTCGTCAGCCCCGTCGGCTCCGGCGACTACCCGGCCGGCGACGACCATGTCGAAGACCGAGCGCTCGCGGTCGCTGAAGTTGGGGAAGGCAACCCACTGGCCGTCGATCAGGGCGACGCGTACGCCGCCGATCGGACCACTGAAGGGCAGGCCGGAGATCTGCGTGGACGCGGATGCGGCGTTGATCGCCAGGACGTCGTACTGGTGGTCGGGGTTGAGCGCGAGCACCGTGATGACGACCTGGACCTCGTTGCGCAGCCCTTTGGTGAAGGTCGGCCGCAGCGGCCGGTCGATCAGCCGGCAGGTGAGGATGGCGTCGGTCGAGGGACGGCCCTCGCGCCGGAAGAACGAGCCGGGGATCTTGCCGGCGGCGTACATGCGCTCCTCCACGTCGACGGTCAACGGGAAGAAGTCGAACTGCTCCTTGGGCGTCTTGCCCGCCGTCGTCGTGGACAGCAGCATCGTGTCCTCGTCGAGGTATGCCACGACGGCGCCACCGGCCTGCTTGGCCAGTCGCCCGCTCTCGAACCGGACCGTACGGGTGCCGAGCGCGCCGTTGTCGAGGACGGCTTCGGCGAATTCGATGTCTGGACCCTCCATCGGGTCCTCCTTTTCTGTTATGGAAGTACGCGCATCGTCGTTGTGCGCGGTTTCTCTTCGCGCGCCCTCGCGTCAGACGCGGGGCGGTTCGGGCACTCGCGCCCACCAGGGGGAATGCCCACAACGCGAAAAGGGCGGCCGGCCCGTAGGTGCAGGCAGGCCGCCCCCTCGCGAGGACTATCGGCGCAGACCGAGGCGCTTGATCAGCTCGCGATAGCGAGTGACGTCGGTGGCCTCGAGGTAGCGCAGCATCCGCTTGCGCCGACCGACCAGCAGCAGCAGCCCGCGGCGGCTGTGGTGGTCGTGCTTGTGTTGGCGCGAATGCTCGGTGAGGTCCTTGATGCGCTGCGTCATCATGGCGATCTGGACCTCGGGGGAACCGGTGTCGCCCTCGGCCGTGGCGTACTCGGTCATGATCTGCTTCTTGACGGCGGTTTCCAGGGGCATGCAGGCGACTCCTCATTGTCTCGTTGCGCGGCGCACCAGGGCAGGTTCACCTGGGCTCTCTGTCTCCGCGGCCGTTTCACGGCGGGGCGCACGTCAGTGACGTACGCCGACCAGGGTACCGCCACGCCGCGTGAGAGCCCTAATCACCGCTCGTGCAGGTCTGCCTGGTTTGTGGTGCTCGTGGCGGCCGTCACCTGCCGGCGGGCACAATCACCCGCACGGCCGGGTCACTGCGGTGGCCACCCGTCGTGGTGTCGCTGACCTCGCTGGCGTCGCTGGTGATCCGGAGCAGCGACCTCAGGCGCCACGCGGCGCCTACCGCCACGAGGCTGATCACCACGTGAACCGCCACGAACGCTGACGCATGGCCGGTGCCGAGGATGGCGCCGGAGAGCATCGGGCCGGCCGCAGAAACGCCGGTCTGCAGTGCCGCAAACAGCCCGAGCATCGTGCCGACCGTCCCCGCCGGCGCGAGGCTGGCGGTGAGCGGGTTCAACACCGGCGCGTACATCGTCTCGCCAACCGCGAACACGCCGAAGGCGACGACGAACATCGACGCGGCAATCCCCGGCATGGCTGCCGCGAGCGCGAGCAGGGCCCACGAGCCCACCCAGATCGCTCCGACGACCACCAGCAGGCTGGCGCCGGGCCGCTTGGCGGTCAGCCGGACCACGAGCATCTGCAGCGCCACGATGACCAGGCAGTTGACGGCCGAAGCCGTTCCGATGGTCTGCGGCGACACGTCGAGGATCGTGATCGCGTACGCCGGCAGGCCGCTCTCGAACTGGGCGTAGAAGCCCAGCGCGAGGGCGATGGTGACCACAGCCGTCCAGCGCAGGGCAGGCGTGGTGATGATCAGCCTCATCGCGCGCCAGCTGCTGCCGCTGCTGGCCGCAGCTGCGGCGGACTGCGCAGGCTGCAGTGAATCCGCGAACGGCACACCCGCGCCGCGGGCGCCCGGCCGCGCGGCGCAGGCGACGAGCAGCGCCGACAACGCGAAACCGGCGCTCGCGACGGCGAAGGCGGTGTTCATACCATCGGTGCGGTGCAGGTCGACCAGGTAGCCCGCGGCGACGGCGCCGAGCGCCATACCGACGGACTGACCCGCGAACTGCTGCGCGAAGACCGAGCGCCGGTCACCGGACCCGACCCAGCGCAGTACCAGCACGGACTGCGCGGGCACGGCGGCCGCGATGCTGACACCGAATACGAGCATGGCCAGCAAGAAGGTGAGCGGTGAGCCGGCGAGGATCATCGCGCCGGTCGCCACGGCGGAGAGAACCTTCGCCGCGATCGCCACGTGGGCTGGCGAGATCCGGTCAGCCAGCCGCCCGGCGAAGGGTGCGGCAACCAGCGCGCCGACGGAGAACAGGCTCGCCGCGGCAGCCGCGACCAGCGAGCCCCAACCGCGGGTCTGCGCCGTGTACGCGTACTGGTAGGGCAGGACGGCGCCCCAGCCGACCATGCTCACGGTCGACGCCACCACCAACACCCGTGCGCGCTGCATCGTCCTCACCCTTCCATCAACAAGTATTAGACGTCGAATATTTCGATATCGAAACCTTATCATGGCAGGATCTGCTCATGCCGCGACGCACCTCGGGGGGCTCTGCCGCAACCGCCCCGTCAGCCGCCGCCTCGGCGACACTCGTGGCGACACCCACGGTCGAGGAGCGCTACCGCCAGGAGGTCGCCGCCTACGTGGCTGCTGGCGGCGAGGAGTCCGTGCAACGGGTGATCACCGCGGTGCACCGGCTCAGTCGGAGCCTCAACCAGTGGTACGCGCGGCAGCTCTCGGACCTCGGCTTGTCCGCCGGCGAGTGGGCGGTCCTGTCCAAGTTGGTCACCGCCGGCTACGAAGCGGCCCTGACCCCGAGCCAGCTCGCCGAGATGACCGACATCGCAGCGTCCTCGATGACCCACCGGCTGGACCGGATGTGCGAGCGCGGGTACGTCCAGCGCACGAACGACCCGGACAACCGCACCCGCGTGCTGGTCACCCTCACCCCGAAAGGCTGGGAGGCGTTCCAGACCGCCATCCAGGGCTCGAACCTGGTCGAGCAGGATGTGCTGGCCTCACTGTCCCGTCGTCAGCGCGAGGAGCTCGCCTCCCTGCTGGAGACGGTCATCGCCGGGTTGGACGAGACCGACGCCCTCTGAACCGGCGACGCGCCGGAGTCACACCGGGGATCACACCAGGAGTCAGGGCAGGTCGGGAAACCAGATGGCGAGCTCGCGAGCCGCAGACTCCGGCGAGTCCGAACCGTGGACGATGTTCTGCTGGACGGCCGTTCCCCAGTCCCGGCCAAGGTCGCCGCGGATGGTGCCGGGCAGCGCCGCGGACGGGTCGGTGGCACCGGCGAGCGCGCGGAACCCCTCGATGCACCGGTCCCCCTCGATGACCGCCGCCGTCACCGGCCCGCTCGACATGAACTCCAGCAACGGCTCGTAGAAAGGCTTGCCCTCGTGCTCGGCATAGTGCCGGGCGAGGCGTGCGCGGTCGGGGGTCAGGACGGCCAGGGCGGCCAGCGAATAACCCTTGGCCTCGATCCGGCGCAGCACCTCACCCGAGAGCCCGCGCCGGAAGCCGTCGGGCTTGACCAAGACGAGGCTGCGTGGCACGGATGACCTGCCGGGGGTGCTCATGGGCGTCACCCTAACGACCTACCCGACGGTACGCCGGGCCGCCGAGTCAGCCGCCTCCGTCGCCTCCGTTTCCAACAGGTCGAGCCGGTGCCCCTGCACCAGGGCCGTGATCCACAGCGCCAGGAACAGCAGCCCGACGATCAGCATGAACGGCACGATGAGCGCCGCCGCCAACGTGGCCAGTTGCAGCAGCCAGCCCAGCGTCACGCCGAAGTGCCGACGCAGCAGGCCGGCGTCCAGGATGCACAGCACCGCGGTCACCGAGCCGAGAGCCATCAGCTGGTTCGCCGAGGACCGGCCCTCCGCCGAAGCCAGGGACCGGGCGACCAGGGCGCCGAAGAAGACCGCCAGAGCCTGGCTGCCGATGACGACCGCGGCGAGCCGGCGACTGAGCCTGCCCGGGACGCCATACAGGGGTAGGGAGCTGGTCGGCACACGCCTGACTGTACGGCGCGCGTCCTGGCCCCCGTCCCTGACCGCGGCGACGCGGGCCGGTTCAGTCGGAGGTGGCACCCAGCAGCAAGCGAACCTCGGCGGCGGTGACCACCGACCCGGTCGCGACGACTCCCCCGCCCGGCCCGCCGTCGTCGGCGAGCCAGGCGGCATGGTCCAGGGCGCTGGGCAGGTCGTCGATCACGGTCACGCGGTCCTCACCGAAGACGTCTACGGCCATGGCTCCCAGGGCAGCCGGGGCCAAGGCCCGGGGTGAGGTCGAGCGGGTCACCACCACCTCGTCGAAGATCGGCTCGAGCACCTCCAATATGGCCCCCGCGTCCTTGTCGGCCAGGATCGCGAGGACCCCGACAATTCTGGTGAAGGTGAACGAGTCCTCCAGCGCCTCGCGCAGCGCCAGGGCACCGGCCGGGTTGTGCGCCGCATCGACCAGGACGGCCGGCGAGCGCCGGACGAGCTCCAGCCGTCCGGGTGACGTGACACCGGCGAACCCCTCCCTGACCAGGTCCGGGTCAAGTCGCTGCTGGCCGCCGCCCACAAACGCCTCGACTGCAGCGAGTGCCACGGCGGCGTTGTGGCCCTGGTGCGCGCCGTGCAGAGGCAGGTAGATGTCCGCGTAGTCGCCCGCCAGGCCGCGCAGCGAGAGCTGCTGGCCGCCGACGGCCACCTCGCGGCTGAGCAGGCCGAACTCGCCACCCTCGAAGGCCACCGTCGCGCCGACCTCGGCGGCGCGCTCGCGGATGATCTCGGCGACCTCGGGCTCCTGCACCCCGACGACCGCGATGGCCCCTTCCTTGATGATTCCGCTCTTCTCGGTGGCGATCTGCTCGACCGTGGAGCCGAGCAGCCGCTGGTGGTCCAGCGCGACCGGCGTCAGCACGGCAACGGTCCCATCGGCCACGTTCGTCGCGTCCCACGATCCGCCAAGACCCACCTCGACCACAGCGACGTCGACCGGGGCATCGGCGAAGGCGGCGTAGGCGACGGCCACCAGGACCTCGAAGTACGACAGCCGCGGTGCATCCGACGCCGTCGCCCGCTCGTCCACCAGCTCGATGAAGGGCAGCACGTCGTCGTATGCCGAGAGGAATCGCTCGCGCTCGATCGGCTTGCCGTTCAAGGCGATTCGCTCACGTATGTCGTGCAGGTGGGGTGAGGTGAACCGACCTGTCGAAAGGCCCATCTCGCGCAGCAGCCGTTCCGCCATCCGGGTCGTGGAGGTCTTGCCGTTGGTGCCGGTCACGTGCACCACCGGGAAGGCGTGCTGCGGGTCGCCCATCAGCTCCATCACTGCCGCGATGCGCTCGAGCGTCGGCTCCAGGTCGTGTTCGGGCGTGCGGGCCATGATGGCTTCCTCGACCTCGCGCATCCGCTTGCGCAGGGCAAGCTGCTCGGCGGCCTGCCGCTGGGCCGCGTCCGTCCGGCCGCTGGAGGGGGTCATCCGACCCTGCTCAGCGAGATCCGCACGGGCAGGCCGTCTCCGACGGTGGCCTCCAGCACGCCGTCGCCGGCTGCGAGCGCGTCGAGCGACCCGGCCGACCCGAACTGGGTCGCCAGGGTCTCAGCCGTGATCAGGTCGCGGTGGGTGACCGTCGCCTCCCATACCTCCGGTCCCCCGGTCACCGTCAGGCTGATCCGGTCGCTGACCTCGAGGCCGGCGCCGCGGCGGGCCTGCTGCACAGCACGGACGACGTCCCTGGCCAGACCTTCGCTCGCCAGCTCCGGGGTCACCGTCGTATCGAGCACAACGAAACCACCACCGGGCAGCACGGCCGTCGCCCGCGACGACGACGGGTCGGCAGTGGTCGCCGATGGGTCGACGACGGTCTCCAACGTGTATTCGCCGTCCTGGAGCGGGATTCCGCCGACGGTCACAGAGCCGTCGGAGGCGACGGCCCAGTCACCGGTCTTGCTCGCCCGGATGACGCGCTGGACGTCCTTCCCGAGGCGCGGCCCGGCGGCCCGGGCGTTGACCGTGAGCTGCCGGGTCACGCCGAAGTCCGCCTCTCCGGCCGCGGACAGGTCGAGCAGGCTCACCGTGCGGACGTTGACCTCGTCGGCGAGGATCGCGCCGAAGTCGCGCAGCAGCGGGGCATCCGGCGTGACGACGGTCAGGTCCCGCAGCGGCAGCCGCACCCGCAGTCCGGCGGATTTGCGCAGGGCGAGCGCGGTCGAGGTGATCTCCCTGGTCCGGTCCATGGCGGACACGAGCCCCGGCGCCTCGGGAAGGTCGGATGCGTCGGGCCAGTCGGTCAGGTGCACCGACCGCCCGCCCGTGAGCCCGCGCCAGATCTGCTCGCTGATGAGCGGCAGTGACGGTGCGGCTACCCGACAGACGACCTCGAGCGTCGTGTAGAGCGTGTCGAACGCGTCCGTGGAAGCACCGCTCTCGGCGTCCCAGAAGCGCTCACGGGAGCGGCGGATGTACCAGTTCGTCAGCACGTCGAGGAATCCGCGCAGCGTGTCGCAGGCCGACGCGACGTCGTAATGGTCGAGCTGCTCCTGCATCCGCACCACCAGCTCACGCAGTTTGGCGAGAAGGTAGCGGTCCAGGACGTCGGGCGACGAGGTCGACCACCGGGCCTGGCGCCCCGTGCTCCGCTCGGCCGCCACGCCGGTGCGGGCCGCGTTGGCGTAGAGGGCAAAGAAGTACCACGCGTTCCACAGCGGGATCAGCACCTGGCGCACCCCGTCGCGGATGGCCTGCTCGGTGACCACCAGGTTGCCGCCGCGCAGGATCGGCGACGACATCAGGAACCACCGCATCGCGTCGGCGCCGTCGCGGTCGAACACCTCGCTCACGTCGGGGTAGTTGCGCAGCGACTTGCTCATCTTCTGGCCGTCGCTGCCGAGCACGATCCCGTGGCTCACGCAGGACGTGAACGCCGGGCGGTCGAACAGCGCTGTCGCCAGCACGTGCATGGTGTAGAACCAGCCGCGGGTCTGGCCGATGTACTCGACGATGAAGTCACCCGGGAAGTGCTTGTCGAACCACTCCTGCTGCTCGAACGGGTAGTGCACCTGGGCGAACGGCATCGATCCAGAGTCGAACCACACGTCGAGGACCTCCGGCACGCGGCGCATGGTGGCCCGCCCCGTGGGGTCGTCGGGGTTCGGCCGGGTCAGCTCGTCGACGAAGGGCCGGTGCAGGTCGGTGATCTCCTCGACGGCCCGGCCGAAGTCGGCGGCCAGCTCGGCGATGGAGCCGTAGACGTCGACGCGAGGGTATGCCGGGTCGTCGGACTTCCAGACCGGGATCGGACTGCCCCAGAAGCGGTTCCGGCTGATCGACCAGTCCCGCGCATTGGACAGCCACTTGCCGAACTGCCCGTCCTTGACGTGTCCGGGCACCCAGGTGATCTTCTCGTTGAGCTCGACCATCCGGTCCTTGATGGCGCTCACCTGCACGAACCAGCTGGATACGGCCTTGTAGATCAACGGGTTCCGGCAACGCCAGCAGTGAGGGTAGGGGTGCACGTAGCTGTCCTGCCGTACCAGCATCCCGCGCTCGCGCAGCTCCTGCAGCAGCGGCTTGTTGGCGTCGAAGACCTGCATTCCCTCGAAACGCGGCGCGATCGAGGTGAAGCGGGCGCGGTCGTCGACGGTCAGGATCACCGGCACGCCCGCGGCGACGCATACCTCGAAGTCGTCCTCACCGTGCGAGGGAGCGACCTGCACCAGCCCGGTGCCCTCGTCGGTGGTGACGAAATCGCCCGCCAATACCGTGAATGCGGCCGGCACATCTGCCAACTGGTCGGCGAGGAACTCGAAAATGGGGGTGTACTTGCGGCCGACCAGCTCGCTGCCCTTGACCGTGGCGACCTGCACCGCCCCGGCCATCTCCTTCTCGTACGCCGGCAGCCGGGCCTCGGCGAGCAGGTAGCGATACCCGTCGGGGTGCTCCATCACGGCGTAGTCGATGTCCGCGCCGACGACGAGGTTGCTGTTGGGCACCAGCGTCCACGGCATCGTCGTCCAGGCCATGGCCCGCTCGCCGGTCTCCAGCTCCATCCACACGGTGCTCGCGGGGTCCTGGCGCTGTTGGTACACGTCGTCGTCCATCCGCAGCTCGTGGCTGGACAGCGGCGTCTCGTCGTTCCAGCAGTAGGGCAGGACGCGCAGCCCCTCGTAGACCAGGCCCTTGTCGTAGAGAGTCTTGAACGCCCAGATGACGCTCTCCATGTAGTCCGGGTTGAGCGTCTTGTAGTCGTGCTCGAAGTCCACCCAGCGCGCCTGGCGGGTGACGTAGTCCTGCCACTCGCGGGTGTACTTCAGGACCGACTCCCGGCAGGCGGCGTTGAACCGCTCGATGCCCAGGTCCAGGATGTCCGCCCGGGTCTTCAGCCCGAGCGTGCGCTGGGCCTCCAGCTCGGCGGGCAGGCCGTGGCAGTCCCAGCCGAAGCGCCGCTCGACGCGCCGGCCGCGCATGGTCTGGTATCGCGGGATCAGGTCTTTGACGTAGCCGGTCAGCAGGTGGCCGTAGTGCGGCAGCCCGTTGGCGAACGGCGGCCCGTCGTAGAAGACGAACTCGTTGCCCCCGCCTGGCCCCGCAGTGCGTGTCTCAACCGACGACAGGAAGGTGCCGTCCTGGGCCCAGTAACGAAGGACCCGCTGCTCGATCTCCGGGAACCGGGGGGTGGGAGCGACGCCTCGGCGGCCGTCGTCGTCGGGCGGGTTTCCGGCGTCGATGTGGGTGTCGAGCACCCGCGGATACACAGGGTGGATGGGCGCGGTCGTCGGGCTGGTCATCGGTGTCTCCGGGGTCTGCGGTCGCTCGCCGGTGCCACGAGGACGACGTCACCCGGTTGTCCGGGGCCACCGCGGTACCACCTCGCTTGCCGCTGCTGCGACGTCCCCCCGAAATGCAGGGTACGACGCGGCGTACGGCCGCTCTGGTCCAGGCTGTGACGGGCCCACCCGTCCGGTTCTACTGGGACCGAACGGTGCTCGCTCGGCCGGTTCTTCCGGAGGCTCGCCGGTGATGGCCGGGTCGACGCCTATGTCGACAGTCTAGCCAGACCGGCGTGGCTGACTGATGCGAACGCAAGGCCATCGCGTCGTCTACGACTTCGACAGGTTCAGCTGGGCGATGACGCTGCCGGACTTCGCGGGTATCGACGGCGTGGTCCACTGGTCGCCATCCCGGCGCCCGCACAGCTGCTTAGCGGCCGCGAGATCGGGGCAGATCAGGTTCAGCACGCCGGGCCCGACAACCCGGACGACAACGGGCATCGCCGACGAGCGATCCGCTGCCAATGGCGGGAGCGTGGCGAGCACCCGGCTGGCCGGTCCTGGACCGGTATGGGCCGCGGCCCCGCTCAGCCGGTACGTCAGTGTGATCGTGCGCTTCGGCGCCGTGAAGAGCAGCCGCCCGTCAGCCTTCAGCTTCCCCCCGTGCGGCACCGGAACCTGGCCGCCGTCGGCCACCACGCTCAGCTGTGAGACGGTCGGGTGGACGCCGACGAGCGCGGCGCTGCCACCGGCCGTTGGCAGGGTCAGCTGGAGGTGGTCGACCGCCGACTTCGTGCGGACCTCCTCCACCACGTCCAGATCCCCGTTCGGCCTGGGACGAACGACGACGAACACTCCGGGGGACCCCGCTTGCGTCGTCGTCGTGGTGCTGGCCGACGCGCCGGGTCGAGAGGTGCCCTTGGCGGCAGTGGCCCCCCCTCCCGCCGATGCCGTTGCCGCACCGGCGATGTTGCGATGTGCGGAGGGATGGACGAGCGACCAGGTGAGCCCAGCCGCCAGGACGAGCCCTATCGCGGCCAACAGCGTCAGCCATAGTTGCTCGCTGGCCGATCCCGGCGCCGACGTCCCGAGAAGCCTGACGCGTGTGGCCATGCGGATGTGTACCTCTCAGCGTCGAGTCCGAAGGTTGGCGCCTTGCCCTGCGGCTTCGTCGGCGCCGCCGCTGGACGGGTGCGGCCGGAGGGACCGTGGGGGACAGCATAGGAGATGCTGGGCAGCGCGGACGAGAGTCTGGACAACGCCATACCTCGGTTGCGCCGGCACCCGGTACACTACGCGCCGGGTATCTTCTCACTTTCCGCTTCAGGTCAGGACAGCCACATGAGACTTCGCACCATCGCCCGGACGACACTGCTCAGCTCCTTGCTCGCCGCCGGTGTGGTCGCTCCGCTCACGCTCGCTCCTGCGTCGGCGGCTGATGCGACGGGCACCGTCTACGTGATCCAAGGCGTCAACGCCAGCAAGATGGCGCTCAGCGTGGACGGCAAGGAAGTCGCCGCGTCGGCGGATGCGAAGACGATCGTGGGGCCGCTGCAGCTCGGTGCCGGCACTCACACCCTGACCGCGAGGAACGTCGACCAATCCTCGTTCGTCACGTCGTCCGTCACGGTCAAGGCAGGGGCCAGCATCGACGCCGTTGTTCACCGTCAGGTGGATCCGAGCGCGAAGCCGGTATTCACGATCTACACCAACGACCTCAGCCCGGTCAGCACCGGCAGCGGCCGGCTGGTCGTCGCGCACACCGCCGCGGTCGGTCCGGCCGACGTCCGGGTCAAGGGCAAGGTGCTGTTCTCCAACATCGCCAGCGGCGAGTCCCTGACCCTCACCGTGCCCAAGGGCAGCTACCCCGTGGACATCGTCCCGACGGCCACGTCCGGACCCACCGTCTTCGGCCCGGTCGCGCTCGAGGTCCGGGCCAACGCGCTCACCCGGGTCTTCGCCATCGGCGTCGCGGCCACCAAGTCCATGGACGCCGTCGTGCAGGTCCTGCCGTTGAAGTCCCGCGGCTCGGGGGCCATGCCCGCCAAGGTCAACGCCGGTGACGGGGGTCAGGCCAGCGCGTTGATCAGCCGGTATGACGCGGCCTCGCTGAACGGCACCCGACCGCAGATCCCGGTGAACGGCGCGCTCGCCGGCAGCGCCGGCCTGTGCGCAGGCGGGCTGCTCCTGGTGGCGTCCACCCGGCGACGCCGGTCCGCCAATCGCTGACGTCAAAGACCATCGCTTCGCCGCGTCGCTGGCAGCGGCCGGCCTGTGCCTGGCCGCCTGTGCGGGCACGTCGAGTGCCGCCGGCACGGGCGGCGGGCGACCCTCGGTGGCGCCTTCGCCACTGACGTCCGGTAGCTCGACAAGTTCTCCGGCCTCCACGGGCTCCGCCTCGCGCCGGCTCTCGGTGTCGACCCCCTCGCCTCCGCAGACAGGCCCCTCCGCCCCCGCCCCATCCGGAGACGGTGCGGGTGTGGCGCCCGCGCAGGTCGGCACAGCGGGCCCGACCCAGCGCCGTACGTTCGTCCCGACCCACTTGCGGCTCTCGGTCCACGGCCAGCCGTCGTCCTCGGTGCCGATCGATGCGGTCGACACCAACCGCAGCGGGGACCTCGGGCTACCCACGGAACCCGGTCGGGTCGGTTGGTGGCAGGGGGGCGCCCTGGCCGGGGAGGCCTACGGCAGCGTGGTCCTCGCCGGGCACATCGACTCGCGCGCCTACGGCATGGGCTTCTTTGCCCGCCTGCTCCGAGCCCGGCCGGGCGACGTGGTAACGCTCAGCGACGCCAAGCTGCAACAGCGTTACACGGTGCTGTCCAACCGCAACATCCCCAAGCAGGTCCTGGCGACCGGCACCGACACCTTCTCGCAATCCGTCCCGGGGCGGCTGGTGCTGATCACCTGTACGGGGCACTTCAACACCGCCACGCACCACTACGACGACAACCTGGTGGTCCTGGCCACCCCGGCAGGTCCGGTGACCCCAGTCCACTGAGGCCCGACAGCCATCTGCGCATGCGAGCGCGGCGGCACCGCGAACCGATTGGGTTCGCGCCCAGTCGGTCTGGGAAGATTCGCAGCATGAGCGCCCCCGCCACCTCCTCGCGTGCAGCGACCGTGCCCGAGCGGCCGTCGCCCGACGGCCTGGAGGAGAAGTGGTCCGCGGTATGGGCGCAGCAGCGCACCTACACGTTCGACCGTGCGGCGGCGCTGGCCGGTCCCCGCGACCGGATCTTCTCGATCGACACGCCGCCGCCGACGGCCAGCGGGTCGCTGCACATCGGCCACGTCTACTCGTACTCGCAGACCGACACGCTCGCGCGGTACAAGCGGATGGCCGGGTACGAGGTCTTCTACCCGATCGGCTGGGACGACAACGGCCTGCCCACCGAGCGCCGGGTGCAGAACTACTACGGGGTGCGCGGGGACGCCTCCCTCCCCTACGAGCCGGGCTATCAGCCGCCACAGCAGGGCGGCGAGGGCAAGAGCGTCCGGGCAGCCGACCAGCAGCCGATCAGCCGGCGCAACTTCATCGAGCTCTGCGACGTGTTGACCGTCGTCGACGAGCAGGCCTTCGAGGCGGTCTTCCGCCGGCTCGGGCTGTCGGTGGACTGGGAGATCACCTACCGCACCATCAACGACCGGTCCCGCTCGGTGGCTCAGGAAGCCTTCCTCGGCAACGTGCGGCGCGGCGAGGCCTACCAGGCCGAGGCGCCGGGACTGTGGGACGTCACTTTCCAGACGGCGGTGGCGCAGGCCGAGCTGGAGGCCCGCGACTACCCGGGGCACTTCCACCGGATCGCCTTCCACCGCGGTGCCGACCAGGGCGGGGAGGCGGTGTTCGTCGAGACCACGCGGCCCGAGCTGCTGCCCGCCTGCGTCGCGCTGATCGCTCACCCCGACGACGAGCGGTATGCCGCGCTGTTCGGCACGACGGTCACCTCGCCGCTGTTCGGCGTTGAGCTGCCCGTGCTGGCGCACCCCCTGGCCGAGCCGGACAAGGGAGCGGGCATCGCGATGTGCTGCACCTTCGGCGACCTCACCGACGTGCAGTGGTGGCGGGAGCTGCAGCTGCCGACCCGCTCGGTCGTGCAGCGCGACGGGCGGGTCCAGCGCGAGACGCCCGAGTGGATCGAGTCGGAGGCGGGGCGCGGGGCCTTCGCCGAGCTGGCCGGCAAGACGACGTTCTCGGCGCGGGCGGCCGTGGTCGACGCCCTGCGGGCATCCGGCGATCTCGACGGTGAGCCGACTCCGACCCAGCGCAAGGCCAACTTCTACCAGAACGGCGACAAGCCGCTGGAGATCGTCACCTCGCGGCAGTGGTACATCCGCAACGGCGGCCGCGACGCCGCCCTGCGGGAGGAGCTGCTGGAGCGCGGTCGCGAGCTGGAGTTCCACCCGGCATACATGCGGACTCGCTACGAGAACTGGGTCGGCGGCCTCAACGGGGACTGGCTGATCAGCCGCCAGCGGTTCTTCGGCGTCCCGCTGCCGGTCTGGTATCCGGTCGACGACAACGGCGACCCGAGCTTCGACCGGCCGATCCTGCCCGACGCGAGCGCCCTGCCCGTCGACCCTGCGGCCGAGCCAGCACCGGGCTACGAGGAGTCCCAGCGCGCCCGGCCGGGCGGTTTCGTCGGCGACCCGGACGTCATGGACACGTGGGCGACCTCGTCGCTCAGTCCGCAGATCGCGGCCGGCTGGCACGGGGACGACCAACTGTTCGAGGCGGTATTCCCGATGGACCTGCGCCCCCAGGCGCACGACATCATCCGTACCTGGCTGTTCTCCACCATCGTCCGCGCGCACCTGGAGCACCACTCGCTGCCGTGGCGGCACGCGACGATCAGCGGGTTCATCCTCGACCCGGACCGCAAGAAGATGAGCAAGTCCAAGGGCAATGCGGTCACGCCGCTGGACATGCTCGTCCAGCACGGCACCGACGGGATCCGCTACTGGGCCGCGTCGGCCCGGCTGGGCACGGACGCCGCCCTCGACGTCGGCCAGATGAAGGTCGGCCGGCGCTTGGCGATCAAGATCCTCAACGCCAGCAAATTCGCGCTGTCGTTCGGCGAGGCCGGCGACACCGCCGACGAGGAGGACCCCGCCGACGAGGGTGACCGGCACGGGGCGGTCACCGAGCCGCTCGACGTCGCCATGCTCGCCGCACTCCGAGACGTTGTCATCAGGGCGACCGGCGCACTGGACGACTATGACTACAGCCGTGGGCTCGAGACCGTCGAGGCCTTCTTCTGGACCTTCTGCGACGACTACCTCGAACTGGTGAAGGACCGGGCGTACGGTGGCCGCGGCCCAGGCCCGGCAGCCTCGGCCCAGGCGGCGCTGCGGGCTGCCCTGGACGTGCTGCTCCGGCTGCTCGCGCCGTTCCTGCCGTTCGCGACCGAGGAGGTCTGGTCGTGGTGGCACCAGGGCTCGGTGCACCGCGCCCCGTGGCCGACGGCCGGCGAGACCGAGCCCGCTGCGAGCGACCCGTCGCCGCAGCTGCTGCAGGCGGTGGGAGCGGCGCTGGCCGGCATCCGCAAGGCCAAGTCCGAGGCAAAGGTCGGCATGCGGGCCGAGGTCGCCTCCGCCGTGGTCGCCGGGCCCCCGGAGGAGCTGGCACTGGTTCGGCGAGCCGTCGACGACCTCCGGGCGGCGGGCCGGATCGAGCGGGTCGATTTCGCCGCCGCGGCGACACTGACCGTGACCGACGTGGTGCTGGCCGGCGGGTCAGCCGACGGGAGCTGACCCGGGCCGGAGCACGAGCCACGGGACGTCCCAGCCGCCCAGCCCGAGCCGCCGATCGGCAAAGGAGTCCGGGTCGAGCTCGCCGACCTGGCCGGTCGCCGGGTCGTACACATCGATCGCCACACGCGCCGGGGGTCCGGCGGCTACCAGCAGTACGACGTGTCGCGGCAGGAGGGTGTTGCCGACATACAGCAGCGCGGGTAATCCCCCGGACACGGCCGCGGCGAGTGAGCGGTATACCCCGTCGAGCTGTTGTGGACGGTGCCAGCGGATAACCTGCACCTGGTACCGAGTGCCCCCCGCAGCGGCCACCTGCTCGATCTCCCGCAGGGCGCCCAGCGGCGAGGTGCCGAGCGCATGCGGCCACGGGATGTTCAGCCGCTGCCGCCGAGCCGGACCTGTCAGAACGCCACCGGTGGATCTGCCGGTGTGGTTCTGAGGGCTGGGCGGGAACAGGCCGTTGGTGCGGCGCAACACCTGCTGTTCGTAGGCGGTGAACCTGGCGTATGCCGCGCCGCCGCGTCCGCCGCCCGCAGCCGCACCGCCCTCGCCCGCCTCGCCTGCGATCCATTGGGCGAACGCCGGATCGGCAAGCATCCGCGCGACCGTCAAGGACGCCGAGCCACATGTCGTCCTGCTCTGCTGGACGGGAGCGGCGTGCCCCCGGTGCAGCCGGTACGGCTCAGCCGGCGACACGGCGCACTACCCGCCTCGGCGCGGGCGAGACCCGCCGCTCAGGCAGATTCCTTGCGCGGGGCGCGCTTGGGCCGTGGGCGCTGGGTGGGCACGTCCCGGCGTACCAGTGTCGGCAGCACGTTGTCCAGCACCACCTCACGGGTCACCACGACCGTCGCGATGTCCTCCTCGCTCGGCACGTCGAACATCACCGGCATGAGGACCTCCTCCATGATCGCCCGCAGCCCTCGTGCCCCGGTGCCGCGCAGCAGGGCCTGGTCCGCGATGGCCCCGATGGCGTCGTCGGTGAACTCCAACTCGACGCCGTCGATCTCGAACATGCGGTGGTATTGCCGCACGAGGGCGTTGCGGGGCTCGGTCAAGATGCGCACCAGCGCGTCGCGGTCGAGGTTGGTGACCGTGGTGATCACCGGCAGGCGGCCGATGAACTCCGGGATCAACCCGAACTTCATCAAGTCCTCGGGCATCACCTCGCCGTAGCTCTCGCCGGCGTCCCGGGCGGTGTGCAGCTGCGAGCCGAAGCCCAGCCCCTTCTGCCCCGACCGCGCTTCGATCAGCTTCTCCAGACCCGCGAAGGCACCGCCGACGATGAACAGCACGTTGGTCGTGTCGATCTGGATGAACTCCTGGTGCGGGTGCTTGCGGCCGCCCTGCGGCGGGACCGAGGCGGTGGTGCCCTCGAGGATCTTGAGCAGCGCCTGCTGGACGCCCTCGCCGGAGACGTCGCGGGTGATCGACGGGTTCTCGCTCTTGCGGGCGATCTTGTCGACCTCGTCGATGTAGATGATGCCGGTCTCGGCCTTCTTGACGTCGTAGTCCGCGGCCTGGATCAGCTTCAGCAGGATGTTCTCGACGTCCTCACCGACGTAGCCCGCCTCGGTCAGCGCCGTCGCGTCGGCGATCGCGAACGGCACGTTCAGCATCCGCGCCAGGGTCTGCGCCAAGTAGGTTTTTCCGCAGCCGGTGGGACCGATCAGCAGGATGTTGGACTTGGACAGGTCGACCTGGTCCTCACCCTTCTTGACGTCGTCGCTTGCCTGGATCCGCTTGTAGTGGTTGTAGACCGCCACCGCCAGGGCCTTCTTGGCCACGTCCTGCCCGACGACGTACTGCTCGAGGAAGTCGAAAATCTCACGCGGCTTGGGCAGCTCGTCCATACCGAGCTCGGAGGTCTCGGCGAGCTCCTCCTCGATGATCTCGTTGCAGAGGTCGATGCACTCGTCGCAGATGTACACGCCGGGACCGGCGATGAGCTTCTTGACCTGCTTCTGGCTCTTCCCGCAGAAGGAGCACTTCAGCAGGTCGCCGCCGTCACCGATCCGTGCCACCAGGGGGATCCCTCCGTTGTGTCCGGTCTCTCGAAGTGGTGCCGAATCCTGCCTGATCCTCGTCGGATCTGGCCGAATCCTGGTCGGATCTGTCCGACTGCGGGCGGTGTCAGCCGAGTGCCGCACGCTACCCTGAGACACCCGCCGTACCGACCATTGAACGCCGCTGCCGCGCGCGCGTCACGGCGAATACCGCGAATACGCCGAGAGCGGACAGTACGCCGGAGGCCGGGCCAGCGCGGCCGGCGATCCTCGCTCTACTGCGTCGACGCCTTGCGGCTCAGCAGCACCTCGTCGATCAGGCCGTACTCCTGGGCCGCGGCGGCGGACAGGATCTTGTCGCGCTCGATGTCCTGCGCCACCTGCTCCCGGCTGCGGCCGGAGTGCTTGGCAAGGGTCTCCTCGAGCCAGGTACGCATCCGCAGCACCTCGTTGGCCTGGATCTCCAGGTCGCTGGCCATGCCGCCCGTGCCCTCCATGGCCGGCTGGTGGATCAGGATCCGGGCGTTGGGCAGCGCGAACCGCTTGCCCGGTGCCCCCGCCCCGAGCAGCACGGCGGCGGCCGATGCGGCCTGGCCGATGACGAAGGTCTGCACGTCGGGGTGGATGTACTGCATCGTGTCGTAGATCGCCGTCATGGCCGTGAACGAGCCGCCGGGCGAATTGATGTACATGACGATGTCGCGGTCGGGATCCTGAGACTCCAGGACGACCAGCTGGGCAATGATGTCGTCCGCCGAGGCGTCGTCGACCTGCACGCCGAGGAAGATGATCCGGTCCTCGAAAAGCTTGGTGTAGGGGTCGGTCCGCTTCATCCCGTAGGAGGTGCGCTCCTCGAACTGCGGCAAGATGTATCGGCTGCTCGGGGCCTGGATCGCGGCCGCGGTGGTCGCGGGCACGTTCAGGCCGCTATGGCTGTGGGTCATGTCTGTGGCTCCAGATCAAGTGGCAGGGAGGCAGATGTCTGTGCAGGTATGCCGGGCACTCAGGCGCCCGTGCCGCCGCTGCCGGGCGTCTGCTCGGCGCTGCTGAAGACGTGGTCGACGAAGCCGTAGTCCTTGGCATCCGTTGCGGTGAACCAGCGGTCGCGGTCGGAGTCCTTCTCGATCTGATCGACGCTCTGCCCGGTGTGCTCGGCGATGAGCTCGGCCATCTGCTTCTTGATGTGCAGCATCTGCTCGGCCTGGATCTTGATGTCAGACGCGGTGCCCCCGATACCGCCCGAGGGCTGGTGCATCATCACGCGGGCGTGCGGGGTGGCGTACCGCTTGCCGGGAGCGCCGGCACTGAGCAGGAACTGACCCATGCTCGCGGCCAGGCCCATGGCCACGGTGGCGACATCAGGAGTGACCCACTGCATGGTGTCGAAGATCGCCATACCGGCCGTGACCGAGCCGCCCGGGGAGTTGATGTAGAGCCAGATGTCCTTGTTCGCGTCCTCCGCGGCGAGCAGCAGGAGCTGGGCGCAGATCGCGTTGGCGTTGTCGTCGCGGACTTCGGAGCCGAGGAAGATGATGCGTTCCTTGAGCAGCCGGTTGTAGATCAGGTCGTCGAGGCCGCCGACCTGGGGGGTCGAGGCGTCGGTCGGGGGCACGGCGTTCATCGCGCCGCCGCTACTGCTGGGCACGCTGGGTTGGATCAGCTGGGTCACCTGAGGTCTCCGTCTCGTTCTCGCAGGCCACCCGCTCGACCGGTTCAGCCGGCGGATGATCGTGTCGTTGACCCTAACGTCCGGCCTTGTCGCGACAGTCCCGCCGGACCCCCGTGTTCGCCGTGAGCGCACCGCCGTGCGTAGGTGATCGAGGTATGGCGCGCCGGAACCGCAGTGGCGGCCGTCAGCTGCTGGGCTGCGGCTGCTCGGTGTGGCCGACAGCGTCGGTGTCCTCGGCGTCCGTGTCCTCGGCAGCGTCCCCATCCACGGCGGCGTCGGTGCCCTCGGCAACGTGCGCATCCACGGCGGCGACGGGGACCTCGGTGTCCTCGGTGTCGTCCACGGCGAAGTCGCCGTTGTCGCCGGGGGCGACCAGGTCGTCGAGGTTGATCTCGATGCCGTTGGTGTCCACCACCACGGCGCGCTCCAGCACCGACGCGAGAGCCTTGCGGCGAGCGACCTCGCCCACCATCGCGGGGATCTGCCCTCCCTCGTCGACGGCCTTCGCGAACTCGTTGGGCTCCATCCCGTACTGCTGGGCCTGGGTGACGAGATACTCGATCAACTCCGGCTGGCCGACGCTGACCTGCTCCTTCTCGGCGATCGCGTCCAGCAGGAACTGCGAGCGCAGGGCCGCCCGGGTGCTCTCGGTGATCTCGGCGCGGTGCTCGTCGTCCTCCAGCCGGTTCTCGCCCTCCAGGTGCTGGTGGACCTCCGCCTCGACGAGGCCGTCGGGCACCGGCACGTCCGTGGCGTTCATCAGGTGCTCGAGCACCTTGTCGCGCGCGGCAATACCCTGCTCGAAGCGCTTGGCGCGCTCGGCCTGCACCTGAAGGTCGGCGGTGAGCTCCTCGAGCGTGTCGAACTCCGAGGCGAGCTGGGCGAAGTCGTCGTCGAGCTCGGGCAGCACCCGCTCCTTGACCGACGACACGGTGACGGTGATGACCGAGTCCTCGCCTTCGCGCTCGCCCCCGACGAGCGGAGCGTCGAAAGTCCGGGTCTCGCCCGCCTGCATGCCCTCGAGTGTCTGGTCCAGGCCCTCGACCATGTTGCCGGTGCCGATCTCGTAGCTCACGCCCGTGACCGTGTCGATCTCCTCGTCACCGATGGCGGCCGTCAGGTCGATCGAGACGAAGTCGCCGGTCTGGGCCGGCCGCTCCACTCCGGTCAGCGTTCCGAAGCGCTGGCGAAGCGTCGTCATCCGCTCCTGCAGCTCCTCGCCGGTGTCGCCGACCGGGTCGACCTCGACCCGGATCGCGTCGTAGTCGGGCAGCGTGATCTCCGGCCGCACGTCGACCTCGATCGAGAACTTCAGCTCGTCGCCATCCTTGACCGGCACCTCGGTGACGTCCACCTCGGGCTGGCCGATCGGACGTACCTTGTTCTCCTCGACGGCCTGACCGTAGAACCGCGGCAGCGCCTCGTTGACCGCCTCCTGGAGCACCGCGCCCCGGCCGACCCGTTGGTCGATGATCCGCGCTGGGACCTTGCCCTTGCGGAACCCGGGGACGCTGATCTGCGACCCGATCGACTGGTATGCGGCGTCGAGGCTCGGCTTGAGCTCCTCGAACGGCACCTCGACGGTCAGCTTGACCCGTGTCGGGTTGAGGGTCTCGACGGCGCTCTTCACTGCAGGGTTCTCCAGAACGGGTGGGAAGTGGTGGGGTGAGCCCGGGCGGTGACCGCCGGGGGCATCGAGGCATCCTATCCGCTGTCCTGACTCTTACGTTTTTGTGCCAATAGCCCGCGACCGGCCGTAGACCGCGCTTCGGCGACCGGAGCGCAGGCGCTGCGGCGTAGCGTGCTGGCCATGACTGACTCCCACGCGGACACCACCGGTACGGCAGAACCCGCCCTGGACTCCAGCTACGACGTCATCGTCATCGGGGCCGGACCGGTAGGCGAGAACGCGGCCGACCGCGCCGGCCGCGGCGGCCTCAAAGTAGCCGTCGTCGAGCAGCGGCTGGTCGGAGGCGAGTGCAGCTACTGGGCCTGCATCCCCAGCAAGGCGTTGTTGCAGCCGATTCACGCCCACCACGCAGCCCACCGGGCGCGCGGGGTCGAGGGGGCGTCCATCGACGTGGCGGAGTTGCTGGGCCGGCGCGACCACTGGGTCTCCGACCTCGACGACAGCGGTGCGGTGGGCTGGCTCGACTCCGCCGGGATCGACCTAATCAGAGGCCACGGACGCCTGGCCGGAGAGCGCGTGGTCGAGGTCGACGGCGAGCGTTACCAGGCCCGGGTCGCCGTCATCCTCGCCACCGGCACCTCGGCGTCGGTACCTCCGATCCCGGGGCTGCGCGAGGCGAAGCCGTGGACCAACGTCGAGGCCACCACGTCCAAGACCGTCCCTGGGCGCCTCGTCGTCCTCGGCGGAGGGGTGGTCGCCGCGGAGATGGCCCAGGTCTACGCCGCGCTCGGCTCGACCGTGACCATTGTGGAGCGTGGCGACCGGTTGCTGTCCCGTACCGAGCCCTTCGCCGGCGAGCTGGTGGCCGAGGGTTTGGCGGCCGACGGCGTCGACCTCCGGCTGGGCGTCTCCGCCGAGTCGGTCGACCGGCCCGAGCCTGGTGGCGAGGTCACGGTGCACCTGTCCGACGGCACGTCCGTAACGGCCGATGAGGTGCTCGCCGCCCTCGGCCGCCGCCCGTCGTCGGCCGACCTGGGTCTGGACACCGTGGGCGTGGCCGCGAACAAGGCGGGCTACGTGGAGGTGGACGACACCCTCGAAGTCACCGGGGCGCCAGGGCACTGGCTCTATGCCACCGGCGACCTCAACGGACGCAACCTGCTCACGCACATGGGCAAGTACCAAGGCCGCGTCTGCGGCGACGTCATCGCGGCACGCGCTGCCGGCAAGCCGACCGACGGGCCGGGGATGACCGCCTGGGCCGACGCCCTCGGGCCACCGCAGGTCGTCTTCACCGACCCAGAGGTCGCGGCCGTCGGACTGACCGAGCAGGCCGCCAAGGACAAGGGAATGAAGATACGCGCGGTCCAGGTCGAGATGACCTCGGTCTCCGGCGCGGGACTGCTGGCCGACGGTTATACCGGCAAGGCCCAGCTCGTCGTCGACGAGGGCACGCGCACCGTCGTCGGCGCGACCTTCGTGGGACAGGCCGTGGGCGAACTGGTCCATGCCGCCACGATCGCCGTCGTGGGCAAGGTGCCGCTGGATCAGCTGTGGCACGCGGTGCCCTCGTTCCCGACGTTGAGCGAGGTGTGGCTGCGCCTGCTGGAGGAGTACGGCCTCTGAGTGACGGGCGGGTGCCGCTGCCGGATGGACCTCATCTCGCGCTGACGCGGGCCGCCTGCTCGACGAGGTAGTCGCGCTCGCGTGCGTTGTCGGTGCGAGCCGCGGACGCGGCGTAGGACCGGGCGGCCGCAGCGAAGTCACCGGTGCCCTCGAGTAGGTGCGCGCGGACGGCGTACAGCCGGTGGGAGTCGTGCAACTCGAGTCCCTCGAGGAGCGCGAGACCTGAAGCAGGTCCCTCCACCACCGCGACCGCGACCGCACGGTTGAGGCGAACCATCGGGTTGCCCGTCAAGGACTCCAGTCTCGAGTAGGCCTTTGCGATCTCCGCCCAACGGGTCGAGGCGTGCGACGCGGCCTCGTCATGCAGCGCGGCGATCGAGGCGAGCAACTGGTACTCGCCGATGCGGCGGGCGGCGAGGGTCGAGTTGAGCAGCTGCAGCCCCTCGCTGATGAGTGTCCGGTCCCAGAGGAAGCGGTCCTGGTGGGCCAGCGGCACGAGCGCACCGCCTGGTGACGTGCGGGCCGGCCGACGGGCCTCGGTGAGAAGCATCATGGCGAACAGCCCTGCGACCTCGGGGTCGTCAGGGGCCTGGCCGTGCAGCAGCCGGGCCAGCCGGATCGCCTCGCCCGACAAGTCGACGCGCAAGAGGTGCGGCCCGCTCGAGGAGGTGTAGCCCTCGTTGAACAGCAGGTACAAGACTTCGCACACCGAGCGAAGCCGCGCGGCCGGGTCGGCGGGCAGCTCGAAGCGGCGGCCCCGAAGCTTGGCCTTTGCTCGGCTGATCCGCCGCGCCATCGTCGTCTCAGGTACGAGGTAGGCGGCGGCGATTTCCCGTGTCGTGAGGCCGGCGACGGCACGCAGGGTCAGCGGGATCGACAGCGTCGACGAGAGCGTGTCGTCGCAGCAGAGGAAGAGCATCACCAGCGAGTCGTCCGACGAGGGCACCGTCTCTTCCGGGTGGATCGACAGCGAGGCGGCGAGCTCCTCGCGCCGTCGGCGGGCGTCCTTGCGGCGGTACTCGTCCACCAGCCGTCGGGAGGCCACGGTGATCAGCCATGCCAGAGGTTTGTCGGGCAGCCCCGCCGGCCACTCCCTGGCGGCGGTGAGGAGCGCCTCCTGCACCCCGTCCTCGGCATCGGCGAATCCGCCGTACCTGCGGGCGACTGCGCCGAGGGCCTGAGGGGCGAGTTCGCGCAGCAGGCCCTCGACGTCGGGAGGGGTCACACCTCGGGGTCGGGCGCGCCAAGCACCTGGCGCACCTCGATCTGCTGCTGGATCGGGACACCGCCCGGGCCGGGTGCGGCAGACGAGCGCGCCGCGATCTCGAGAGCCCGGTCGAGGCTGTCGACGTCGATCAGGCGGTAGCCCGCCAGCAGCTCCTTCGACTCCGGGTAGGGCCCGTCGATGATCCTCGGCGGGTTGACGCCGTCGGACACCACGAACTTCGCGACCTCTGGACCGGCCAGGCCCTGCGCGTCGACCAGTTCGCCGCTGTCCAGCAGCTCGGTGTTGAGGGTGTGCTGGAAGTCGATGTGCGCCCTCACGTCCTCGGGCGCCCACTCGGTCATGGGCACGCAGCCTTCGAGCTCAACGCCTCCATAGGCCTGCAGGAGCATGTATCGCATGGCTTCATCCTCTCTCGGAGCGGGCCGTTGGTGGCCGCGCCTCACCCCAAGGTCGAAGCCGACGCGTCGTTCGCGACACGTCGGCGAAAACGGCCGGAGTCAGCCGATCTGGGTGTGCGAAGCCACCTGCGCGGCCCATAATCGCCATACCTCGGCCACCGGGGACAGGTGGGCCGCGGCACCGAGGTGCCGCGCGACCGAGCCGGTTCCGGCCAGCCGGTAGTACGTCGCTGCACCGGCCGCGCCAGTCACCGGACCGTGCGGCTCGGCCCGGACTCCGGCCAGGGTGAGAGTGTCGACCACCCGATGGCTCCCGAGCAGACCCACCCCCTCCCCAGGTTCCTCGGGTCCGGTCGCTCGCCGCAGGTCGAGGTCCTCGGCGAGCAGCGGCTGGGCGTCGTACGACATGCGGGTCGAGCACCACAGCGAGCCGCCGCGCTCGCCCGACCGGCCCAGGACGTACGTCTCGCGCAGCAGCAGCACTCCGCCGGCCGCAACGTCGGCGGCGGTGCGGCGCACGACGTTCGCCCCCTCGGACACCACCATCGGCTGCCCGTGCCAAAGCAACCGGCCGCGCTCGGCTACCCGTACGTCGACCGACCAGGCCGCCCGACCGCCGCGCGCGTGGTAAGCGACCACCGCGGCCACGTCGACCAGCTCCAGCCACGCGCCGGGACCGACGCTCACCCCGATCTGCACGTCGTCACCGGCAAGCAGGGTCGCGCTCGTCGACACCAGGGCGACCCGGGCGCCGTCGCCATTCACCGAAATGATTCGGGGAGCGACCTGCCCGGACTGCAGGTGGACT
>JAABUK010002462.1_pt1 | contig 33127 bp, 47 predicted proteins | sample 5559141 | NCBI WGS metagenome assembly JAABUK01 (sample SAMN10711869, study PRJNA513367) | rock metagenome | isolation source: Antarctica rocks | place: Antarctica: Victoria Land, Pudding Butte nord | collected 2016-01-03 | reverse complement strand
TCAGAAGCAGAACTGGCTTATACTGGATTTAAGATCATCATAGCGTCACTGCTAGCCCAAAAAAAACATGCACACACTCTCAAAGCTTATTGGTTCCTACCTGCCTGATGACCCTTTGTCATAATCACATGCGTTAGAGTGATTGTGAGACGGTCAAGATGACGGATGGACAGCATCTGGTACACCTTCTTCATCATCATCTTCAGGATCGGCAAGGCGGTCAGGGTCCTCACCAGTGAGCTGCAGCACAGGGACGAAGATAAGTCACTTACAGCAACAACACAAAGAGTCCAGAGTGTATGCCACACAGGTCAGCATGACAGCAACATGATCCAGATGTCTGGATCATGAAACCTGAGGTAAACTGAGTCATGCTGATGGAGCAGATCTTGGTCAACGAGCAAAACACAGACGTGCAGCACAGGGGGGAATGCTGCAGCAATGTTGGCATTTTGCAAAATGCTGATGCAAACCAATGATGCAAACCAAGACAAACTAACGCCAAACCCAAGGAATGCAGAGTGCTCTTGATGCCGCATAAAACTGCTCAAGTATCCTCAGAAAGAGGGGGAAAAAGGTCATAGGCATGCATCAGAATTGAACTATGATCACCTCTGCCAGCTCATGCTGATCTGAGTCATCCAACATGGCATCAAAGTGATCCAGAAGAGCAGCTCGATTCTCAGCGCCAACTCCATTCAGGACCTCATCTTCATTGTAAAAAAACTCGCCTCCATCACTGTCATCTGCACAGGAAGCTTTGATTGGTGAAATACAATGCAGTGTTCACAATAAAAAAGTGCGACTTTTACAGATGACAAAGGTAAAGTCAACCTGCATGAAGCTTTACCTTTGTCAACTGGATCAGGATTGAGGGCTGCACATTGACACAGATTCTCAAAAATGTCCTGCACTGCACATAACACAGGGTGTCAAAATCAGTGCAGGCTGTCAAGCGCAAAACCTGAGGAAGGTACACAATCAGAAGCTCACACTTGTTGGCATCAGAAGGTATGAAACGGATCTCAGGATACATTTCCTCCTCTTCACCACTTTCCTCGTCTTGGCTGACGCCGCCACAAGGCTCCAGCTGTGCATAGATACACGGCTGAGGTTCCTGAGAGATGGCATGCATGGTGATGGTCGGAAAGGTAGCAAAGTATCCTTGGTCAGGCTGACCGTCTTTGAGCCAGATCACTCTCCTACAAAGGATGAAGCCTGTAAATTTGTGGTACAGCAGGACGCTTGCGGTCAATCCAGCGAAAGCACTGCTTACGTCGAGGATATGTACAAGTGCCCTTGGCCGACATCATGGCGTTCTCCTAGAACGAGTGCAACAGCAGGGTAGTCTCCTGCTAAGTTCTCCCCATCGTCAAACTGTGGACGCCCAGATGTGTCTGTGGCACTGAACTGACTCAGACCAAACTTTAGACCTGACAACTCGTCAGCCGCTGCAGCCATGCTACACCACTCTCAGGCAGGGCTTGATGGGGAGCTATGCCGTGCGCATTGAGTGCGACGTTTCTGGCGGCAGGTACACTCTAGGTCAACGAGGGTTGGAAATTCAGGGGCGAAAACCCTTTCTTGGGGAGTACTCTGCTTGCTGACATTGGTCAAGCAGCCATGCACTGCCACGTGTTGCACCGTGCCCCTCATCAAACTGTGAGACAGTGGTCAATTATTAGGGTCTTCTTGTAACAGTCATTCAAGGTATGCCCACATTGAGATGGCAAGAGTATGACTGCTTTGAAAGTCCCTGAGCAGACAGATGCTGTACAGCTGTACTAGTACTGCTACTTGTAGCAGCTGTGCCAAGCAGAAAGTTGTCCCAGGAAAGAACAAGTACCGCGCAAGCTTGTGAGGTCACTATCAAGGACACAATGCGTCATGTTGCATGCCTGCGTATGGAGACTCAGATCTGTACACATGGTCATAAAACCCATAGACCACGCGCCATCTAGTAGATTTGTTCATGATCAACCAATATCTGGTGTTGTTGCATGTGATGACAACATCCAGCTGATAGCTCATGAGCTGATCAGCTGGATGATTCTGTGAGTAACTTGTCGCAATGTGGTTGGGTGCATGAAACAGACATGTAGATACATGGCAGACTCACATGCAGACATGCCAGCAGACTCAAATGCAGGCTGTGGGCATGGAAACGGGAAGCCTTATCGGCTCTGCTTGAAAACCTGCACCCCTGAAGGTGTGCCACCAAAGAGGTTGATGCGTATTATGCAGCGTTTTCTCCTCATTTGCAATGCTGAGACCCAAGTACCTACAAAGCAATTACTGCAAAATTGTCACACATGTGCAGGTTGAAGTCTTTCTGCAGCTTGTGATAACTCTGGGTATGCTGCCAACCACTGACAGAGATGTGATGATGTTGTCGGGCCTCTTTCAAGATTGTAAGTTGTCAGTCTCTGCTCTGACCCTTGCCAGCTGTGAGTTCGGTGTCAACAAGCTCTACTGCACAAAAGCTGGGACTTGCTCAGCCACGTCAGGCTGTGCATAGTTACCAAGACAAGGCCACAGTGAACGGACGCTGTGTTCTGTATTGTACACCAGCTAGAAGTGGGCTGACTGAAGCAACAAAAGACCAAGAGAACGCACTGCTGATAGCTCTTGCACATCAGAGCTGTTTGTAAGGACTGAATCCAAAATGGTCTTAGCATGGGGGCAAACATGCAGTCATAAACAACATCCGACTGATCAAACATCGGCACTTGGGAAACAAACAGTATGGAGCCCAGTACACAATAGTCAAAGGCTGGAGACTCTGTCGAGCAAACTCGCTAGTGCCCAGCTGTACACATGGTCCTAAACAGTGTACTGCCGGACGCGACTGGCTAGCTGCTGCAGCTCAAACCTCCGGACAAAGTGTTCTGCTGATGAAGCGCCGTCGAGATGACAGGAGGACTCTGTTCGGCAACGTCACCTCGATGTATATTAGACATCTCGATTCAAGATGACGGGCACAACTTTGCCGCTTGCTTGCCGTCAATTGCAGTGCAGGATCGCTGTCCCATACCTGATGGGGTTCAGGAAATCTAGCTAGTGTACAAAAGTCCATTCAGCGATGATGCCACCACTGGCTCCGTGAAATACTACGGCGACCGGTTTCGCAACCACTGCTTCTCTAGAACCGGAGGGAGTCAGCACCCTGCACAGTATGCTTGCAGCGTCTTGCAGGGCTCGCTGGCCTGAGGCAGCTTCTCAGCTGCGGGAACCCCCCTCGACTAGTTGATACTGTCGATTGCGATTGGTCTCCCGTATGCAGTAACTCTTGCTTTCTGGAAGTGTGACTGCCAGCCAGTGACTACCTTACCTGATGAACCAGGCAACTGGGGAGGGCACCATCAATCAAATGAAAAGTTGAACAGACCAAATTACTTTTACAGAACAACACTAATGTATCCCATATCAAATGAAAAACACAACATATGTATACTGTATAGTCATACTGTTAAATCATGGATGCATTAGCATCATCAAGATTTAATAGCTAGGAACGTGAAAATGCTAATAGCCTGTGGATGGTACTTGTGGCTGAAGCAGATACTCTGACCTAATGACGCAGCAGCAGAACGTCACAATATCACTGACCAATATCACTGACATCAGCTAGAACAGCATGCAAAGGCTGCATTGCAACCTATAGGTTAGCTAAAAGGCCCAATTGCTGTTCAACAACGGAAAATTTTAAGGAGCTTAACATCACAAATGCCATGCATATTACTGATTACCAGTATACTGTAGGAGGCATGTCAAGATAGCTACAACACTGACGGTCAGTTGTGTCCACTCACACTATGGTGTAAATCTCATGCCAGGATGCAGCTGCAGGCCTGAGTCAACAGGCTGATGAGGCTGTTCCACAAGCAGGGCAGGCTGGAGCATGCCCTATCCAGGTATGCAATAAGCTGTCAGTGGATCATCATGCAAGCACAACATTGGTTTGCTGCCTGCAGGTGCCTAATGTCTTCTTGCTTTTGTGTTGAATTTGAGCCAACATATTTTCAATGCAAGGAAGGCCCCTCAAACTGCAGCTACCGTGCCTGAGAGCATCTTGTACATCTCATTTGCGTCCCAAATTATAACAGCAGCATACACAAGGCTGGTGATTTCCTGCGCTGCTCTTGAACGTGGCACATGCTGTGATTGCCACCTGCAGGGCGATGATGCCATTCCACAGCCACCCGCAGGGGTAGAAGAAGGGCCAGATGCCCTTGAGGCTGTTGAGTGGCAGCCTTGTCCTGGGGGACCGCCTCGACCAGCCCTTGCTCTCAGACAGGGAACATCAATGGGGTAAGCCTGCGTACACCCGCTTGCAGTCATGAGTGTTTTCCTCTGACATGTATTTCACAATCTGTGCTGTAAAGCCAGTTGAGATTCAGCAGACGTCCTGGCTTGCAAGCACAGGTGACTGTGATGCACGACAAAAGAAAACTGTTGAGTGTGGCACTTGTGACTTCAGTCTCCTCAGTCAGCCGCACTGACTGGGCCATGTTGCTGTCGTGCAAGTTTGGCAGGTCACGCACAGTCAGCTGCTGAGTAGCGTGTTCATATGCATGTGAGCCTGGTCAAATACACTGTCAAGTGATGGAACATCAATGGGGCATCTGTATGCATTGCTATGACTTTGCTGTGCTGTGCCGTGCTGCAGACAACTAAGGCTATGCAGAGCCGGCCGCAGCTCCAGATGCTCAGCAGCTGACAATGTCAGTTTGCCTGAGAGCGTGTTGCCAGGCTGGGCAGCAGCAGCCTCTGGCCTCTATCCTGGGGCTGTGCCACAAAACCTGCCCCCAGGCAGTCTGCCAGGTACTATACTTTGCTGCCCTGGGGATAGCTCTTTCTGTTTGTGCATGACCATGCTTCAAGCTTAGTAAAGATTTGCTTCCTGTGGAGAAGCTGTATGACATTGCTGTAGCAGTGTTGCTCCAGGGTTTCGGCTGGCTGCATGCAAGATCAGTTGCGTGTAACAACACTGTGTAGCACTTCAGCGCCATCATGGCATGAAGGCAGCAGGTGGATGGCTTCTGCATGCTGAAGTAACGCAGCAGCACTTACTAATCACATACCAGCACTGAGTGAGTCTATGCTGAAGCACCAAAGAGATCCTAAAAGGGCTGCATGCACGTCCTCTTGGGCCTTCAATGGGCTCCTTGTTTATCCCTGGTCAGACCCCCTCCCACCCCTCTCAGCTGGTCACAATCAATCCCGCTATCCTCCAGCTCATCCTGAGCCAGCTGGGACCGCACAGCCGTCCCAGGGACTGCATCAGCCCCCCAGACAACAGCAGCCACGCCAGCTGCCCATTCATAATATGTTCTGCCAGCTACCATTCATTGCATGTAAGGCTTGTAATGCTGTATAACAATTCCATGCGGCAGAAAACCTTGTGTGGACTATCAGACATCATTAGATATATTGGGTACTATGTGGTTGCAAGGCATGATGCGTGTATCCGCTGAGCATGCTCGTTTCACACATGACTTGCCTGGCGAATATTGTCCACTTGGATGTGACACACAACAAAAATGGAACTCCTGATCTGTTTGCTGGTCAAATTGTTCTCCACAGGCAAATGATGTCAGATGTGTCATGCACAGATGCAGGCTGAGACATCCATGGCAGCTAGAAGATATCTTCAGGCAACCTTGGGACCATGCCATCTCTAATGCATGGCCCTTTGGGATTGGCGACTGAGGTACAGCAGCTGCTCCCGCCAGGACATTTTGGCCTTCTGAAGTCCCCTTGACAGTCTCAAAGGAAGTTTTTTAAAGAAACAAAGGAAGTTGTTTTTAGGGGGGGGAAAAAGCGCCCTTGCACCCCATGGCGGGGTTTGCCTCTGCTGGGGGGGGCAAACCCCCACCGTGCCCCCTCTGCTGGGCCAGGGCTCAGTCACCATGATAGGCCTCTGACTTTGCAGCCGCCAATTGCACCAGAGCTGCCAGCGGCTAGACAGGAGAAGCAGGGGCCCATGTGGAATTAGCCCCAGGGTCACTGGCAGTTCAGACAAAGGCAGCTTCTGACAGACCTGCAGCACCGCTGTCGCGTGCACATCTCTTGGACACTTACTAGTTTCTGGCTGTGAAAGAGTTGTGAGGTGGAATGTCTAGCCTGGATGCATTTGATGTCTGGCCCACCTTGTGAGACATTTTAGTCTATTGGGCAATGGTTGTGGTTGGCCCCAACGACCATGACTTCTTGTAATACAACACTTCCAACATGCATATGGAACCCCTACATGTGTACCGAGACATTTTGCAGTGACATTTCGTATGTACACACTCATCCCAACAATTGACCGAGCTTTGCTGAAGAGTGCACTTTGCTTGGTAGATTGGATCTCAAACGTTGAATTAAGTTGAACACATTTCCCCAAGGATACACTGGTTTGCAGAGCCCAGTGAAATGCCTGGATCATAGGTCACCTATGATAGGTGTTGTGGTGGAGACAGTATGCAGTCATGCAAGGTTGTGTTAAGCTGCGCTAAACAGTAAAATACGTGGAAGAGTGCAGTTTCGGGAACTGATCATCGGATCGGACCACAAAATAGGTGGCACTAATGAAATGACCTTGACAGAGTACACTAATGTCACATTAGTAATGTGCCACCTGATGTAGCATTGATGAGAGACCTCCTCCTGCTTTGTGACACTGTTGCTGCAGATCTCTAGGATAGCAGCATCTGTGCAGCCTCATTTCATCGAGAGTGCTTCCTCTGCCGTCAGCACCGGCCTCTGAACCTTGAGCACTAAAGGGCGCGATGATCAATAAGGCAAACCCAACGCTGTTGAGTATGACCGCTACCTGCGTATCGCCGCTGAACTGATACAGACGATTGTGCATCACTGCAGGTCTCAGACGAAGTTCTCAGCCTAATCACTTCCGGGCTGCCTGCCACAGATCTGGCAAATCTCCGGCTCACATGCCAGCAGCTGCGTGCTTCACAGCCGGCTTTGAACAGGGAGACACGTGTGTATCTAGCACGCTCTCAGGATTGGTGCTCTGCAGCAGCTGAGGTCAGACGCATGTTTCCTGAACTAACAATAGTACTCAAAGTGGACGGTGATGCCAGCTTCTCGACAAGGGGTCATCCATCTTGCGATATCATTAGTTCACTCCAAGACCGGGAGTGATACCCAGATGGAGCGCATTTGACGTCACACAAGCATCCAAGAGCACAAAGATCAGCGCCAGTATCAGGGAGCTGGAGCAGGTTCAAGCACTGGTGAATCATTTTGAGAACAAAGCTGACACCGAGCTTGTGTTACAAGTCAGATCATCTTATCTGTCTACACCAAGTGACGTGCAGCATCCTGAGACGTCTAGACAGAAGAAGCACAAGGCTAGCATGCAAGTCCTGGCTCCTCTGGTCGCTCAGCTTGACAGTGTGGACAATCTACCTGACATTCTCACACGCGGACTTGACCTGTGCAATGTGAGGCTGCTGGTGTTTGTCATGCCCAGCGATGCTGAACAGGTAGACAGGCACAGGGAAGCGCTCAAGCACCTGCCAAGCCTGAGGGAAGTGTCTTTGCTGACCAAATTTGCATCTTGCTGCGATCATGTCTCTGCTGTGCTGGATGTCCTGTCCATCCTTCCTAACATCAAGGTGTTACGTGTAGCAACTTATAGTCACTTCCATGTTTCTGCAGCAGCCTTGCAGCATGTGACATTTCTAGAGCTTGGCAAATCTGTACATTTCGATTTGCCTCCCCCTACACTTATCAGTCTGTCTTTGCTAGATTTACAGGATGAGCCTGCAAGATGCACATTTTGGCAAGAGGTGCAGCGTCAAAACTTGCTATTTTGCCGGTCTGTGCAGTCCTTTGTGCAATCTTCGCTATCTTGCCTCCCTGCTCATCTGCATAGCCTGACACTGACACAAGTTTTTGACGAAGAGGAGTTGCAGCCTGTGAACAATCTGCAACCAGAACAGATCACGGATTCGGCTGCTCTGTCCTGATTGCAGATTGCACATGTGTTTTCAGAGTTGAAAGGGGTCTTAGAGCCATACAATTTTTTGAGCAAGAGGAAGCCCACAGTTTTGAAGCCACCTGATAGTGTGAGAGGACTTGCTAGTGCTTTTCCTGTGCTGTTGCTCGTAGAAGTGTCGCTAGGAGCAGTGGAGGAGCAAAACCTGGACAGCAAGTTTCTTCCGCAGCTGAAACTGGATTGTGACTTTTTGAAGCAAGACAACTTTGCCAACCTTTGCGGCATCACTTGCCAGTACCAGAACATCCCTTTTTTCCTGCGGGCTGTGCCACCTTCCTGCTATGTCGTGTACAAGACGCCTGCATTGCGGTGACGATCATGATCTGATTAGCACTACCTGTAATGAACGATGCACAAAAGCAAACTGATTGTGGACCGGTGGTTACCTGTGTTCATGCAGCCTAGGTCTCATGGGTAGGTATAAGACAGGCTGCTCTGGACAGACAAAACTTGTACTGCAAATACTGGCTCATCGTGAGCTGGAAAGCGTTTTAATTGGTTTTTGACTTTTTTAAAGAGCTCTTGTTACCGTGTTATGCCACCTTCGAATTGGCAGGAGAGAAGTTTGGCCAGGAAGCGGCAATCTCGTGTAAGCTGTATGATAACACACTGGTCATGTCACAGCAGGTTGCTGCAAACTATGCTGTTAGCTATTAGCACGACACTATCAGACAGCCAAAGGCAGGAGCTGACATGATCATGAGAAGTACCTCTAGACGGCTAGATGCTGTTGACCATGATGTCTTTAGTCTTATCCAAAGCAAGTGTGAAATGCAGCCAGTGCAAACTCTCAAATGCCAGCAACTCAAAGCTCACACATTCCCAAACAAGGTAGCAACACACTGTCTGCATACTCAAACTTGCATACTCAATGAAGTGGCGGCAGAATTTTCAAATAGGGGGCCAGAAGTCATCAATTGGGAGAGTGAGGTGAGCTGCGAGTCGTAGCACAAGTATTGTTGCAGGTCATGATTTTCTCAGCATACACCGTGTGCTCAACAACATGACATTGGAAACTGGTCTAGTGAGTCACAAGCTGTGTGGGAGGTGACCTGTGGATACTACATTTGGTGATGGGCTGGCCCGCAGTTGCATGTAGAGCCAGCTGCAGCCAGGTGCTGAGGCAACCACAGCACAGCCAAGCTGAGTGTAACAGACTAGACACAGTATAACAATGTCAGACTGTGACTGCTACATGTCTAGTGAGCCGGTCCCTTCATCGATCCCTAAGCCAGGTCTGGAATTCACTCAAGTGAGATTGAATTGTTGAGTTTGCTCTCAGCTGCTGGTTGTCCATCTAAGATACGACTCACACTTTTGCATGTCTACATTTGGGACTTGCTCCGGATCCATTGTAGCGTGCTGTTAATATATTGCATTGATGGCCCAAAAGGTTCCTGTATGCAACCTTAAGCACAACAGTCATACTAAGTCATGTCTGATGCTCCTCGGTCACGGCTTGTCCTCAATGCAGTAGCTACAAGCAAACTTGTCATGTGGCTCACAGGCAAACTTGGTTGTATACCTGCAGCATGCCTCCTTGATTTAGGATCTGGCTTGGATGATCTCAGTCAGGAGATTTGCAGAGATCTGTCTGGATAAGTCGGTGGAAGTCCAAGTCAGCATGCCAGGTGGTGAGTGTAGTCCTGCGATTGGAACTTGCAAAGGGCGTGTCAGAATCCAGGCATGTCAGTGTTTGGTCATGCTTTATGTAATTTGTCTGGCAGATCACTGCGATGCCATTCTTGTTGAGCCTTGGCCTCTGCAGCATATCAGTTGCCTGGCCTGTAGTAACATGTGAGTTGTGCTCAGAAGTGCATAACACTGCACTGCGAAATGCCCGCTGAGACTCTCAGCAAGCTTAAACAACCATCTGCATTTCTGAATTGAGTGCAATGCAAGCAAGAAAGGCTGTCAGGAAGGGCTTTACTGCAATGTGTTTGCTTGTGACCAAGACATACGAGGGTGTGCATATGTCTGCTGTGACTAAGCATGACAAATCAGGCATCCAGCAGTCACATGCAGATGGCACTCTTGTACCTCAGTCAGAACTGCGGTCAAAACTGCATGAGCATAAGAACTGTTTCCCTAGGGTCCTGCCTGACGGGCTGCCTCCTGAAAGCAATTCGGCACATACAACTCCTACCAAGTAGGAAGTAGGTGTGACCCCTTTCAAGCCCATCTACAGGCGCACTCTTGCGGATGATGCAGAAGTGGAATGTCAGATAGCAGAGGGCTTCAGGAGAGGTATCATAGAGCCCAGGTCATCACCCTTTGAGGCACCAGTCTTGTTTGACAGAAAGAACGACGGTAGTCTGCACATGTGCGTCAATTACAGACCTTTCAACCAGATGATGGTCAAAAATAAGTTCCTACTGTCCCGCATTGATGACCTGCTTGATCAGCTGCATGTTGCCTCAGTGTTCTCTTCTCTTGACCTGCAGAGCGCCATCAAATCAGGTTTAAGGATGATGATGTGCCTAAGACTGCATGCAGGATCCCTTTGGGTCATTACCAGTTCAGAGTGCTCAGTTGCGGGTTGGTTCAATGCGCCAGCAACTTTCCAAGCTGCTATGAACACCATATTCAAAGAGCCTGTTGGACAGTTTGGATTGGTCTTGCTTGATGACCTATCAATGTGGTATTCAGTAAGAGCCCTAAGAATCATGCCAGGCATCTAACAATTGTGCTTGACATCTTGTGGCAGAACCAGCTGTATGCCAAGGTGGCCAAGTGTGAGTTCAACAAGCCTGAGCTGCAGTTCCTTGGTCATATTGTAACCAAACATGGCATCAGAATGGATCCTGCTGAGGCAGCTGCCATCTCAGATTGGCCCGTGCCAAATGATGTGCATCAGCTGCAGTCCTTCCTAGGCCTGACTACATACTTACAGAAGGTTTGTGCAAGGGTTTCAAAGCTGATAAGCCCCATGACTGACCTGACAAAAGGCAAGGCGCCCGGGGTCTGGTCACAACGCTGTCAGAAAGCGTTTCAGGACACTAAGCATGCATTGACAACCTCTCCTGTGCTGGTGTTGCCAGACCACAGTAAGCATTTTGAGGTGGTCTGTGATGCGTCACTCATCAACATAGGTGTCGTCTTGATCTAGAAGGGCAGGCCAGTAGCCTTTGAGAGTAAGAAGCTGCCTCCTGCAGAGCGTAATTACACCACAGGTGAGCAGGAATCTGTTTGCTGTGGTGCATGCTATGAGGACATGGCCTTGTTACCTGGAGGGGGTGGAGTTTACAGTGGTCACTGATCATAACCCTCTTGTGTATCTGCAAACCCAAGCTGACCTGTCAAGGTGTCAAGTCAGGTGGTCAGAGCACCTCCAAGCCTTCAGGTGCAGGTGGCAGTATCAGGCCAGGTAGGATCAATGTAGCTGATCCTCTCAGTAGCATGCAAGCCGCACTAGTCGCTGCCGTGACCAGAGGGCAAAGTAAGACTGCAGTGACTGCTGTCAACCCTACTGCAGACCCTAGTCCAGTTCTGTCATCAGACCCTAAGACAGTTTTGCCTCTGAACCCTAAACAGTTTCTGATCAGCAGGAGCCTCTGTCAGACCTCCAGCAGCAAGTGCTCAAAGGCTATGGGGAAGACAGTGACTGCTTTGACAAGCTAACTGCTGCAGAGCAACTTGAGAGCATTGCACTCACTTCTGTTTGCCACACAGAAGCATGGCTTTGGGTGGCATGGTCATGCTTTGGTCATTCCAAACAGTCAGAACCTCAGAAAACCGTGCTTGCACGAGTTGCATGGCTGCCCATACAGCGGTCATCTTGGCGTGGCCAAAGGTCAGAAGGCTATGGTAGGCTATGTTGGTGGAAAGGCATTTGCAAAGGCGTGCTTCAGCATATCAAAAACTGCTCACTTTGTCAGGGAAACAACACCAACACCAATCAGAAACCAGGTAGTTGGCTTTAGCCATTGCAGATTCCTGGTGGAAGATGAAAAAGCATCAATGTCAATTTGATCACACAGCTGCCTCCCACTGAGATGGTCAACACTACGACTAAATGTGATGGTTGACAGACCCAGCAAGATGGTGCGTTCTGCCGTGCCTACAGCATTCAGTGCGTGTGACATGGCACGACTGTATTTGCATACTGTCATCAGAGCGCATGGCATGCAACGTGAGATCGTCAATGACAGAGACACATTCTTCACCAGTGCCTTCTGGGAAGAGCTCACAGCGTCACTTGGCACCTCTCTTGCAAGGCCTTGGGAAGCTTGTGTGTATCACCCTACCAGTGATGGTCAGACTGAAAGGACCAACAGAACACTGGAGGAGGTGCTTTAGCACTTTGTCAACCCAACTCAGGACGATTGAGATGATCATTTAGATGCAGACATTGCAGTGAGCAATGCATGGCAGGAGTCAGTTAAGAACACTCCTTTCATGCTGAATATAGGTCAGCATCACTCACACCAGCGAGTGTGCAGTTGGACTAAAAGGTCCCAGCAATGAGGAGAACTTGCTGAACTGTCAAAAATCACATGGCAGATACTGGAAGGCTCTTGAGCAACAACAGTCAGCTTTAGGTATCAAGCTTTAAAGAAACAGTCTGGCCAGACGCAGTCAGAACGCTTGGGTCAGTCAATTGTGTCCAGCGTGCACATATTGAGTGTGTACATCAGGCACAAATTAGTTTGGCTCAGGCTTGCACTAAGAGAAGCATCAAGTGATGTTTCATTACAGAGGAATCAATTCGAGGGACAGTTATGTGAGACTAAATGAGCATCAGTCAGAAGGACTGTTATTTACAATTCCTAATTTCTCTTCAAAAATGCATCTCAGCAACCTATTTGGTTCTTAATGAGGTCATTGAAATCAGGTGTGGGGAGGAATGTAATAGACTAGACACAGTATAAGATTATCAGACTAAGACTGCTACTTGTCTAGCGAGCGGGTCCCCTTCAGCTGATCCCTAAGCCAGGTCTGGGATTCACTCAAGTAAAACTGAGTGGTTGAGTTTGCTCTCAGCCGGTCTAGCTCTGCCTCTACAGTGCAACATCTTCACAGCACGCTACAGCCAGGAGCGTGATGCTGATCTGACAGTGTGTGGCGTGTTGCACAGCTTATGCATTGGCTGGCCTTGCATGGTGAATGGCTTCCAGTACAGCCCAACACCTGTCAGCTCTGGAGTGTGATTTAGTTGCTGGTAGGCTGCCTAACACTGCTCACCAGCTGTGGTCATATATCCTGCATGGCAGCCACTCTTTTCTGACACGAATCAGAATGTCCTACCCTAGGCCAAGCCTTCAAAAAGGCAACTATGACAGCTTTTTGTTGGATACTTGCTGCCGTTGCCAATATTTTGCTGCACTGACAACAATTGTCCGAGCAAAGCTAGCCTAGGCTAGGCTAGTGTCTAAGATGGGAAAGTTTCAAGGTTGCTGACGCTGTCTGCCTCTGGTCGGATGGTGCTTGCTGAGATTTTGGCAGACAGGTGTCTGCAGCCCGGTACCAACAAGACGTCAGCAAATGGAACTGTTTGGAACTAGCTTGATGCAGGAGGACTAATTTGACTTTCTGTTGCCTCATGCTACACCCAGGCGCGCTATGTACAACTAAACAATTGGCAGACTGTGCATGATTCAGCAAGTTTGTGTTTGCTTTTGCAGGACTCGGCCCACTTGCCCTTTACTTCATTTGCTTTGATGGCGCTAGGCTGCCTTGCAGCAATTTCTATGTTTGCTAGCAGAGGCTTTCATCCTGACTAGTATGCACTGAAAGTGCCAAGCTAGCAGCATATATATATATATATATATATATATACTATAGTTGTAGTATTCCACGTATATTTATTGGAACACTAAGACTGTGACTAGCAAGTGTCAGCTCATTCATAATTTGGATCTAGAGATCTCCAGCTGGCAGCAAACCATGTTTGTGCTTGGTTGTCTTTGTTTCCCAATTCAGCGCATGCCTGCTTTGTGAGACATGTGTTGAATGGCACAACACAACTGCAGATAAGATCTATGGCCATGCACAGCAACATTGCCAAATGAGTAATCCAAAGGGTTATTCATCTTTGCTTCTTGCATCTATCCTTCCCAACACTAGCCAGTTGCTGATGTAATACTGCAGGCACCCTCCAGTCTGGACCCTGCCAGAGTTGTCAAGGACCATTCCTTAATATATGCATAGCAACGGAATCTGACGCGCTGATGACCTATGTCACAAAGGACTTGCCAAGGAGGCAGTCCAGACTATGCTTCAGCCCGGGCAACGCTCATGCAATTGTAGGAATGCAAGCAGGATAATCAAGGCCAGATTAGACAACTGAGTATCATAGCCAGCATGCTGACACTTAGCCATGAAAGCAAATGTGCTGAGCATGTTGCAGACCTCACACAACAGACTGGTAGAAAAGAGATCATATGCAAGAGCGTAGCCTGGGCCTTGTCTGGCCATTGCTTTTTGTCTGCAAGTATAGAGTACCCATGGCCAGGTAGGAGCCCAAATCTGGTAACAAAACAGGTCAGGCAATGCTGAATTTCTAGGACAAGGAAATGTCACCAATCTGAAGCATACAAGACCAGCCTACAAGCCTTGGCAAACGTTCACGAGTGTGATAGCTTCACTGAATGGTGTGAATCTGCATTTTGCTACCCATTTTGCTCAGGCCAAGATTGCCATCTCTAACCTGAAGCAAATCAGCACAGTCTCTGCCTATTGATCTGCCTTTAACACAATTGCTTCTCATGCTGGCAATGAAGGCATGCACAGCTCTTAGTGGTACCTGAGCATGTTGACCTTTTTGACGCTTCAAATGCTGCTGTTGCAGTTGAATACGCCAGGGTGCTTGGGCTTGCTGCCTCTCCCCCCCCCCCTCCCCAACTTGCATGCCAACAGGACCTTTTGACAGCACAAAAAGGGGAAGTATGCTCACCACATGCAACCATCAACATGGCAGACCCGCCCTGGGGCTGCCAACAAGTGGACCAAGAGCTCTGCTCCCTTCACCGAGCACAAGGCTCTTATTTTGGCTGACCAAACAAGGCTCTTATCTTGGCTGACCAAATTCCAGCCACATGGAGTTACATGGCAAATCATGTGCTCCATGTCCCCCTGCACTGGCTCAGAAGTTTCAGTACCTGCTGGGTCAAGAGCTGCACTGAAGCTGGCCGTAGCAAACACTAGCAGCTCAGTACACCAACAACAATGGGCTATGGACACTACGAGCAAGCACTCCTCTTCTTCTGCATCAGCAACACGTAAGCAGTCTGCCTCTGCTGCGCCTCCACCTCCTGTCCAGCAGCGCCAATGGCAATCACAGACCCCTGATTTAGCTGCAACGGGCCGCTGTGCAATGGCTGGAAGTCTCAAGCCTGTACATGAGTTCACTAACGCTGTGTTGCCTAAACACCTACCTGTTGTTGCTCAGCAGTGCCACTCTTGCATAAGGCAGTTGTGCATCAGCCTTTCGCCGTGGCAATCGTTCTTGTTGCTGTCTCTAACCAAATTTTTGCCATGATGTTTGAAGGATGCTTAGAGCAGCCAGATGCCCTTGTGCTCCTGTACCCTGGGCGTCTGCCAACTGCATTTCCAGGAAGGCGCTGGACAGTGACATTTGACCTGACTGAGGTCACTCTCCTGCACTAGCTGACAGGTGAATAGGCCAGACACAGACGAGCTCCACCCTGTACAGCCGGGTGTGAAGCACGCATTTGCCTGCACGTAAGCCGAAGGTGCGCGAGGTCTGTTGCAGGCAATTTGGACGTGATCTGATAAAGCACTTCTTCCGGCACCTGCACTTGTGCAAGCTGTTTAGTGTAAGCTTGATCGGATCAGAGGTGTAGCACTGATACGTTGTTCTTCATACCGTGTTGATCATCGTCATACTCAGCGTGACTCAGTCAAACGACCAGAAGCTGATGCCGGTTGTGAAGCAGACTGAGGTAAGCATGCGCTGTGAATGCGAGCTAGCGTTCCTTGCTCGCGATCCTCGTTCACCGCACGAGAGATCGCGCCAACTCTGTAATCATCAGCACAAGTTAGTTCAGAGTGTGGCGCCCTACAGAAAATAGCGAAAACAAAGGAAAAGCAGGTTTGGAATAACAATTAATCAATATGTTGTCCTGGTGGGACCCATCAGACAAGAAGTTCAGGTCAGTGAACTGACACAGACAAGATTTGTTTCCTACATGCAAAGCATTCCCTCAAGAAAGCGCCACATGCGTCTGGTTCACAGAAAGTCACAAAATCTGCAATACAACTAGTGAAACAGTGGTGCAGGAGGTCCAAATGCTGTGGCTGTACGCTGGGCGATCAACCCCATAATGCTGGGGTTCTCCACAACCGAATGACTTGCACACTAGACACAGCCTGTCTGTCCGATCTAGTTGAGTCTGCCCAATGGCCTGCGTCTATCTGCAGACCGTGGCATTCAGCCCTAAGCCTACTAGTTATAATCAGCTGCAACAATCACATCATGCACTGCACGCTGACCTGCTACACATGCCCTACCCAACCGCAACGCATAAAAACATGATGGGTGTGTCCCATTCAGTAGTGCAATACCTTTTACTTTTCAAATTCAGAGAGGCCAGTGGGCAGGTGCCTAAAACTAGCGTCTCTGACATTCAATTTGGAGGGCAGGTGCCTGAAACTAGCGTCTCTGACATCCAATTTGCAGGAACACTTAGGCAAACACTATCCAGGGAAGGACCCTGCCCTGCAAGTGTGGTGAGTGATGGCATCCACTGGCGCATCGTTCTGACTAATGCCAGGTCTCAAAGTATCGCCTTCATTGACTTTATTGGTAGTGGCTTCCTGCAAGACATGACAAAAGCAATCAAACCTCTTACAGTGATGAACCAGGGAGGTGGTAGCACAAAGAGTGGAGTACAAGACTGCAACAAACGGAGACACATGGAAGTGTGGCATATGGGGAATATGAATACAGGAGAAATGGATGCAGTACTGGAGCCAAAATGAGGTGACCAACAATTTTGAGTCATGGTTTCAGGACATCAGGACCATCCTGGCTGGACAAGATACTAGGGAGAATTACCATGTCATGCACGTGGCAAGCAGGGTAGTGCAAAATTATAAAACTGACTTTGCCAAAAGCATAGCAGCAAGCAAATGGCAACTGAACGCTCAGAGGCTCATGAAAGTACCTGACAGCCCAGACATCCAAGCAGCAGGAACTGGACACACAGAATGTAGACAGGTAGCAACACCCAGGCTCCCCTCACCTTGGGTAACTCAATGTCCAGCCTGCCCACCAACACGAGAATGCATGGCCAGATGCACAAGAAACCAAAGTCGACACTTACAGCAAGCACAGGAAATCTATCCTGGCTGCAAGGGAAAAGCAACACCAAAAGCACAGCCAAATATGCATCATGACAGAGATGAAGCTGGCATGCAGCACAACGCAACAAGCACTACTGCAAGCTGCAAGTTTGACTCCCCCCCTCCCCCCCCCCTCCCACGCCCAGCAGCAAGGTAGAGTACAAGCATGCTTTGCTAATGCGACCCTTGGAGAGAATGCAACAGAGCAGGAGCTAGCACCTAGGAATAAAGTCAGTACGAGAAGCCTGACAGTACTTCAAAACCTACCAGCCGAGGACAGCATTACTACTGACATAAAACATGCACTTGCAACAACAATAGATTGACTCAGACTGCAGCATAGGCTTGGACACCACCAGGAAAGCATGCAAGGCGAGACAAGCAAGCACACTATTGGAAACCTGTAGGGCCGGTATGAAACGCCACACAAACAAACAGCCTGCCACCACACAGGAGAAGAAGAGGAAGGCAGCAGGTGAATGCACCCTCTGCTGTGATGCTGTAACAGTACTGACACGGAGTGTCATGGCCTCCACCATTGTGCCAGATGAGCTGAGGCAAATGGCACAAGAGAGGAAGCCATGGATTATTGTGCTGACAGCTGAGAGCTGACTGATGCAAAGCAAGACAGAGTGTTCTTTCACAAACACCTACCAGAATAAACAATGTTGAACAGCTGCGTCAAGGGCAATGACAGCGGTTGTAGAACTGGATCTGGAGGAGTGGCAAGCAGTGCACACATATCTCACAAGCCAAAACTTGGTAGAGCTGATCGCCACAACCACAACAATCCTGCAGCCAAGGCACACTTGAAGTTGCACTCTGAGGATCAGACCACCTGGAAGTGACTGCGAGACCATGAGGGGAGTTTATCTGCCAAGCAATGATCTACAGAAGAGAGAGGAGCTGTACCAGGTGATCACAGACTGCATGAGCTCTGAAGACAAGAGGGCATCGCACGCAGGCCTGCCTATGCCCTACAACATCATGGCTGGGGGCATGAATGCAGCACTTCAGATGTGATTGCAGCATGTTTGTACAAGGTTTGCAGAACACTTCAACGTCCCGAGCAGCACGCTTCAGAAAGCAAAAATAACGCAATACAGCAGCTGAAAAACGTAATGAACATGACGTCAGATGCAAAACAAGCCACTGCTGTGTGTGAATTTCAGTTTGGCGACAAACGCTCTGCATTATGCATGACCTGAGACTTCCAGAGGACGCTGTTGAAGTGATAGCTGAAACATGTACTGATGCCAAAATCAAGATCAAGCTCTACTTTGCAGAAACAGGACCAATCAATGTAGAGAGAGGCACAGTTCCGGAAGATACCTTGTCCCCGCTCCTCTTCTTGATCTTCTGTTGAGCTGATTGCAATCAGGAGGCAGAGGCTACAAGTATGGCTGCCTGAGCAAGGGCTTGCATGCTTTCCACACCACAAGCGCTTCTGCATATGCAGCAGCCCTGTCAGGAAGTGACTTTGCAAGACAAGCAGAGAAGATTGAAGCGATTGTGAACTGGTTGGGCATGGCTGTGAATGTCAAGAAATGTGCTGTGACAGGAATGCTGTGGGGCCAAGCCTGCAGAAATGGCAGCGACAAGGTGCTCTCAAGCAGAATGATGAAGATGCTCCAACAGAGTCCAATGGTCAAATATATGACACCTATCTTCTTGCTGCATCCCTACTCTGCAACATTTGCAAAGTACTCAAATGCATGCTGATGCTCAGCCCTTTTTACAACATATGCAATGTCAAATTTATGACAAAAGCTGCCGCTGTCCTTAATGACCATGCAGAAAATTACCTGGATAATGCTGCTGACTATCTTTGACTGCTGTCTGATCCAAAGCAAAGCCATCATCCATTGCGAGCTTAACTCGATGCACGTTGCCTAATGCAATTGCCCTACGATAATGCACATAGAATCTGCTACCAGAAGTAAACTTGCAATGGGAAGCGACCCCACTGAGCTAAGATCAGGTGATTTGCTGTAGACTTCCTGACACTCAACATATGTCTTGGAAAGTCCCGATGCAAAGCTGGTAAATGTGAATGCGAGCTTGTGAACGTGTATGCGAGCTGCATTACCTTCCATCACATGTGCTTAGCGAGGCTCCTTGTTCTGCTCCTTCTCCTTATCTGCATGGTCACATGGGACAGCAGCAGGTTGTTCATAATTTTGACATTGCATCTGTCATAGAGAGGGCTAAGCATCAACATGCATTCCAGTTCAATGCAGATGTTCAGCACAGCAGCTTGGCTTGATAATGCAGCGTGAGTACACACCTGCAGAGTATCAGTCTGTCGTCATGTGTGTGTTGAATGAAGGGTTTATTGGTAGGTTCAGGAGTGGGTGCCATGGTCTGCGGGCAGGCACACTGTGACAGGCCGCTGAGCAGACTTTGTTCACCTACATAAAACAGACAGGCTGTGTCTAGTGCGCAAGATGTTGAATTGTGTGGACGAGCAGCAGTTTGTATTTGATTGCCTAGCGTACAAGTGCATCAGGTCATAGCAGTTGGACCTCCAGCAGCACTGATGTACTGTTGCAGACTTGGTGTCCCTGTGGGAACCAAATAGATGAACATGTGTTGGCTTTCTCAGGGAACACTTTGCATGCATGAAGCAAAATACGACTGTATGAATTCAGTAAACGGAAGTTCTTGTCTGTTGGGTCTCAGTTGCTCTTGAACTGCTTAGCCATGCACGGTGGCAATCGCTTGGGTATCAGAGAATCAGCAAGCACAAAATGCTCGTTGGCAGCATGTGATCCTTCTTACGTCCAGCCGTACCCGATGTACGCTCCCAGCATGTATAATGCTGATGTGCACCCCCTTAGAACAATTGCCTTGATGGACAGCTGTTGTCCTTGGTGCTGTGGGTGAGCCAGATCTGATGCAGCATGCCATATGTCGTGCGTCTTCCTTCGCCGACATTGCTATGCATATGCCTAACAGGGTGGATAACATGCACCCTGACACGCTAGCACGACCTGATGACCTTTGCCCCGTTGAAATCTGCAGCGTGATGCAAGCCGTGGTACAGCACGTGGCAAGCATGCAGCCTTCCTTACTTCAGCAACCTGCAAGGACGACTTGTTTGCAGGATGCATGTCTCAATGCAGACATTACTGTTGATGAGCTGAGTCAGTGCATCAAGCTCTTGAAACGTGGCAGATGTCCTGGCATAGACGGCATCCTTGCAGACATGATCAAAGGTGGAGGTGACTTTGTGCAGCAGTGCTTGCTGTGACTATTTGATTACATGCTTGACACCACTTCCCTGAACGTCTGCATGATGATCTAATTACTGCGATCTACAAGTTTGCCGGCAAATTTGATATGGGCAATCATAGAGGCGTCACAATGAGTTCTGTGGTTGCTAATCTGTGTGCAATAATACTAGAGCACAGAATTGCATCTTGGGCTGAGGAGCATGCTGTCAAAGCCAAGTGGCAGGCAGGCTTCAGGAAAGACAACACATTCATTCTAAGGTAAACAGAAACAGTCTAAACAGAAAGGGAAGGCTGGCAAACTGTACTGCTGCTTTGTGGACTTTGTGTCAGAGAAGCGTTTGATACTGTACCTCGTGTTGTGTTGTGGCAGGTGTTGTATGAACTTGGCAGAATTCTGGACATCACTAAGTCACACGACGGCGCAGCAGTGCGGTCATCACAAGGCATTTCTGCCATCTTCAGATGTCTCATGGGGGTGAAGCAAGGGTGTACGCTGAGTTCATCTCTTTTTGGTTTGTATGTTGATGGGCGGGAGAGAAACTTGCTTGAAAGTGCTGACATTGATGCGCCTACACTCATGGGGTTATGGGGCCGCTGCTATTGTATGCTGATGACCTCATTCTGATGTCTGAGAGCGCATCAGGACTTCAAAAGCAGCTTGGTGCATTAGCAAGCTTCTGTGAAGAGCTTCAGGTCACTGTCAATCTCAGCAAGACAAAAGTGGCGGAGTGTGAAACCTGCGAAAGTGATGTGTGTGACTTTGTGCTCAGAATGCAGCTGTGGAGCAGGGGAAGAGCTACAAGAGTTTGGGGGTGTTGTCCATGCCACTGAGAAACTGACCTGTGGGACAGATGCTCTGGTGGCTACAGCAAAGAAGGCTCTGTTTGCTATGAGACGGCCATGTGCACTTCTGCGCATACAAGATCCAGCTCTGCAGTGCAAGTTATTTGACACTCTGGTGTCACCAATCCTGAGCTATGGTTGCGAGGTCTGGGGAGTGGACACTAAAATGCAGTGCAGCAGCAGAAGCTGTACATCAGGACTATGTAAGACATTTGTTAGGTGTGAGGAAGCCTACAGCAAATTACATGGTCTTGGCTGAGTTGGGTCGATTCCCATGGCAAGTTCACTTCTGGCAGCAAGTTTTGCGTTATCATCACAGGACAATTGCATTCGAAAGTTTGCTTCTTGTTAAGCTCACATTGGTTGATGACTTTGCTTTGGATCAGACAGGAGTCAAAGACAGTTGGCAACATTACCTATAGGTGTTTCTGCATGGTCACTTAGGACAGCAGCAGCTTTTCAACAACGTTGACATTGCAGGGTTGAGGGGTTGTAGAATGGGCTAAGCATCAGCATACATTTGAGTACTTTGCACATGTCCAGCACAGCAGCTTGATGTCATATAGGACAATCCAGCCTGAGTACAATCCTGCAGAGTATCTGTCTGTGTGCCAAGTGCGCGTCAAATAGAAGGCCAGTTAGTAGGGTTAACGTTAGTACTGGTTGCCATGTCTGCGGGTAGACACAGGTCGCTGGGCAGACTATGTTCACCTAGATAGGACAGACAGGCTGTGTCTTGTGTGCAAGTCATTAAATTGTGTGGAGGACGAGCAGCATTTTGTGTTTGATTGTGCAGCGTACAGCCATGTCAGGTCATAGCATTTGGACCTCCTGCAGCACTGTTGTATTATTGCATTCTTTATGACCTTGTGTGAACCAAATACATGTGGTTTTTTTCTTAAGGAATGCTTTGCATGAAGCAAGCAAATTTGTGTGTATGAATTTAATGAGTTGAATCTCTTGTCTGTTGGGTCCCAGTTGTCCCCCCAGGACATTGAACAAATACATACTATTCTAGCTATGGCAAATGCAGGTTTATCGAAAGTAGTATCTACTGTCCTCCTAATAGGCAGAATCAATGATAGGCAGAATAAATGACATGTACATAAACGGAGTTATTGGCTTTATAGCAATAAAGACGCCATGCCTCCCTTCAATATGAAAATAAAGTTCAAATCACAGAAAGCACCGTGAAGCCCCCTTAAAGAGCATCACACATGCTCATGCATAAACTCAACGTTGTGCTTGACGCACAACAATGGCACAGAGTGTCAATGCAGCATGCAGTCACCCAGTTACAGAGCAGAACCAGAGCATCAGCTGCAGCTTCCTGTATCACTGGCCAGCAGGTGCAAGCTGACTCAGCAATGCAAGCAAGTTGTTACTAACATCAGGTGCACCAGTACCACCATCATCACCAGCTAGCACAGGTCCAGCATCTGCCACATCAGCTGAGCCTGACACAGCACTGTCTCCCAAGCTTTGTGCACCATTGACTTGTGCATCACTTGATCTACCCACTGCAACTTGGTGAGTAACAGGCTGATGCCGAGCAGCTGTCAAGGAAGGTGCAGGCGCAGCCGCCAGATCTGCCAAGGGATTCTGCAAGCCAGCATTGCGCAGTATGGACAGGATGTCAGACACGGGCGGCCCTGCAGCATTTCCTAGGGCTGCTGCTGGCAGCACCAGTTGACTTTGGCTGTGCGTGTGTGCTGAAGCCGGCAAGGGACGCTGAGCTGGCGGAGAACCTGGCAGAGAACCTGCTGGCGCAGCTGCTGGTCTGTGCAAGCCATTAGTGCGCATGATGGAGGACTCCGGGGGTGGTGTGTGCGTAGTGGCATGTACGCTGGATGATGAAGCATACGGATGTTGTGAAGCTGATGAAGAAGAGGGCAGTGCGTGTGGTTGAGAAGGCTGGTGAAGGGGCCGCTGGGGCATGTGGGGCTGCATGGGATAGCCCTGTGGCCTAGCAAGCCCTACACGCATATGACAGTACTTGCGTTTGGCACTGGCAGAAAAAGGTAAACCATTGAACTATCTTTTCTGCTAAGCACACTCTGCTTTGCTTCATACATTGGAGCAAAAGAAGACATGCATCATTCAGATGTTCAAGCCTGAAAACCTGCTAGACTGCTGTCCAGATTGCAATGCAGCACGGCTAACTACAGCACAGACTCAGCAGCCATTAAGGCATCTGGGAAATGACCATCCAGACAGTATCGAAGACTGTGCATGGATAGATGGCATTGAGTGAGACTAGTACATAGATAGATGCACATTTCATAGGAAAGGACTGTCAGGAAGAAGAAGAGTCGTTACCTGCAAGGTAGGCAGGGGGTGGCAGCCCCCCCATTGGGGGCACCCACTGATTTCGGGAGGAGGGGTACCCTCCTGCAAAAGGAGGCAGGCCCCCCACTGGAGGCAAGCCTCCCGGGGGTGGCAGGCCCCCTTGGGTTGGGGGAGGTGGGGGTCTGTAGAGGGCTGAACTGCTGGCTCCACTACCTGGATTGCATGCCACATCACCCTGCTGTCAGTGAGGAAAGAAAACAGAAAGCAACACCTTTTGGTGTCAAGGTTAATGAGAAGCCAAGTACTATATGGGACTGCCCGGGGGCCTGCTGACAGTGACAACCCCATTACAATGGGGCAGGTTAATATGCTGAAGCTGCTGCACAAAACTGGCGACAATGTTGACATTGCATAAGGCAAGCAACATGTGTTAATGACTTTGACACTCGTGCTGCTGAAGAATGTGGTCGAGTTGTTAATTTGTGTGGACATGCATGAAGTCATGATTAACGAGAAAGATTGTTAGGTTTTGAGACACTGAATTGCTGAGGATGCAACTCCAGCATGAAGAGCAAAATGTCAGGAACAAAGGAGACACCTGCATAACCCCCAGCCGGTCTGAAAGCAGACTTTGTCCTGGGGTCTGTCCTGGGGTCAACTCTAGGGTCAGCCCTGGGCTCCACAGGCATGCCCCTTCCTGACTGGCCTGGAGCCCCTGCCAGCCCAAGCCCTGCTGCGGCGGGGTATTGACCAGACCCTGACGAGGTTGCTCCAGCACCAGCCCCAATTTGACCAGGGTATTGGCCAATTTGGCCAGCTGGAGCAGGGTTTGCTGCTCTGGCAGCTGCAGCTCTTCTAGGGTCTGTTGGTTGAGGCAAGTTAGCCATGGGATAGCTAGGGTTTGCAGCAGGGTTGGGAAGGGGGTGGGAAGCTGGCCTGGAAGGGGGGACATAGGAGGAGGGGTCTGGAAGGGCTGGGCATGGGGCTAGAGCCAGGGCTGGTGCAGCAGCAGAAGCAGCGCTTGCTGTGCCCATCTTCTTGTCCTTGTAAGGGATTGTCAGCGTGATGCGCTTCACAGAGCCCTTCAGAAGCAACAAAATAAAGTTCTATTGAGAGCAAGTTTCTGACATTTGACATGAGGATGCCAGCTAGAAGGAATGCATGCAGAAGCATATGCATCTGTGAAGTTATGGGGAAATGGAGAAGATTTGACAGCATATAGTACCAGTCTCAGAAAGCCGCTGACGTCCATAGGTTGTCCACACAGTTGCAGCGGTGAGCATCAAACAAAGTGAGGTTGTAAACACCAAATGCAGCCTATGCAGGTGACATGGTGCAGACATGTTGCTGAACAATTCAGGCCTGCACATCATGCTTTTCTGCAAATGACTAATGCCAGGTTGGCAACATTCATGGAGGTCTTGTTATCTGACTTTAGGCAAAAATGCGTCACATGAAATGCACAACAAAAATGCTGCGTCACAGAGGGTAAAGGCTTTGTACAAACATGCTGCTGAATACCACAAGCCTGCACTATGTAAATTCAGCCTGTCAGTTTCAGAGAGCATTATCATCCAGGCAATAAGATGTCATGTATAAAAAGGGGCAAGAAAGAGAAAGAAAATAACCTCAGCCATATTGAAGAGCCACGCCGCCTTTTTGTCCAGGATCTTGTATGCAGTCAGTGCGTCCTGCTCGTGTTTGAAGCGCGTGTACACCAGGTACTTGAGCTTGTTGAACCAGATGTCATCTTGCGCGTGCAAGGGCCCATACTGAGTCATGACATTCTGCACCACAGCCTTGGAGGGCAGAGGGTAGTTCTCTCGGAACTGCAGGACAATGAGCGTGCGAGCATCCGCCTGCACACAATTCCAGTGAACCTTCAAAATTGAAAGAGTGAAAACTACATCAAAACATGGACTTTTGACTGATGGCTTGCAGCTGAACAATTGTTATGTGTTGATACATGATGTTACTGATGAGTCTTAGCACCTTATACAGCTGAGACTGCATTGAAGAGGGCACATTAGCACAGCTGCAATGTGATAAGCAAGTTTTGCATGATGTATTTTATGAGTGGGAGATCATGACAAGTGTTTGATACTCCTGGGTGCAAGCAGATGCATGGGAACACAACCTTTTTCAGTCAGAGAGTCTAAGGCTGTAAAGAACGCAACGCAGAAGCTCTTGAGGGACCAGAAGAGTGACTTGGTGATGAAGTTGGTGACGAAAATTAGAATACAAGCTTCTGACACAAGTCTAGCTTATGCTTGCATGTTACGGGCTAATGCATGTGCTGTGACTAATATGATGGTTGCACTCAAGTCATGGTACGGACAAGCAGCCCACATTGCAGCCCAGCATACCAGCTACAACATAAGCATTGACTTCAATGCAAACCCGCAGTAATGATGTCAAATCTCGCTGACTGCAGCTGCAATGACAGTGTGTACAGCAGCAGTAAAGACCATGTGCACTGTTCAGCTCACCCTCTCTTCTTCGTAAGGAGGAGGATCAGCCGGTGATCCCAGCAGCTCATCCATGCTGCTGCGCCAAGGCTGAGTCTTGGATTTCATTTGCTGCAACATACCAGGTTGCTGTCAGTCAGCAATATAGGCTTGACTAATAAACAGGATGTTTGCAGCTGCTTGGCACTGTTGTAAACATCTCCACAAAGTAGAATTGCGCTTTTACTGTTCCCAAGCATTTCTGAGTTTGAATTTCCACTGTAGGACAAGAATTCTCATGACAGTACACACATTTTGGGGTGAGAAGAGCTAAGCATCACATGCAAGCAAGCTTGGCCTGGATAGACACTTCTATAGTGCAGCAACACAATGCATGTAAAATGCAGCCCAGGCAATATTGCACAAACACATGGAGGCTGCAGATTTGGCTGGGTCGTGTCAAAACCTCCTGGACAAAGAGGTAGTGCATATAAACTAATGTGTTTGCTCATATGGAGAAAATTGCATGCAAACACACAAACACCTAGCCATGCTGTGGATTGGAAAGACAGCAAGAGGCCTAAGACTTAACAGTAACACCCACAAAACTAAGTGTAAGCATCATGATCTCAAACAGATGAGGCCAATGCAAGACTCTGGGCAAAGCAGGGATGAGGCTCTATCTAATCCCATAACGTCTATTGTACCTCAGAAAAGTCATCCCTACACTGGAAATTTAAATAGAGAAACGTATGGGGACGGTAGAAACTCGTTTCCACATTGTGAAGATGTTTTAGCCAGTGCAAGGCCCTGAGCCCAAAGTAGGGCTGAGACCAGTGCAAGGCCCTGGACCCAAAGCAGGGCTGAGGCAGGTGCAAGGCCCTGAGCCCAGAGTAGGGCTGATGCTGGTGCTGACCTCGAGGGTGTTGCTGTTGGTGCGAGCCTGCATCTGGTGGCGCAGCTGGGCGCGCCGCTCCTGCTTGGCCCTCAGAGACTGCTCCTCTGAGCGGCCGGGGCGGGCCGCCAGGGCCCTTGAGTCCACCACCTGCCTCCTGCCCTTTGTTGGGGTGTCTGCATCAATAATAACAATAACAATAACAACAACAATACAATAACAATAACAATAATGATGACGATGATGATAGTAATGATGATGATGATGATAATACTAATAGTAATGATGATAATAACAATAGTAACAATTAGAGCTCTTCCCAGCTCATGATGAGCTAGGTATGTGCAGGACATGTCTTGTCGCTCTAGAGCAGCCTGTCTTGGGTGTCTGCAGTCAGCATAAGAAACTCTGCATGGTGAACCTGCCTCCTGCCCTTTGTTGGGGTGTCAGCAGTCAACACTAGAACTTCTGCATGGTTCAGCCAATACATAGACTTGTTGGGTGGCTGCAACACTGTAATCTCTCTCTCTAGGCTCACTGTGTTACAGTTGGCAGTCATGCCCTTTGTTGGGGTGTGTGCACCAGGCAGCCCGGTATAATACTTGGCTTCTCATCATTTCACGCCAAAAGGCGTAGTCTATGTCTTCACAGCGTCTGGCGCTGACTGCACACCCCAAGAAAAGAAAAATGCAAAAAGTAGCTTGTCTTTTTTCTTTGTTTGGGATGTGCAGTCAACACCAGACATTGCTCAGGCAAGCCATGTATGCAGCTGAGGTGTGACCATTGTCACCACAGGGCTTTGGCACGTTTCACAAGGCATATAGTTTGCGCCCTTCCTCAATGTCACCATTTACAGATTGCTTGAGCCACATGACCAGCAGTTCTATGTGCAGGTGTGCGCCAGTTTGCCATGCCATGCTAGCTGCCAACAGTAAATAGTGATAATTAAAACGTGTACTTAGCCAGTGCAACGCAAGTCAGTTCCCTCCAGACAGGCTTGTTCAGAGCATCACAGGTGTAGCGGTTGATTCTAGCTGCTGGCAACAGCAACAGGCAGTGATGAGGTACAACTTCCTGCAGGTACGGTTTCATTGCGGTGATGGGGTACGGTTTCATTACCGTAAGTACAGCACTAGAAATACAGAACCACAGCGTACACATCTTGCAGTTGCTCACCTCCTTGACTAGAATCCCTCCTGAGCAAGGCCTGCTCGCCATCACCCTCCTGGCTAGCCTCACCCTTCGCCTTCTGCTTACTGCCCCTGCTGCCGGAGCCTGACTCCAGCTGCCGCTGCAGCTTCTTCTTGACAAATTTACTGTCGCGCTGCGCTTTCTTGCGCAGACTCTTCAGCTTCGCTCCATTGGCTGCTGCTGCTAAGCGATTGTCGTCATCTGCATATGCAGAAGAACACATGAGCAACATGACTTCCATTCAGCAGTGACAACAACACACACTTGCTAAGCAGATGCTAAACAGACACAGCAGATATGTGCATGAGCACTAAATGTATGTATTGCACTGTCACTGCTGTGTTGTGTCATATGCTGTTGCTGTTGTGCACCTGCAGCCTGTATATTGAGTGGGACATTGAGAAGTGCCCAAATGGGAGGCTCAACGTCAAAGCGAGGTACTGACAAGCCAAAGAGACTGCAAAGTTCGTGTTGCAACTGCACACACGTGGGGGGAAATGAGCCACAAGCTGTGTGGTTTTGTGCATTGGCAGAAGGGTGGATATGTAGCGCCAAACACCATTGACGTGGCACACTTATTTTGACAGGAAGGTGGTTCAGTATCAATCAAGAAAGATCAAGAGGGATGATCTTACCCTGATCCGACTCAGCATCAGATTGGTATGACTCAAGGGTTTTTCATCGCTGCCGTATGACACCTCCGAGCCCTCTGGTTCAGAGTCCTCAGCCTCCGGAATAGCACTTGCCTCCTGTACTTCTGCTTCATCCTTGACCACAGATGGGGCTGCTGCTGGCTCACCCTGGACAACAACAGGGTCACGTCAACACAAATCAGGGTGCCTGCATATGTTAGCTCCCAGTGCTTGCACTGATGTATAGAGGTATTGCAGGCGACACAGGTGAGAGCCACCACCAACACCAAAACCACCACCACCACCACCACCACCACGTGGTGTCCTTCTGGGCAGAGGCCTCCAACCCAGCCTTGGCAGCCTCCAGTTTGAACAACAGCAGCCCCCAACTCAGCAGTTTTGGCCAGGACGGCAGCCATGTCCTCTGTGGACCACTCTGATACTAATCCTTGTGGATTGCTGCAGAATGGTCCACCGAGGACATGGCTGCCGTCCTGACCAACATTGCTGAATCAGAGGCTGCCAAACTTCGACTGAAGGCTGCCAAGGCCAGGTTGAAGGCCTCTGCCAGGAAGAAGAATACCACTCTGGGCAACATCTCAAGAATGTCGCTTGAGGCACCTTTGTCCTCTGGTGTTGTGGAGTAACCTGCTGCTGTGCATGCTGCCCGGCTTGCCCAGCTTGCTGCTAGAGCGTGCCAAGAAGGGCGCCGAAACAGTTTCCTCTGTACATCTGGCTGATATCGTTATGATCACTACTGTCACTAAGTACAACAGCTCTATTCAATCCCAAAACGTCTGTTTTAATCCAGAAACGTCATCCCTACACTGGAAGGCTAAACGCAGAAACACCTGGGGACAGTGAAAGCGCTTTTTAACACTGCGGAGATGTTTTAGCAATATGTGTAGATACCCAGTGCAGGCCCATCGATGACTACAGAAGGAAGATGCAAAAGAAGATTACAGGCTACATGACTCAACCAGACGCAGTCAACACAGGTGCAGAACTACCTCAGCCTTCCTCTTCTTCACCTTCTTCACCGGTCGATCCTCGGGGTCCACGCTCCCGGACCGCCCGGCACGCTTCAGCCTTGTGCTCTTCTTCTGCACAGGCACCATGCGCTGTCAGCACAAGCTCCCTGTGCACCAGAGCAGCAGCAAAAATCGTGTTCCCCCCAGACTGTATTCTGAGGGATGTTTTAGTTTGTTGGCTCCCTTTCCCCAGAGCGGTGGGTTTCCCCAGGGTTGGTGTCCACAAGCATGTGTTCCTCACGAATGGTCTAGTTTGTTGGCTCCCTTGCGCTGGAGCGTGGAGTCTTCTTCCTCAACACTGGGGTCCCCTTTGTCAAATGCGGCATACAAAATATGCATCAGCATGACCAAATTACTCATGACTCACATGACCTAAACAAGCCCTACCCCTTGAGGGCTACATCAACCTAGACCCAACACACCATTGCCTCTGTGCATCAGCAGCCAACATCCAGAAACACTTCTTCGGCAACAGCAGCAAGAGGAGGTCAAGCAGCAGAAGCAGCAGCAGCAGCAGCAAAAGATTAAGCAGCAGCAGCAGCAGTAGCAGGAGGGCAAGCTGCAGCAGCAGCAACAGCAGCAGCAGCAGCAGTAGCGGCGTGCAGCAGAAGGTCAAGCAGCAGCAGCAGCAGGAGAAGCAGCAGCAGGAGGGCAAGCAGCAGCAACAGCAGCAGCAGCAGGAGCAGCATAAGGTCAAGCAACAGCAGCAGGTCAATTAGCAACTGCAGCAAGAAGAGGAGCAGTAGCAGCAGCAAAAGGAGGTAAAGCATGCTAGGACACAGGTGCTCAAGTGGCAGTAGTGTCAATCCTCGCACTGCAAAGAAAGACAACAAAGGGTGCAGGCGCAATAACAGGGTGCTGCCTTTGAGTGGGTGGAAGCCTCACCTTGCGCACTTCCACAATGGTTCCCTGGCTGATGTGCTGCTCGAAGGCCAGCAGCAGCTTGTGGTAGGCCTTCTTGACGCGGGCGGCCTCCATGCCTGACATGTCGGCCCGCCACTCCCTGGCCACAGCTGACCACTGCCTGCAGGATGATGCTGAATCATTCATTCATCCATTCATACACACATTGAGTCATGCATTCACTCAATGTGTGTCTTTGCGTAGGGCCAGGTGCAATATAGTCATGATTGTGCACAAGAGAAGTCTGATGCAACACTGCAGCTGTAGCAAAAGACTAAGCCAAGTCAGGGAGAACTCTTCAGCAGACTGAAAGCACAGAGCCCTGTGTATACTGTTTTTCAGTAACTGACTAATGACAGGTTGTAATGAAGTCAAAAGCCAGACTGACAAACAGTGCTGACCTTTACACACTGATCCCTCGACAGCCTGAGCCTTTACTTTTGTCCCCAAGACAATTCCCAATTCCCCAAAACCCGGTGCAAACACTGTTAGTGTTGCAAAAGTACAAAAAAGAACACAAAACATGACAAAGAATGCACCTGGTGCCTGACACGCCTTCAAAGCCTCCTCTCTGTGCCACAGCATTGAAGATGGTGTAGCAGTCCAGGGGGGTTTGCAGTATGCTGGGGGGCGACAGGGTGGCTCCATGCTGCCCATAGAACTGGGCCAACTGCTCATCAAAGGCTAGCCGGCTGTCTGGCAGCTTGCTGATGTAGTGAGTGTACCTGCGCCACAGCAGCAACAGCAAAACTTTCTTTTCTGCTGGACCAACAAAAATTGTTGATTTTGGCTTTCTGAGGTCAGACTGAGCCGGCTGCACCATGTTGAGAACGGTGCAAACCCTGAAAGAAAGGTATCAATTTAAAGATTGTGTTACAGTCCGGGTAGACTGTCGGGATGAGGGCCAACTAGTACTGAGTAGCTCTGTAGCTGGGCAGCAAGGGGTGATCCCTGATTTCCTGTGTTTTCTGGTTGGCATCTTCATCTTGTGAGTCTCCAGCTTTCAAGAAATGACTTCTGTAGGGTACACATTGGAACTCAGGCCTGAGAGCTGATCAGTCAATGGACAAACTCCTTGGCACCTGTGGATTTTTCTCAAACAAACACAGTACTGATGACATTTGCCTACGAGCCCTGCAACATCTTCACAAGGTAGAAATGCGTATTTACTGTCCCCAGACGTTTTTGAGTCTAGATTTCCATTATAGGGATGACAAACGAGAAGTTTATGCTTTTCAGCAATCATAACGGGAGCCTCCAGAGGCAGCAGCCTGGAGCCTTTATGCTGGAACTGCATCTGTGATACTGCATGCGAGTATTGAGTGGTGCTCTGGTAACAGCGTTACTCTCATGAACATGAGAACACACGCATGTGCCGAGTGTGAGTGCATGCATATCTAATATCACCTGTACTCAATGCCCAGGTCTGAGCCCGGTTCTGCCGGCACACCTACAGGGGCCTTTTCAGACTTCACCTTGACCCATCTCACATCTCTGGCACTCAGAGCCTCTGCAGTCGTTTCCCCTACCTCCCCTTCTTTGTTGAAGTGGCTGTACGAGAACACCTGCATGTGACAAAGGCGTTCAGCACAGGGACTATGCTCAGAGCCTCTGCAGTTGTGTCTCCTATCTCCCCTTCTTTGTTGAAGTGGCTGTGTGAAAACACCTGCATGTGACAAAGGCGTTTAGCACAGGGACTATGCTACTAACCTGCTACTAACCTACTGCTACTAACCAACTGCTACTAACCTGCTACTAACCTACTAAGTAGGTTACTAGTGCTACTGACCTCGAAGCTGAAGCCTATGTCATGTCGGCAGCTCAAAATGTGTATGTCCCCAATGCGAAGCCTAGGTGACATGGGCTTTGCAGTGGAAACATACAGGTTATGAGCTGCTGATGCACACCATGCTATGTTTAGGGTTGTGATCCTGCTTTTTGGTGTCTACGGTTGAGACTGCAGTGAGCCTGTAGTGAATCATCAGAATGCAGCACACGGCAGCCCCAACCCTGAACTCCAAATATCGGGATCCAAACCCTAAACATAGCATGGTGTGGTTTACTACAGGCGGCACTGTGGCTGCGCTGGGGCCCTTTTTGGCGCGCCAACGCAACATTCGCCACATGATTTCTTTGAAAGAAATGTTTCAAACATGCAGGGCTACTCTGAGACAAGGGCAAAGATGCCAGCGGGAGTGTCAAAAGGCACTGTTGTGCTCAATCAACATGTAGGGATATATGGGATGCAGGGACATGCAGGGATCTGAGGCAATGCATAGATGCCACAGTCTCATAAACCAAAGTTGATTTTGGAATCTGTCCCTTTCACCCCCTTTCTCCCCTCCA
>JAABUK010002460.1_pt1 | contig 33135 bp, 28 predicted proteins | sample 5559141 | NCBI WGS metagenome assembly JAABUK01 (sample SAMN10711869, study PRJNA513367) | rock metagenome | isolation source: Antarctica rocks | place: Antarctica: Victoria Land, Pudding Butte nord | collected 2016-01-03 | reverse complement strand
AGTGTTGAGCGAACTGCCTCCGTGCTGGTTCTTTCGAGCAGGGTCTGGCAGAGCCGCGGGCCGGGGAGCGGCTTGGCTACCGCCGGCCTGCAGTACCGCAGCGTTGACGTGATGCAAAAGTATCGGGCGGCAGCCCAGCAATGAGTAAATCGACGTTGCCCAGCGCCCGGCTCTCCCGCGCCGATGTGCAGCGGCTCCGCGCCCAAATTGTTCCCACCGCCTCCTGCACCCTGTGGATGGGGGCGGTGGGCAGCGACGGTTACGGCAAGTTCTGGGTCTCCACACCTTCCACCACCCCGAATGTCGACCCCGCGGTGCGGGTCAGGGGCGGGCGGGTGATCACTCCTCACGCCGCGGTATCAGCGCTGGTGTTCGGACCGTTGCCGCTGGGGTCCACCCATCTGCACGACTGCGACGTGCGGTTGTGCGTAAACACCCACCCTGGGCACCTGCGGCGCGGGACCCAACGAGAAAATGTGCGGCAGGCCGTAGCCCGCGGACAGCTGCGCGGACCCAAACCGGGAATGGTGGATGTTCGGGGGCCGGCCGGTGCGTCCCGCGCCATCCAGGACGCCATCCGCGCCGCGATCACGGCCGGCCCCACCTCACCGGCGATGTTGGCGCACATCCTGGCCGAAGTGATCGCCCAGGGCTTCCCGATGGTCGATGTGCTGCCGCTGTTCGACGAACCAGCCCGTGTCGCGGTTCCGGGCGTGGACGACTTTCCCGCCGACCTGTTCGCCGTTCCACCTCTAACTCCCGTGTGGGTGGCCGCGGCAGAAGCGGTCCCGCTGTTCGACCTCTAAGAAATCGGGACAGGACGGTCACGTTTCGCGGGGGCCTGTCCCGGTGTCAAGTCCGTCGCGGCGGGGTGCACATCCCCCGAAAGCGGCCGGCGCCGGCCCGTCGGCTCGCAGCTGCGGGGAGTGCGCAACGGCTGGCGGCGGAGTGTCCAGTGCCAGGATCGGCCGTGGTGCTTTACGATCAGCCATCGAACGTTTGTGCTACTGATGGGAGTGTCGATGAGTGCAGCAGGCATCGCAGTGCCTGTCCGACGGCCAGCGCAGTCCAAATCTGCGCTGGCCCGGACGGTCAAGGAGCAGCGCCGTGGTTACGCCCGGGCTGTGCTGGCCGCGTTGGCCCGTTCCCTACAAGGGCGGCCCACCCCGCAGATCCGCCGGATTGTAAAAACATCCCTCCAGCCATTGGGTGTTCGACTCTCCACCGTCGAACTGCAAACAATCGCCAAAGGCATCCGCGCGGGGCACCCGGTGCAGTTGCCGGGGTAGCGAACCGCCTATCTGAACGTGAGGGCGCGCCAGCGCGGCGTTGGACCGGCAGAAAGCGGCGGCTGATCGAATGGCTGCGGCTAGGGACCGCCGGCAAGCCTGCCTGGACGGCCCAGGACTCGGGAACGCCCGACGAGGGGCAAAGTAGTTGTGGGTCGTTGAACGTAACGGATGGTCACCGTGTCGATAGCTGGGATCCGCCCTCGCAGCAACCGGATCCCGCGGACCAGATCCCGCACCGCAGGCTGCTGCAAGTCCAGGCCCGCCGCCGCGGCGGTGTCGAGTTGAGCCAGCTGCACCAGATGAATCTTCTTGCTCTGCCGCGTCGCCGACCGCCACACCTTGTCGATCCGCGCATAAGCGGTGGCGATCTCCGGCAACGTCATACCCACGCCTGCTGCACTCCCCTTACGTTGGGTCATCGCTCCATGATGACCGCCCGCCGCCCCGCGTACCGCAGCATCGTTACAGTGACCGACAGGACGGGTTCGGCCTGACTTCCCTCCCCGGGGAAGTGAACACCGCGCCTGGCCGCCACCCACAAGTGGCGGCTCAACACCTGAGCAACCCAGCGGCGTACCCGCTTGGCCCCACTCAGGAAGGCCGGCCGGCCGAACCCGTCCCACCTCCTGCTCCCAGTGGCTTGGTCGAGACGGTGCTCCCGAGCAGTGGGAGCGGTTCATCAGCGTGGTGCCAGCGCCGCCACCACCAGGTGCTGGGCCGCCGCGGCAACAGTTCAACGACAATGAACTCCGCGGGCTGATCGTCGAAGTAGCGGCTACGTCGTTCCCGCCATTGCTCGGCGATCTCCTCCAGCTCCGCCACCGCCAGCGTGGACCTGAGCCGCTTGAGAGCATCGGACAGCCACGGCAGATAGTGCCGGTCGGCGCCGGCTGATCGGGCGGTCGCGAGCATCGCCGCCTGGATCATCAGCCACTGCCAGTCCTGGGACAGCAACCACCGAAGGTCCGCCTGATCCTTGATCGTCGGCGGCGCCGGCGACCGCGGGGCCACCGCCGGCCGCTCCTAGTACGGCTTGCCCTTCCGGGCCGCGTTGTAGCCCTTCGCCACCTGCAGCACAGCTCTGTTGAGATCCCGGTTCTGGTAGTCGTCCTCGACCTGCGCATCCTGGATTTCTCCGCGCAACACGAACATGTCCCGGCGGGTCCATTCACCCCGGGCCGCGCGGTGCAACGCCTGGTACGCGGCCCGTTCAGCGTCATCGAACGCAGCAACCCGATACCACAACGCGGCGCCCGCCGCGTCGTACCAATAGCCCGCGACCCGCCGCACCCTGCGTTCCCGTCACCACGGCAGGCTCCGCACCAGGCCGTTGAACCGACCAGAGATCGGCTGCGCAGCGATCCGACGAGCAGACCACGCCTCGCTGTCCCCACTGTGGGCAGCGAGCTTCACCCGCTCGAACGCCTCCCGCACCTCCTGCGCACGACGCAGCAACGGTTCGATAGCTGGGTCCAACCGCGACATCGTTTCATCTTTCCAGGCAGTCATGAGTCCAGGGTCCTGCCAGCGATTCCTAGCGAGGCGTCCCAGACCAAGTCACAAAACAACTGCTCCAATGCGCGTGGTACGGGCATTACATGCGACACGTGTGGTCCGTGCTACCAACCATCAAGTGACGATCCGCGACATCCACAGGCACGTCACCCAGAATGGTCACGCCGGAACGGGGTGTGCGCCCAGGATCCGCTCGAGCAGATCCAACGCGGTGGCATCCTCTGGTGGTGGCGGGTCCGGCGGCGGCCAGTACCAGTCTGCGGGGTCGGGGGATAGGAGCGGCTTCGCCTCCACCATTTGCAAGACTCTTCGGTACGCGGCTCTTTCGTCACGGTGACGTTGCACGGTTTTTCGGATGGTTTCCAGGACGCCGAACTGCTCGGCCAACACGGTCAGACTGGTCGCGGCCACGACGCTCCACCGGCCGCCGCGCTGATCCGCGAGGTTGAACGCGGACAGGGTTTCCAATGCCGCGTACACCGCCGATCGGGACAGCCCGGACGCGGTGGTCAGCTCGAAGCTGGCCAGCGGGGCTCTGGCCTGCTCCAACGTCTCGTACACCAGGGCGGCCGGGATCCCCAGCTCCAGGAACACCGGCCGCAGCGCGTGCAGTTTCCCGCCGCGCCAGTCCTGCCGGCCGGCCCGCTGCGCCAGGGCAGCGGGAATCACCAACTCATACAGATCACCATCACCACCGCGGTCACCGTCGATCAACACCACCAACCCGTCGCCTTCGTCCCGCAACGCCCGCAGCTGCGCCGCGACGGTCGACTGATCCATCCCGGCCGCAATACTCAACGACCGGGTGCCGAAGTGGACGTACCGGGAACCGGACTTCATCGCGGCCTCACCCAACGCGCGGAGCACCATCCGCCGACTCATCCACCCCGACGGCTTATCGGCGAGCTGGTGCTGGTTCTGCTCCGCGATCGCCATCGCCGACCACCACGTCCGCAGAAAACGAAACTCGCCTTGGGTGTTCCTGTTGGAATTCGCCTGCCCGGGTACCCCCCGGTGTGGTGTTGACTCGCTTGTGAGGGATTGACGGACAAGGCCTGACCCTGGGTTCTTGCCCTTCTGCGCGGTGACGTAGGCGACGGCGTTGGGCCAGTCGAATTTGCTCAGCGCCTCCCGCCGAGAGGTGGGATTGCTGTACCGGGCGTAGAACGACGCCAGGCCGCGCCACCGGCCGTCGGAGATCCGGGCCAGCACATCGACCATGCTCATCCCGGCCCACACCGCCGCGGTGATCACCGCCTGCCGCGCCTGCGACGGGGATCCGTACCGGGTGGTGTCGTAGACGCCGGTGTGGGCGATCTGCAGATAGTTCCCGGCCAGCTCCCGCGGACCGCCGCGGCGAGAAACACCAGCAGCCCCCGCCGCCGCCTGAACGTCGTCGATGATCGGCGCGGCGGGCGGCGACAGCGGGGGAGCAGCGGTCAGTGCGGCGAGCTCGACGGCCAGGGCCTCGGTGAGGCGCTGCCACACCCGCGGCGGGTTACCGATCCGCGCGAGAGCCACTGCCTTGTCCAGCGGCCCGTGCAGCACCTGGAAACCGCCGGAGCGGTGCCGGGCGCCAGGCGGGCGGATCAACCCGTCCGTCAAACCCAACATTGGCGACACATCCATGCTCGGCGTCCGCGACGCCAAAGCCCGCGCCACCTCCCGCGCAACGTCGAAGGCAACCGGCCGGGCCAACGGAACGTAGAGGTGAATGCCGCCTGACGGTGACTCGTCGCTGATCAGTTCACCACCGCAGCGGTGCACCAACGCTGCAACCGCTGCCGCGTCGGTCAGCACCTGTTCGCGGCCGCCGAGCTTGACGTCCAAATCCACCACCAGAAGGCGGGTATCGCCGGCGTTGCTGTAAATCGGCACCGCCGCCGGCACCGACCCCGGCACATGCGAGGCGAACGACCGCCGCCACCCGCCGCGATACGACCCGCCCCCATTGCGGGACTCCCGCACCTCCAACCGGCCCGCCAACAACGGAGCCAGCGCAGCCCAAACAGTGGCGGCCAACGCTTGATCCCGAGCCGCACACACAGCAGGGGACCCCGCCGGGCCCGTCATCCGGTCGGTGGAATGAAAACTTCGGGCGATCTGGGAAGAGGGTGCGGCGACACACCCGACGAACCCTTGGCAGGTCGATGGGTATGCGCTACCCTCAGAGCTGCCTACCAAGACAGATCCTTAAGGGGTCAGACCGGACCAGCTACTAACTGGGCCGATCAGTTGCCTGACGACACAGCCGCCCCGCCAAGGGCGGCTTTCGTCGTCTATGGAGTTGGTGCCTAGCCGAGTACATCCCTCAGCTCATCTATGCGACATGAGCGAATGGCAATCCCTCCTGGATCTCGCGCTTTGGTGTGTAGCCAACGGCCTGGGCCGCTAGATGAGTCAGGTAGTCGTTGAGGCTCGTGAACCCAAGAGCCTTGCCCTGAGCAGCAGCGGCTGCGATGAGGCTCTTCTCGGCCCGCCACGAGAAGCATTCCCTAGGACCGAGGCTGGGGCGGCCTCGTCTTCCTCCTGTACTCATGCCCAGAATCTTGCTTTAGTGGCCGCAAAAAAAGGGGAGGCTCGCGACGACACGCCGACTGCAACTCTGGTGGGCCGCTGAATTAGCTGAATGTATCGACTGGAGGGTCGGTGAGGAAGCGGGCAAGCGTGTCGAGGAGCGCCTTGACTCGGTGGGCATTCACTCGATAACGGACATGCCTACGTTCGCGATCTCCGAGCGCGTGACCCGTCTGCACAGCACCGATGGCTTCAAGGGCCGCGAGGTGGACGGCGACAGGTCCTCGGTGCCCTCCGATCCCTACAACGATCTCGGAGACCAGGGAGTTCGGGTAGTCAGTCAACCAGCGGACGAGTGTCAGTCGGACCGGCGACTTGACCAGCTCGTATGCCTCACCCACGGCTGTTGGCAGCGCAATGACGGGGTGGGCAGAGTTCGACACAGCCACATCCTGCCGCAACCAGCTTGTCCACTTCAGCCTCATCTCTTCACTGCCATTTCAAAGATAGCAGCGGAGAGGTAGGGTTGCTGCTGGCGGGGCAGCACAGGTGCGAATCGGTGGGTGAAGTTGTGTCGTGTGTGGGCAGACGTTCATGCGTTCAGCCGTACAGGCCAGGCGGTCCTGTCGTCTTGATGTGTTAGAAGTGGCATGTCACGTTACGCTCGCACGTACCGACTGTCGGTGTTCGGCGGGGGCCGCCACGTCCATTTAGTCAGGAGCTACGAAGTTGCATGTGCACGCCGCAGGCGGGGGGCCCCGTACGAGTATTGGAGCTGAGCGGCGCAAGATACGCGAGGTGATTAGGCTCCTTGTGGCGTTGTCGCCGATGCCCTGGAGCATTGAGGGCTTGGTGGAGGCGGTCGCGGCGTACCTCGGTGTTGAGATCTCGATCGCTTCTACACCGCTCGAACGAAAGCCAGGCAAGTGTTCCGGCATGTGGATTCGTCAGTCGGACGGTCGCGTGAATAATCTCCTCTTCGCCGAGGACGCAGATCCGGTCGAACGGGTACAGATCATCCTGCACGAGCTCTGTCACATGCTGCTGGGGCACATCCCAGTTGACGCGGTGCCGATGGAGACGCTGCGGCAACGTTATCCCAACTTGCCTGAGGAGGTGCGGGTCGGGTTTTGTCGGGCTCGCGTGACCTACCACGGCGATCCCGAGGAACAGGCGGCCGAAAGCACCGCGACGAAAGTTCGTTTGGGTGCAACACTGCGGCGGCGGCCGATGTCGTCGGAGACGGAATTGGGCCGACTCATGAACTCGCTTCGATGATGTGGGCCTACACGGCGGTCCTACTGTGGATGGGTGCCTTGTACCGCGGCTACGTGATGGTACGGACTCGGGATTTCGTGACGGCTACTTACTTCACCGCCGCCGCACTGGTAGCGGCGGCGGCCACCGTCAGGTTGTTCGAGGCGTGGATCAGCGCCGCGTGGGGTCCGTACATCGGCGATCTGCTGAAAACTGTCCTGGTGGTTGGGGTCTGCGTTGCTCTGGAAATGATGGTAAGGGCGCTGCGAAAAGCAACCGTCTCCAGACGATTCCTGCTCGCCCGGCTGGGACTGGCAGGTCTGGTGACTGCAGGTCTGATCGTCACCTTCGTAGTCGCGCCGATTCACCACATTAAGAATGCCGTGGATCTCGAGCAGGTTTCACACATTCCAGCCGTGGCACTAAACATCCTTCTGTTCAATAGCTACCTGGCCTACGTATTGATAGACAATTTCTTCTTTTATCGACGTAACGCGAACACCGCAGGCACAAATGAGGTCGATCTGGGCAGCCAGGTCAGTTTTCGGCTGCTGGAGTGGGGTGTGCTGTTCGGCGCGGCATATGCCGTCGCCCACCTGATTTATGCCGTGGGTCGGTCGGTCTTCGATCGGCAATGGGCCGTCCTGGAGCCCGGAGGATCCGCGGCTGCTGTGGTGAGTTTGATGCTGATTGCCCTCGGTATGACGGCGCCGAGGTCTGCACCCTGGTTAGAAAGGTGGCTGGCCGCGGCCCGCGGTCTGCGTCGTCAGACGCCGATCTGGCGTGACCTGCGGGTTGTTCTGCCCCGTGCCTCCTTGAGCACGCCGCCTGCTTTGACTCCGGCGCTGGCAACGTACCGATTGGAGAGGCGCGTCGTAGAGAGCGGTCAAGCCTTGCGGATTGCCCGTATCGCGCCCGAGACTGCCGACAGTGTCAAGTACGCAGCAGATCCGATTAGTCGTCTGGCCGAAGTGATGGCCGAAACGCGTTCGTCGTGGGCAACAACGCAGACCGGAGTACAAGCAAGCTCTTTGCTTCCCAGCGCCACCACAGACTCGACGTGGCGCGAGCAAATGCTGGCCCTGGCCGATAGATACCGCAGCAAGAAAGTCACGATGAGGAAGAGGTTGTTCGCCCGGATAGTCACTGAGGTTAGCGGGCCAGCTGTAGTGGTGATCGCCGGAATCGTTGTGGTGACCTGGCGAAATGCCGTGAATGCTGCAGCAGTAACGTGGGGTGCCGTGGCGATCCTGTTATGCGCGTGCCTTCCAATGGCGTACGTGGTGCGCGGTGTGCGGGCAGGAAAGTGGGTCGACCATCACATCCCCGATCGCGACAATCGTAGCGTGCCGTTACTCGTAGGATTCGGTTCCATGGCGGCGGCGCTAATATTGTTGCTGGCGGAGAAGGCTCCGTCGGAACTGACTTCGCTCATTGTGGCGCATATTGCAGGCCTAACGGTCATAATCGTTATTACTCGGTTTTGGAAAGTCTCCGTGCATGCGGCGTCGTCAGGTGCATTAGTGGGGCTGCTACTGGCGCTCTACGGAGCGTGGGCGTTGCCTGGCTTACTCGCGCTGGCCTTAGTGATGTGGTCGAGAACGGTGCTGGATGCCCACACCTGGGCACAGGTTACAGTGGGTGCGTCGGTGGGTTTGACGGTCATGATGGCCGTCTTCACGGGTCTGCGTTGAACCCCGGACGGCGATATGTCAGGAGTCGCCGGAGTCGGTTGGTGCCGGAGGTAGACCGCGCATAGTGCGCAAGTACTCAACTATGCGCTGGACTTCCTCGATGTCTGGCGATTCTAGACCGCGCGTCATGATGGCCAACTTAAGCACTCCGGATCGTCGGAGATCGGCTAACTGCGCGAGCTCTTGATCGAGAGTTCGCGCCAGCTGGTCATCGTAGAAGTAGCCAATCGGCATCTTGAAGACCTGGGCAATAGCTTCGACGTACCGTCCGGACGGCCGCCCTCTGATGCCTCCACGCAGCTGACTGATGTATGGCAGGCTGATCTTGACACCTAAACCGTCGAGTGCGTTGTGAAGGTTAGCACTTGTCCACTCGCCACCATCTGGACCCGGAATCGTGCTCATAAGGTAATTCAGCCGGTCAGCAAAACGGGCCCCCTCGCGCGGGACCGTTCCGCCCTCTGACGGTACCGACAACAGGAAGACTCCATCCACTACGCCCGCGACATGAAACCTGGGCAGTCCAACGAGCCTAACTGAGGGTAGTCGGTGGAGAAGGTCACGGCTCTACTGGATCGTCACAGCTAACTGGCGGCGGTATTGCATGGTGAGAGCGTGAGCGTCCTGAATTAGCCGGGGATCGCAGGAGTATGCGCAGCTCAGTCCGGCCAGAGTCGCTGCCTTGAGGATGTGGGTCTGTCCTCGCTCCAGGCGGTCAAGCGCGCTTGCAGTGAGACCGGATTTCTCAGCTGCCTCGGTGATTGTCAGTGCGTGAATGTCTTGCCGTAGCTGCCTAAGGGTGGGGCTACCGGACCCCCGAACAAGTTCGGTTGGGAGAAGACCTAGGACTTCGCTCAGCGCGCGAAGATGCCGCGGCGAAGGGCGAGCAGCGTTGGTCTCCCACCGAAGAAGTGTGCTCACGCTGACGTTCAACCGTGCCGCAAGATCATCGGAGCTGAGCTCGCGACGCTGTCGGACTCGCCGAAGGGCGGATCCGACGAAGCTCCTGACATCCCGGTCGCCATCGCGGATCCAGGCTGGGTGCGGGAGCGCAGCGGGCATGAAAATCGAACTCCCAAAGCTAGGTAGCTGAATGTAAATGAGCGGTATTAAAAGGTAGCATTGTGCTACTGTGATGGTCGTAAACGCCCACTTGGACGCCGGCTGCGCAGATCTCACTTCACTCTTCCCAGCACTGCAGCCCAGGCAAAGGAGATAGCCGAATGAGCAATCCAGGACTCCACCCTGACCGGCGGGAGATCACCACGTACCCGGCGATGATCGCGGACTGGTCGGTCCGCACCCTGGCCCCGTGTGTGTTGGTGGCCGTGGGGTTGACCGACGACGCCGCCGACCTCGCGCAGCTACCCGAAATCACCCCGGTGAGTTTTCAATGGCCGGGGTTGTTGGAGCGGGCTAGTCGCATCGTGACCGGTGCGGGTGCGGTGTTGCTGGAAATGTTTCTGGCCGAGCACCAGGGGCGCCCAGGTGCTCTGCCACCGACCTATCAGGTGTTGCGGGAAGGTCTGGGCCCGGAGGTCTTGGACGCTGCGGATGATGCGCGGATCGCAGTGTTGCCGCATCAGATCGGGCAGCACGCCTACTACACCGCCACGGTGGGGGTGCAGTTGTTGCATCTTCGTCATGGCGCCCACTCGGGGGAGATCCGGCGGCTGCGGGATGCCGCGCAGGTGAGTTTCCTTGACCTGCAACAGGATGTGGCCCAGTGGCAGCTGTCCCACCCCGCCGACGTCGGCCTCCCGGCCGAGCTGCCGGCCGGTGCGCGGACGGCATGGCCGTTGCCGGTGCGGGCACCTGCGCAACGCCGGGTCGGGGCCTGATGGGTACCGGGCCGGTAGGGATCGACGGCGCGTTGGTGGCGGCGTGTGTGCGGCTGTTGGTGGGCGCGGCCCGGGGGTTGGTCGGTGAGCCGCGATGAACTCCTTCGCGCAGCTGGCGGCGGTGGCAGCGCGGTCAAAGGTTGGTCCGGGGCAGCTGTCTGCGACCGGCGCCCCGGCCGGGCACGGGTATGCCAGCCGTCTGGTGGCGGTGGTGACGCTGCTGCTGGATGTCGCCGCGGTGGTGGGCATTTGCGTGCTGGCCGGGACGGCAGTGGTGATCGCCGTGATGATCACCCGGCTGCACCGCGACGCGAACGTGTCCCGCGCCTCGGTGACATCCCGGGTCGCGCAGATCAAGTGGGCGCATTTCGCGTTGGCCGGGGTGGGCCTGTCCGCGGCGCTGACCGTCGTGCAGGACTTCATCGCCTCCCACCAGGACTGGGTGGCGGCCACCTTGGGCGGGGCGGCCGCGGTGCCCACGTTGTCGCAGGTATTTGCGGGCCACTTCCTGACGGTGGTGGTGCTGCTCCTTTCGGCTGCCCTGGTCGTGGTGTCGTTGGCCTTTTTGTGCCGGGCCATCGGTTCCACGATGCGGCTGCTCCGCCCGGAACCCACGTCATGACGATGCCGAAACTGCCTGCGGCGCGGCCCATGCAGACCCGCATCACCCGATACACGGATGGACCAGAAAGGCGGCGGTGGAGATGAAGTTGTTCGGAGCGCGGGGTGCGGTGCAGGCCCGGATGGCGGCGATGCAGGCCGATTGTGACCGTCTGGGGGGCGCTGGGTCGCGGGTGGTCGGATTCGGCGGCTGGATCGGCGGGGTAGGCAAGACGACAGCGGCGGCGGCGACGACGACGCTGTTCTCGGACATGATGGCTGCGCCGGTGGACGCGCTGGACGCCAACCCCGACAAGGCGTTGCTGCGGCAACGGGTGCTGGGCGGGGTGGGTCGTGGCCGGCTGCTGGAGTTCATCGCCGATCTGGACCGCATCCACACCCCGATGGACCTGGCCCGCTATCTGGATTCGGTGGGCCGGCTGCATCTTTTGCACAAGGACGGCGTGCACACCGACGCGGTCGCCGCGATCACCCAGGCCCAGTGGACAGCGGTGATCGCCAAGCTCACCGGCTACGCGCAGCTGATCACGGTCGACGGGGGCACCTCGCAGGTTTCCCCGGCGGCGAAAGCGGTCCTGAGCCAGGTCGACCACTTCGTATTCTGCATGCGACTGGATCCGACGGTGTTCAACCCCACCGCGGAAGGCCTGGCAGAGCTGACGCAGGCCGGATTCGAGGACCTGGTCGCCACCTCGACCATGGTCATCACCACCACCGACGCGCAACAGAAACTGACCCCGCTGCTGCAGGACGGCATCGCCCAATTCCGGGAAGGCGTCGGCCGGGTCGTGTTGGTGCCCTATGACCACGGCGCCGGCTCCGTCGGCCAAGTCCGGGTCGAGGGGTTGAAGCCGGCGACGCAGCTGGCCTATCTCGAGATGGCCGAACACATCACCGAGGTGTTCACCCGCACCCGCCGCAACACCGCGTCAACAACCATCGACTCGGCCGGGCCGGCTGAGGCGCCGCCGGACCGGTGGCCGCTGCGGGCGGTACCGCCCGCGGAAACCGAATCGGCGTCATGAGCAGCACCGACGGCGGCAAGGGCCGCGACTGGGGGGTGCCGTTGTTCACCCCGGAACAGATCGACGCCGAAACGCGTCGGCGGAGCCGGTCCCGCAAACGGCGCCGGCTGGCGTTGGTTACCGGCGGCGCTGCGGCGGTCCTGGTGGTCACCGCAGCCGGGGCGGTGCTGCTCATCGGCCACCACACCCCACCCCCGTCCGTACCGGCGCTGGCCGCCACCCTGGCCGAATCAACCCTAGCCGGCCACGCGACCCCGACCCCGACCCCGATGGCCACCACCTCATCTGAACCGATCCCCACCACGACGGTGCGGATCACCGTGCGGATCACCGTGACGAAAGTGAGCGTGACGAAAGTGCCGGTGACCATCCTGCCCATATCTCACACGGCGACCACGCGCCGACCGGTGATCACCCCGTCTTCGGTGACGGTGGCCCGATGATCCGGCGTGGCGGCGACGCGGACAACGCCGGCGAGTTGAAGATGGCACCGTTCCGCACCGCCGGGCACAAGCCTGGTGTCGAGAGACCTTCCGCACCAACACATCCGGGGACGCGGGTGCCCGGGGATGCGGCAGAGAATAACCCGCCCAACCCTTTCCTGCGGCCATCCGGCCGGCAAGAGAAACGGAATCATCCGCAGCCACCGGCTCCGCCAACGGCGCCCCTGGCCGAACCGGCCGCCACCCACACGACAGAGCCGCCGCCGCGGGTGGCTTCCAAGGTGCTGCCCAAGGGGTTCCGCAGCAGCGACGCCGCCGCCGTAGCGCGGTGGTGCGTGGACCCGGCGTTGCCGGGGCTTCGGGCCACGGTGTTCTCCGTCGGCGGCGGGGTCGGGGTATCGACGGTGACCGCGGCCATCGGTGGGTTCGTCGCCGCGTTGTCCACCGACCCGGTGGTGGCGTTGGAGTTGGCGGATCGGCCGTGGGCCGGGCTCTCGCGTCGGGTGGCCGGGGAACCGCAGTCGGTGTCGGTGGTGCAGTGGCGGCAAGATCCCGCCGTCTCCGCCGATCCGGTGGCCGCTTTGAAACTGGCCCCGGCCGGGCCGTCCGGTCTGCGGGTGCTGGGCGCGGCCGCCGACCAGCTGCCCTGGTGGTGGGCGACCATCCCGGCGCCAGTAGCGGTGTTCCTCGACGCCGGGTCCTTCGACAGCAATCCTCAGTTGCCGGGGCTGCTGGCCCAGGGAGGCCCGGTCGCGGTGATGGTGGCCCGCGCGGATGGCAGCGGTGTCGACGCGGCGCTCACCGCGTTGGCTGTCTTGAAGTCCGCCGTGCACGGCCGACCACCCGAGGTGCTGGTGGTGCTGGTCGACGCCGGCGGTTACGGCCGGGTCGCGGTCAAAGCGGCCGCCCAACTGGCCGACTCTGTCGCCCAGGTCGTCACCGTCGGCCAGTCGGAGGCGTTGCGGCGCACACCCCTTCGCATCGACCAGCTGGAAAAGCCGACTGCGGCAGCGATAGCCAGGATCGCGCACCACATCGCCGACCGGATCTGGCGCCGCGGCGCCGCTACTGCCAGCAACGCCGATCTGGCGCCGTCCGGCGGCGCCGCAACCGTTCACCCCACCCAACCGTTCACCCCGTCGTCGCCGTCTCTTCAGGAGGAAACCGCATGATCATCCACACGCTCACCACTCACCTACTGGACGTCCATCAACAGCACCCGTGGTTGATGATTCCCACGGTCCCGCCCGGTGCACCCCAGACGCAGGACTACAACGTGCCGGCCAGTGACGGCGGGATCAAGAAGCTCAACATCTGGATCACGCTTGCCTCGATCATCAAATACGTCGGCTACGGGCTCACGTTCCTGGCGTTCTTGTGCGGGATCGTGGTGTGGGGGTTCGGCCACTACTTCCTGGGCCAGCACGCCACCACCTCGGCCAAACAGGTCATCATCCGGGCCGGGGCGGCCGCGGTGTTTCTGGGCTTGGCCGGGACCATCTGGTCCTGGCTGATCACCTGACCGCCGCACGATGAGCTACAGCCAGGTTCAGGGCAATCCCGGTGCCAGACGCGCTATCGCGGTAGCGGTCGTGGTGCTGCTGTTGGTGGCGGGCTTGGGCGGCGGCTACCTGTGGGGTCACCACAGCGCCGACCAGGACGCGGCCGCCAAAACGGCGGCCGCGGCGGCCATCCCCGGTGGTGTCGCCGCCGGCGGGTCGGCGGTGGTACCGGTCAGCAAGGGCGGCCCGGCCCGGATCGTCGGCGGGATCGCATCGGGATACACCGACGACCGGCAGGGCGCGATCAGCGCTGGCGTCGGGTTTCTGCAGACCATCGCGATGGCCGATTCCGGTCTGGTGACCACCGTGGCCGCCTCCGCTCAGGTGCTGGCGGGCAACCCGTCCGCGGCCGCGGTCAAGGCCTTGACCCAAGATCCAGGTTCGATACCGCAGGCCGGGTTTGAGCAGGAGTACATCGACAACCCGCTGGCGGTGAAAGTTATCTCGGCCACGAAAAACGCCGTGCAGCTGAGTTTCTGGGCCTGCTTCACCGGTGGAGACTCCACGATCGCAGGGCAGCCGGTGCTGGCCACGACGGGCTGCAGCATAGAAAATGTGGCGCTGTCCTGGGAACGGGGAGATTGGAAGGTGGCGGACTACCAGACCCAACAGCCACCGGCTGGCACCACTATGACCACCCTGGTGCGGACCCAGGGTTACCACCTGCTGGCCGGGGTGTTCACGCTGCTGACCGTGGAACAGCCGTGAAGACGCGGTGGCGGTTAGGCGCGGTCCTGGGTCTGGTGCTGACCGTGCTGGTGACCCTGTCCGGAGTGGCGGCGGCGGACACCGGTGGCCCACCGGTGGCCGCGAACGCCTCAGCGATCGGGGACTGGCCGCAGGCCTTGCAGCAGCTGGTCGCGGGGACGGCGGCGTTTCGGACCGGGCCCTGGTACACCGATCCCGGCTGCAAAGGCCACGGCGGCAATGTCGGGATCTACATCAACACCTACCTGGCGCACGAGAAGGACTTCTGGTTGCAACTGGCCAAGTCCACCAATCAGGGCAGCAACGCCGGCGACGCACAGAAATTCATCGACGCCGCCGGCGGCGCTTCCGGCTTCAACACCTGGCCCGGCGCAGCCGGTATCGCCACCTACGGGATGCCCACCAAAGGGACGTGCGCGGACACGTTGAAAGCGTGGGGCACTCCCGATGCGACCTCGGTGTGGGGGTTCAAATGGGTCGACACCCCCGACGAGCCGTCGATGACCAAGATGATGCAGATAGGTACGCCGACCGGCGACGACCTTGATCCGCACAACGTCGCCAAATGGGGCAACAACTCCGACACCGCGTATTTGAAGAGTCGCGCCTTTTACCTGAACTGCGACCCAGCAGGGGTAAACACGAAAGCTGGACGGCAGTGCCAGAACTGGAACTACGGGGTGCAGAACCTGATCGTGGGCACCGACCAGTGGAAGGTCGCGCACGCCAGCTTCTGGTCCAACGTCGGGCTGTTCGTCAAGATGGTCGGCTTCGGGGTGTTCACCGCCCCGGCCTGGGTGATGGTCGGCGCCGGTTTCGTGCTGGGCCTGGTCGGCAAGGGTCTGCAGGCCGTCGCCGACTACGCCGCGAAAAAAGGTATGGACCAGGTCGTCGCGTTCTTCACCAGCGGGTTGATCACCATGTGGGGGGCTTTCACCTCCTGGATGGTCAACTTCACCACACCTAACCTGGCCACCGGCGGGTTCATGGCGATCTACGACCTGATCGCCGGGATCATGTACGGGCTGGCGTTTTTGGGTTGGCTGCTGGCGTTGACGGTGGCGTGGCGGCGCGGCAAACTCGGCCGGTCCCTGCTGGGTGGAGTCCGGGCGGTGCTGGCCATCCAACTCATCCCGATCATCGCCGTCTCCATGCTCACCCTGGCCCGGGAATGCACCAAACTGCTGATCGCGGGGCATGTCGATTCCATCGGCTCCGCCAAATTTGCCACCTCACTGGTAGCGGTGAACCCGGTCGTCGGCCTGCTCGCCGCGGTGTTCGGCATCATCGGGCTCCTCGTGGCCCTGCTGATTCTGATCTTCCAGATCCCGCTGGTATTCGGGCATGCCCTGTTCGGGGTGATCGCCGGGGCCGGGCAGGCCAACCCCGCCACGTCCGGCTGGCTACTCAAATGGTTCTTCACGTTCCTGTCCCTGTGTTGGACACCGTTTTTCATGGTCGGTCTGTCCATCCTGGGCCAGGACCTGATCGCCGGGTTGGACTCAAACACCCAACAAAACGTGGGCCAGCAGATGGCCACCGTGCTCGGCGGCCTGCTGATCATGCTGCTGCTACCCACCACCCCGTGGCTGTTGTCCGGGATCATGTCGGTCACCGCCGGGCGGGTGTCCGCCGCCGCTGATGCGATCGGGGAAAAGGTCGGCGGCGACATGATGTCCGCTGCGGGCGAGGCCGGCCGGTCCGGGATGGAATCGGCCGGCCGGGCCGCCGCCGCCGGCGGTTCGGAAACCTGGGGTGCGTTGGCGTCCATGGGATCCAACCTGATGCTGCTGGACCAGATGAGCAACGCCGCTGGCACCGGTGAAAGCGGCGGCGGGGCGGGCCGCGGCGGCGGGAACACCGCCGGAGCCGGGTCGGGTAGCGCCGCCGGAGCCGGGTCGGGTAGCGCCGCCGGAGCCGGGTCGGGTAGCGCCGCCGGAGCCGGCGTGGGCCGGCCGGGGGGAGACACTTCATCGTTGGCCGGAGATGTCGCTCAGGGCGCCGCCGCCGGCGGCCCTGTCGGGGCGGTCGCCGCCGCCGCGTCCGCACTGATCGGGGGCGCCGCAAAGATGGCGCAGCCCAACGACGGGGACAGCTCAGCGGCGGGTGAGACGGCGGTAGAAGGAGGGACCGGAGCCGCGGCCCTCGGGGTGACCGGGGCCTTGGGCGACGCCGCCCCAGGCACCGAAGCGGCGGCGGGTGGCGTGGCGCTGCCGGGTGTTGGGCAAGCCGAGGAACAGGGCGGGGAGGGCGGCGAGCAGACACCGGCCCTGCCGGGTGGCAGTGACGAACGCACCGCCACCAGTGCCGGTGTCGAGCAAGCGGGTATCGGACAGGCGGGTATGGAGCAGGAGCCGTCAGCCACCCAGTCGGCCGAGGGCGACGAGCAGACACCGGCCCTGCCGGGTGGCAGTGACGAACGCACCGCCACCAGTGCCGGTGTCGAGCAAGCGGGTATCGGACAGGCGGGTATGGAGCCGGCGACCGTTGCGGCGGGGGGTGACACCGCCGGGTTGGGTGAGGACGTCGGCGGCCGCCACCACGCCGACCAGGGTGTCGGCGGCAGCGCAGCAGTCGAACCCGCAGCCGCAGAGGTGGGCGGCGCTGGAACCGGTCTGGGCTCGGGTGAATCGTCAGCGTCACCTGGCTCGACGGTGGGTGGTTCAACACCGATGGGTGTATCGGACGATTCGGCCGGAGTTAGCGCCGGACCGGGTATCGGGGCGGGTGTGAGCAGCCCGCAGACCCCGGACGCGCAGTCGGGACCAGAAATAGCGGCCGGCTCTGGACCAGCAGGCCAAACAGGATCCGGGGCTTCATCGCCTGGACCAGATGCGGTGGATCCGGCGCCCGGGGTTGGCGGCGGAGCGCAGCAGTCGGTTGCGCCCATGCCTCCGATGACCGCGCCGGGCCTCGACACGTCCTGGTTCGATCCGCTGGCACCGACCAGCGCGCAGATGGCGGCCAGCCGGGGTCAGGACGCGGCGTCGCCGGACTGGATCAGCGATCCGCCGGAACCACCACCACCGGCACCTGCCCGGCCCACCGATCCGGCGGCGGCGACCAGCTCAGCACCGGTGTCGCTGCCCGTTCCGGCCGGCAGGTCAATCCCGGCCAGTCCCGCAGCCAATCCCGCATCGTCAACGGTCCGGCGTGACCGCCGCGGTGGACCTTCGGAAGGACAATCGTGAGTCAGACACAAACGCCCGAGCAGGCGCGGGAGTTTTACTTCCCGCCGCGTCAGACATCACGGTTGCTGGGCCGCTTCGGCGCCGTCGATCTGGCCATGTTCGCCGCCGCGATCGTGCTGCTGGTGGTGGCACTGAATCTGCTGCCGGCGTGGGGTTGGCTGATCGCGTTGGGCATCCCGGCGCTGATTTTGCTGTTGCTGCCGCTGCCCCGGCCGGCCGGAGGCCGACCGTTCACCGACTATCTTGGCCCAGCCGTTGGCACGGTGTGGGACAAGCTGACCGGCCGGAATGTGTATCGGGGCGCCGTATTTGCCCCCGACTCGCTCAAGTACCGGATGGATCTTCCGGCAGATCTGGCCGGGTACCGGATGATCTCGGTGCCCGCCCGGGACGGGATGTCCCGGATCGGGTTGATGGTCAACGAAGCCCATCCGAAACATCGGACCGCGGCCGCGACGATGCTGACCTCGGGGCAGTCGCTGATCACCGCCGACGAAGCATCCGCCGCGATCAGCCTGGACGGGTACGAGGCGGTGCTGGAGTCCTGGTGCCAACGCAAATCCGGCATCGGCCGCTACCAGGTGATGGTGCGTACCGCACCGGATGTGATCAACCAGGCGGCCCGGCACGTATACCTGCGGGCCCCGATCACCAGCGGCCCGGTCTGGGAGAACACCCGGGAACTGGTCACCGGCCCGGCGGCGTCCGCGGTGCGGCAGGAAATTTACGTGGTCATCGAATTCGACCTGTCCGCGCTGTCCAAACAGATCGAACAGGTCGACAAGAACTGGGGGGACGAGGCCATCGGCGGCGCGGTGCGGGACCTGCTGCTGGACATCGAAACATCGCTGAACGAGGAACGGATCAAATCCGACGGGTGGCTTCGGCCCGGGCAGTACGCGGCGCTGATCCACACCCAATTCGACCCGGACTCGATGCCGCTGTACGACATGCTCGGCGCCGTCCACAAGGACCTGGACCCGCGGCTGGCTGGCCCCTCGGCTACCGAACGTTCCTGGAAGCACTACCGCCACGATTCGGCGTTGTCGCAAACCATCTGGGTACACGAGATGCCCGGACGGCCAGTCCGCACCGGGTGGCTGCGACCGGTTTTGGGGCAAACCGGGGTGCAACGCACCGTCAGCCTGGTCGCCCAACCGCTGGACGCGCTGGTCGCGCAGCGGCAGGTGCAGCGGCAAAGCCAAACCACCGGCTCCGACGTGGAACTCAGACAGCAGAAGGGCATGTTCGTCTCGGCCCGTAAACGCAAAGAGGTCCACGCAGCCGCCGAACAGGACCAGGCGTTGGCCGGCGGCGACGGATTCTTCCGCTACCAGATGTTCGTCACCGTCACCGCGGCCACCGAGGCGGCCCTGCACAAAGACGTGTTGTCGGTGCAGCGCCGACTGACCAAGGCCTACTGCCAATCGGTGGTGCTCTACGGCGAACAGGACCAGGCGTTCTTCGCCGGCGCCCTACCCCTGGCCCGCGGACTGGCTCCACTACGGGGCGGCGGCAAATTCTGATGCCCACCATGACCTTCCTTTCCTACCCAGCTCAAACACGACTTGCGATGTCCGGCACGGCCGGCAGGGGGCAGCAGTGATGTTCCAGAAAAAGAAAGATCTGTGGGTGCCGCAGTGGGCCCGGGACGCCGGGCCGGCCCGCCCGGCGGTGGGTGAGGAAATCGTCCGGCGGATGCAGCTACGTGACGCCGCCGCGGCGGCCGGGGTGGCCGCGGAACGGCAGACCCGGGAGTTGCAGGCGGTCCTGGCGCGGCAGGCCCCGCCGGGTGCGGGCGCCTTTGTGGCCAACCGGAAAGGCGCCCGCGGGGTCGGGTCGGGCCGGATCCGTTCGCCGATGCGGCTGCCCGTGCACACCGCGCCGTCCCGGATGCTCAAATCGATCTACCCGTGGATCACCGACCCCGGCTTGGGCATCAACGGCGCCTACATCGGTGTCGACCTGTTCTCGATGTCCTCGTTCCTGTTCGACATCTGGGAGCTGTATCCCAGCATCATCACCTCACCGAACATGTTCCTGATGGGGGTCCTGGGGGCGGGTAAATCTGCATTGCAGAAATGCCTGATCCTGCGAATGTTGGTGTTCGGGATCCGGTTCTCCTGGGTGCAGCTCAAACCCGAATACGACGAGCTGTGCGCGGCGATCGGGGTACTGCCGTTGCGGATCGGACCTGGGCAGCTGGTCCGGCTCAACCCGCTGGCCGAGATCCGCCGACACCCCGACCAGACCTACGCCGAGTGGGTCAATTCCAACCGGGTGCGCCGGATTACCCTGACCCAGGGGCTGCTGCGGGCCAGCTCGGGCAGACCGCTGTCCGACATGGACGAATCGGTGATCGGGTGGGCCTTGGACTCGGTCACCGGGCAGGACGACCCCACCCGGGAGCAGCTGGCCCCGGTGTCCCTGCCCACCCTGCTGGCCGCCATGGTCAATCCCGAGCGGTGGGCCGACCGCGCCGAAGCGGCCGGCGAAACCATCGCCACGGCAATGGAAGGCTCCCGCCAAGCCAGGCTGCGGCTGGATGCGTTGGTCAACGGCTCGCTGCGGGGCATGTTCGATTCCACCGAGGCCCGTAACACCGCCTTCGATCTGCAGGCCCCGGGCACCCTGCTGGATTTGTCGGCGGTGCGCTCCAACAACGACCTGACCGTGTTGGCCATGGTCTGCGGCCAGTCGGCCATGGAAGCCGAACTCATGCACCCCGACGCCGGCCGCCGACTGGTCGGCTACGACGAAGCATGGAAAGCGATGCAGTTCCTGGACCTGCTGCGCCGCATGCAGGAACAGTGGAAATTGGCCCGGATGTACGGCATCGCGAACCTGCTGGCCTTCCACCGGTTCTCCGACCTCGACGCCGTCGGCGAATCGGGATCCGAGGCCCGGGCCCTGGCGCACGGGCTGCTCAAAGACTCCGGGGTGAAGATCTCCTACCGGCAGGAAGCCGACGCGCTACCGGCCACCCAGGACCTGATGGAACTGTCCAACGTCGAAACCGACCTGCTGCGCTACCTCAAACGGGGCGTGGCCATGTGGAAAGTCGGCAAACGCACCTTCGTGGTCAAACATTTGATGACCGCGATGGAACACCAACTGACCTACACCGACTCGAAGATGAAAATCGTCCGCGGCATCGACGACATCGACGACGGCGACTGGGAAGACATCATGGAAACCTGGGTCGCCCAATCCGCCTCCCCCACCGCGGGCGCTGGTGCCGTCGGTGCCGGTGCACCGTGATGGCCGGGACCCGCCCGACTACAGCTGGAGGTCAGCCCAGCGTGGCGCAGCGCGCCGGGTGCGCCGCCGCCGCAGTGGTGCTGCTGCTATCGGCCGGGTTGGTCCTCGCTCCGGTACTGGCGGGGCACCTGGCCTACCCGCTGACCGGGCGCCCCTGGCCGCGGCTGCGGACAGTGGGCTGGGCGATCTGGCACACCTGGGCGCACCCCGGCGACCCGCTGCAAGACTGGCCCGCGCCCGCCGGGCGGCCGGCGACCTGGCTGGTCTACCTGATCACCGCCGCACTCGTCACGGTGGCGCTGGCCCTGGTCGTCGCTCTGGTGGCGGTGGTGGTGAAGGTCGGGCGGGGGCGCCGCACGGTCGGGGGCATGGCCACCCGGAAAGAGGAGCAGCGCAGCCACACGGAGACGGCTTTGCGGAACAGCGCAGCGAATCTTCGGCCGGTGCTCTCGGCGACCACCAGGGGGCGGGAGCTGCGCCCGGAGCAGCTGGGCAGCTACCAAGGCCGGTCGGTGGCCACTGGGCAGCACATCTACCAGCCCGGGCAGGACTCGGAGATCGTCTGCGGGTTGACCGGGTCGGGGAAAACCACCAGCAAGGTGATCCCATCGGTGATCGACTGGGACGGTCCACAGGTGGTGTCCTCCACCAAGACCGACATTCTGCGCAGTACGTGGCAGTTCGCCGCCGACCGCGGTGGGCTGGAAGTGTTCGACCTGCGGGGATTATCCGGCGGGATGTTCCCTGCGCTGCGGGTCTCCCCACTGGCCGAATGCGATGACCCCGACGTCGCCGCCTCCCGTAGCCGCGCCATGATCGACACCCCGGCCAATTCCTCGGACAACAACGCCCAGTTCACCGCTCAGGGCAAGACGATCCTGCGGGGCTTGATGCACGCTGCGGCCCTGGAGGATCTGCCGTTCGAGAAGTTGCTGGGCTGGGTTTACAACCCGCTCAGTGAACAGCCGGCCAACATCATCCGGCGGGCCGGCCGCGGCTACAACATGTACGCCGATCAGCTCGACGCGGCCCGTAAACAACCCGAGAAGCAGCGGGAAGGGGCCTACTTGTCGGTGCGGGCCGCGGTGGACCCGCTGTCGACTCCGCTGATCCTGACCGGCATCAACCATCGGCCGTCCAGCTGTCTGCACATTCGGCAATGGTTGGGCAGCGGAAGCGGCACTCTGTACCTGATTTCCCACAAGACGACGTTGGCCGGGGCGGAACGGATCGTCACGTTTCTGATCGACACCATCTTGGACGATGCCCGCACCTTGGCCGCCGGGTCGCCGGCCGGGCGGCTGGATCCGATGTTGTCGCTGTGGGCCGACGAGGCCACCAACGCCTGCCAATTGGCCTCCTGGGAAACCGTGCTGGCTGATTCCCGCGGGTGGGGGATCAGCGCGAAATTGGCGATCCAGAGCCGGGCGTTGCTGCGCAGCACCTATGGGCGGGAGATCGGTGATGCCATCTGGTCCGCGGCGAACACCCGACTGATGATCGGCGGTGGCGAAGGCGGCAACGACAGCAAGGAGTTGGCCGCCGCGTTCGGGGAGGAAGAGGTGGCCACCTACAGCCGGCAAAGCGGCGGCGGTGTCACCGTCGGCTCCCGGGACAAAGCGGTCCGCACCGAAGCGAACATCCTGAACCTGCCACCTGGGCGGGCGATCATGCGGGCCGCGCAAACCCCGCCCATCGAACTGGAGCTGCGGCCCTGGTGGGAACGACCCGACGCCGACGCGATCACCGGCTGCGGCAGCCGCTACGACCAGGCCCGTATTGAGCAGTCCACGCTGATCACCGCTCACAACCTGGGGACCGCCCGATGAACCGCACCGACCAGGGGGCGCCCTACGGATTCAGTCGGCGCCGGCGGTGTGCGGTGTTGCTGCTGTTTCTGGGGGTGGTGGTGCCGTTCGTGGTGCACTCGGTGCACTACCTCACCGGCCCCCACCCGGCGTACGTGCCATCGCACTGCCCGCCGCCCGGCAGCGGCAAGCTAATGCCGACCACGTGGTGTTACGGGGTCCTGCCGGGCTTCTACAACTGGACCATTGCGCCACCCCTGACGCTGGCGCTCGCCCTGGTGGTCGTCGGCGGGTTGGTTCGGCTCGCCGAGTACCGCCAGCAGCGACGCGACAGTTCCAGCGGGGCGAGCGGTTCCACGACGCCCTGGGCCCGTACCTGATGAACGACCACGACCAGCACTGGGACAGCCCGCCGCCCGACCCCGACGACCAGGACGCCGACTTCGTGGTCGGTTCATGGGCCATGACACCGGACGCCGCCGATCATGAGGCGGCGCAGCCAGGACCGCCGGAGCGCCACGACCGGGCCGGGGACCAAATGCCGGAGATGGCGGAGCTACCCGAGTGGCTCAGACAAATCCTGGCTGCGGTGGACGTACAGCTGCGGGAGCACGGCGAGCAGATCGCTGTCGACGCCGCGGGACTGGTCGAGCACGCCGGCCGCCTCGATGCCATGGGCCAACAGCTCGCCGACCTGGCCGCGCCGAAGGAAAAGTCGAAAACGCCTCACCTGCAGCGGTTTCGGTACGAGCGAGTCGAACCAAAGGTGGCCGCGGCGGCGCAGAACGAGCTGGCGGCCTGGGTGCCGTGGCTGGTCACCGTGTACCGCCTCGAGGACCTGATACCGCCGTGCTGGCCACGCCACGACGCGTTGTTCGAGGAACTGGCTGGGCTGTATTTGAGCTGGGTCGGCGCGTGGAGCACCGACAACGACCTGTCCGGGCCGCTGGTGTGGCACGAACGCCTCGACCGGTTCCGCAGCCGCCCCCCGACGTGGGCCCGCGGGGTGCTCTGCCACGAACAGGCCTGCGGACTGGACACCACCGACAACACCCAACGGCTGGACCGATGGCTGTTGAGCAACGCCAACACCCACGACGGGACGACCGTGGATCAGTACCGGTTGACCCGGGGCCGCCTCGTCCTGCCCGCCCCGATCCCCGCCGCGCCACCCAAAGCTGACAAACCCAACAACCCAACCAGCGCCGGCGGCGCCGCCCCGGCCCACCCGTAACAGCAGGAAAGGACCCCATCGATGTACCCGAACAACTACACCAACTACATCGCCGACCGCGCCGTAGACAACGACGAGAACCAAGACCGGCGGCAGGAAGCCGAAACCGAACTGGCCGCCGCGCTGATCGTGCAGCAGGACCACCACATCGAGCTGACCGACCCGAGCGTGCAGGCCCAGGCGGAGCTGGACTGCGAACCGGATTACTGAGCCGATGATGAAAGCGGTGAGCGCAGTCGTGGCCGTGGTCGCCGCGGCCATGTTGGCCTGCTCGGCGATCATGGCCACGCTGCTGAGCGACCCCGACCCGCCGGCGGCCGGGATCGCTCTGGCCTCCTACCCCGGGCAGGGCGGGGTGATCTGCGCAACCAACGCGGCCGCGACCACCGTGGCCGGGTTCACCGGGGACCAGCTGGACGACGCCGCCACCATCGTGGCCGTGGGCCGCCGACTCGGCGTTCCGCAGCAGGGCTGGGTCATCGCGGTGGCCACCTCGATGCAGGAAGCGACGCTGCACAACATCAACTACGGCGACACCATGTCCAACGGTCAGATGTCTAGCAGCCGCGGCCTTTTCCAACAGCTGCAAACCTATGGACCGACCCGCACGGATCCAGCCGCCGCGGCCAAAATGTTCTACACCGGCGGCCCCCAAGGTCAGGCCGGGTTGATGCAGATCCCCGGCTGGCAGCAGATGAGCGTGGCCCAAGCCGCCGAATCGGTGCAACAGTCCGGGCTACCCGACGCCTACACCAAATGGCAGGACCCGGCCCGGCAGGTGGTCGGCAAAGTCGAAGGCCGTACCTGCACTGGGGCGACCGGCAACGGCGTTACCGGCGGCAGCACCGGACAGGTGGCCGTGGCCGGCAACCCGCAGGCGCAGACGGTGATCAACCGGGCACTGACCGAGGTCGGTGTCCCGTATGCGTGGGGCGGCGGCGACACGGCCGGCCCGACGTTGGGGATCTGCGGACCGAACGGCGCCCAGAACGACTGCCACATCACCGGTTTCGACTGCTCCGGGCTCGTTGAATACGCCTACGCCGGGATCGGTGTCGCCGTGCCCCACCAAACCCTGGAGATCTGGAACGCGTTCCCGCACATCACCGACCGGTCCAAGCTGCTGCCCGGGGATCTGCTGCTGGTCTCCTCCGACGGCACCGCCGCAGGCATCCACCACGTGGCGATGTTCCTCGGCGGTGACCGGGTGGTGGAGGCCCCGTACTCCGGGGTGCTGGTCCGCACCGTCGACAACTTCTGGGAATCCGGCAACGGCGCGCATTTCATCGGCGCCGTCCGCCCCGGCGCCACCCGCACCGTCTAACGCGCTCCACCGGAAAGGACCCCCTGATGACACCCAGACCCGCCGCTCCGCGACGGCCCATGTGCGCCCGTGCGTCTCAAGTAGCCGTTCTAGTGACTGCGCTGGGCGTCGTCGCCACGTGTTCCGCCGCGCCGACCCCGGTCGCCGTGGCCGCCCCCCGAAGCGCCGCCATGTCGTCGGCCGTCAGCGGACCGGTGGTCCGGCTCAGCCCACTGACCACCACCACGCCGCGACCGCAAACCCCGGCAGCGGAGACGTTGCCCTCGGGTGTCCCGCCGTTGTCGTTGCCGCCCACCGGATATCCCAGCCCCGCCGACAAAACCACCGCACCGGTCACCACCGCAACCACAACGCTGGTGACACCACCCACCACCGCGCCGCCCGTAGTCAAGCCGACGCCGGTGTCCACCACCCCGAAACCGGCACCCATCCCGGCCACAGGTTCGGCCACGATGCTGCCCCCCGCCGCCGCGATGACCCCGGTCGCGGTGGCCACCGCCTGGCTGGTCGCCTACCGGCAGGCCAGCTGGACCCAGCCGGTCACCGCCTGGATCGCCAGGGTCCGGCCCTATGTCACCGACAAGCTCTACCGCAGCTACCTGCCGCTGGCCGGTAAAGGTGGCGGCGCGGACTGGCGCACCTTCGTCGCCGGCAAATGCACCGCCACTCCGGGCAAGGTCGGCGGTGTCATCCCCCCGGAAGCCCCACACAGCGCCGGCCAGGTGTTCGTGCAAGTCGGGGGCACCCTGCACAACACCTGCGCAGCCGGACCGCCGCCACCCGACGAACCGCTGGCCGCCACCCTGACGCTGCTGCACACCCCGACCGGGTGGCGCGTCGATGCCAGACAGTACTGAGTCAGGCATCCAGAGCAGTCAATGGCGCCATACTTCCCTTTGAATATTTCGCCGCTGTAACGACCCGCCGGTCGGCAGCACGCCTATCGTGAGGACATCGCGCTTCCGGGCTTGACGTGTGTTCGAAGGACTTGCTGATGACGACTAGTTTGCGGTTGCGTGTGCGTGAGTCGCCGCTGCTGGTGTCCATTTTGGGTGACAGTCTGATCCGTGAGGTGACCCCGGGAGCACTGCAAGCCGCCGGCCTACCCGAGGTGGCCGCCCAGCTGCGGGCACTCCCGCCGCTGACACCGGCCATGATCACCACGCCGGGCGCACTGAGCGATGTCGAGTCGGCGAGCCGCCGCGCCCACACCGCGGTGCTGGGGCTGCACCGGCGGACTGTCGAGTTGCTGGGATCCGACCGGCGCCGGATGACCGACGCCGCCCTGCTGTCCTACACCGGGGCGACCCAGTGGACCGATCCGCAGCGGGCCTGGCAGTGGATCCACGGACCGCAGTTCACCTCCCCTGCCGCCTCCTGGGCCTACGCCACCTGGATCCGGTCCATCGGCGTGCTGCACCTGTGGGGCAGCGACGAGAAAGCCGCGACCATCGGAGCAATGCTCAACACCACGGTCGACGAACTGACCGGCCGCGCCTTCCTGGAATGTGACGACGCCTACTTACTGACCCCCGACGATCCAGGACCGCAGTAATCATCGGTCCTGGATGCGATTATCTGGCCCGGCCACCTGTAGGTCTCTTTCCCCGCCGTCCCACCGGAACCGGCTGACCTGTCCATATCTGGGGCCTGTCAATGATCTAGTCATCGATTTCCCGCTCCATGCCCAGGTCAATTTGGGCGGCTTCCTCGGCGACCTGGTCACGGCCGCGGAGCTCAGCGGCCTGCTTTTGTTGGATGCGGGCATCAATCAGTCGAATCTGTTCGTCGAATTGGGCTGCCTGTGCTGCGCGGTCGGTGGCCGATGGTCGGGCTGCGGCGGGCTGGGGGTGCAGCAGCCGGTTCACGGTTTCCTGGAATTGGCGTTGCTGCTCCGGGGTCGTTGCGGGTGTGGTCAGCTGCGGGGGGAGCGGGAGGCCCAGGGGGCCGAGGTCGGCTGTCGGGTTGGGGGCGGGGGTGCGGATCGGGTCGGTGGTGTAGATGGTGTCCAGGATCCGGAATGGGTCGATGTGGATGTGGTCGGCGAGGCGGCCGGCTTGCCGGTGTTGTTCGGCTGTGGTCATGGCCGCGATGTGGGGTGCTGCTTCTTTCAGGGCCAGGACCCGGGATTCGACGGTGCCGTTGTTGGTGGGCCAGCGGGCCACGATGGCATCGACGACGAGGTCGGTGAGTGGTTGGTGTTGACGCAGCGCGGTGAGAAGCTCCGCGGATGTGGTGTCGGCCAGCATTTGGGCGGGGTCTTTGCCGGTGAGGCCGGTGGTGGTGCGGGCGTTGTGAACACCGACTTTGGCCAGGGTGTCGTGGGCTTTGAAGGCGGCGGACCGGCCGGCTGGGTCGGTGTCGAACGCTTCGATGATGGTGCGGTCGGCCAGTGGTGCGATGTCATCCAGTGCGGTGAGCTGCGCGGCGGTGAGTGCGGTTCCGTTGGGCGCAATGGCGACCAGCGGTCGTCCTGCGGTGGCGGCGGCGGTGTTGACGGCGTGGGCGTCGAACGGGCCTTCGACCAGCACGATGTCGGCGCCGTCGCGGAGTGCTTGCACCACGTCCGGAGATAGGCCGAACGGTAGTTCTCGTTTGCTGAACACGGGGGTGCCGGGGCCGTTGATGTATTTGGCGTCGGGGTTGGCGGGGTCGTGGTGGTTGTGGTCGGGGTTGATGCGGCCGGTGAAGCCGGCGATGTCCCCGGTCGGGGTGTAGTAGGGCAGCATGGCCCGGTCCCGGAACCGGTCGATCAGGTTGCCGCGGCGGCCCACTGTGACCAGTCCGGCGGTTTGCAGTTCGGTGTCGGTGAACCCTTCCTTTCGCAGGTGGTTGTAGAGGGCGTCGAACCGGTTCGTGGCCTGGCCGATGTCGGCGGGGTCCAGGCCACGGTCGGTGACATAGCGGGGCACCCACGCGCCGACTTGCCGGGCTTGCTGCAGGTAGTACTGGTGGGCGGCGGCGTTGGCGGCATACAGGCGGCTGCGGAGGTCGGCGTCGGGATCGGGGTCGTCGGCCGACGCTGCGGCCGCTTCCACCGGGTCGACCGCTGTGGAGATGGCCGGGTCGGCGGGGGCAGCTGCGGGGAGCCAGTCGGGTAGCTGGTCGACGGGTCGTGGTTCCGGGTCGTCCGGTTGCGCATCGGCGGGTTCGGTCTGCGCCGCGGGGTGTTCCCGGTCGAACGCGGCCGCTGCTTCGGCGAAGGCATCAGGGTTGAACGGGTCGGCGGCAAGCTCAGGTTCGGCCTCCGACGGCGCGGCGGCCACCACATCCACAGCGACGCCGTCGGTGTGGATGTGGTCGGGCAGGGTGTGGGCGTCGGCGGCGGCGTGGGTTTCGAGGTCCAACGGATCGGGGTAGGCCGGCTCGTCTAGGTTCGGGCCGGTCGCGGGTCGCGGGTCGGTAACGATTCCGATCTGCCAGAGCAGCATGGCGGCGAGTTCGTGGGGACCGATGGTGTCGCCGTGTCCGGTGAGCAGCTGCGCGGCGGCGGTGATGGTGTGCTCGACGTCCAGGCCGTCCCGAGCGGCGATGTCCAGGTGGGTGACGATGACGGGCCAGAGCCGGTCGGTCATGATCCGGTCGGCCGCGTCCGGGCCGACCGCGTCGCTCAGGCGGGGTGTCCACGCCGGTCGTAGGTGGTGCCCGGCGGCGGCCGGGGCGGTGGCCAAGGAACCCAGTTGGCGGTTCTGCGCGAGCCGCCACCACAGGGAGGATGCGGTGGTTTCGGCGGGCAGAGCGGGCCGCCCGTCGACCGGCCCGGCTGCCATGGCCGCGTCGAGCAGGGCGGGTACGTTCAGTCCGGCCGCGTCGGCCAGGGTGAGCCGGGCGGCCAGGACCGGCCAGAACGTGTCGGTGGACAGGTTCACGCCGCGCCGAACCAGGATGGCGGCCCACCGGTCGGCACCGTCGGCGGGGTTACCCGCTTCCCCGACGGCCCGGACCGTCATGGTGTGGTGCCACTTGGCCAGGGTGAGCGGGGCGGGCCGGTCACCGGCGGGCCGCAGATCGGATTCGGGCACGCCTTGACTGGCGCGCCAGATCGCCAGGTCCGCGGTGAGTTGCGGGTTCTGCAGGTACGGCGCCGCCCAGGTCGGCGCGGTTTCCGCGGTCCAGGCCAGCGCTGCGGCGCGGACCCCGTCGGCGTGCCCGCTGACCCGGGCTGCGTGCTCGGGTAGGTACTGTTCCCACCCCGCCAAGGTGAGCAGGTTGGGTGGGGTGGCGGGAAGCCAGGGCAGCGGCCCGGCCCCTTGGGAGTGGTTCCCGGTGGGGTCCATCCGGTAGTCCAGTACCGCGGCCACGTCCCGTGCGGTGCCCAGTTCCCGTTGCGCGGCGGCCCCCGCCAGCAAGGGGGCGGGGTCGCGGCCGCCGGCGGCTAGCAGCACCAGGTGCCCGCGCAGGGTGTTCCACGCCGCGGCAGAAGTCACCCCGGGGACGGCTTGTTCGGCGTCGGCGGTGATTTGGTCGACCTGTTTCGGGCCGATCATCGTTTCGGCGGCGGTCACGATGGCGTGGCTGTAGGCGTTGCCGGCGTGGCCCAACTGCAGCCGGGGATCTTGGGCTTCCCGGATCTTGGTGGTCGCCGAGCGGGCGGATCCGTCGGTCAGGATGATCTGCTCGACGGTTTCCACCATCGTCTGCGGGGAGATCGCCTCGGGTTTGGTGACGTCGTGGGTGTCGCCCTGACCGCCGATCTGCAGGTAGAAATCGTTGCCGTGGCGGCCGCGGGTCATTCCGGGGTAGAACTCGTTTCGGGTCAGGGCGGCGTCACCGAGCAGCTTGGCGGTGTCGGCGGTCAACCCCTGCACGGAGGCCAACGTGTGGGCGTAGCCCAGGCGTACTTCTCCTTTTTCCAGATACCAGGCGGGCAGGACCCGGCTGGTGTTGCGGCCCAGCCGGGTGGCCAGGATCGACCCGTCGTCCAGGATTTCCTGGACCTGCCAGCGGTAGTTGTTCCGGACGAAGTCGGTGCCCCCCAGGGACAGGGTCCGCTGGTTCTTCTTCGTCACAATGATGTCGCCCGCTGACACCGTTTCCCCGTTGGCCAGGGTCAGCTCCGTCCCGACCGGGCCGCCGACGGCGGCGAGCCGGTCGGTGCGGGCCCGCAAGTTCAGCTGGGCCACCACGTCCAGCTGTTTCGCGATCATCAGCGAGTCCAGCCCGGCGGCGGTATCGGCGGCCCACGCCCGGTACACCTGGTCGACGGCGGTGTCGGGTGTGACGGCGTGCAGCCGGCCCCGGTCGTGGTAGAAACCGGCGGCGGAGGGATCCCCGGCCCGCAACGCGAGCGATGCTTCGCCTTCCAGTTCGTTGGCGAACCGCATCACTTCGTTCAGGGTCGACGCGCCGTGGGTGACCTCGATGTCCCGGAGCACCCCGCCTGCCCCGGCGGCGGCGCGTTGCTGATCATCACCGACCAGCAGCACCCGGCCACCCCGGTCACCGACGAACCGGATCAGCACATCCAGGTTGCGGGTCGAGGCCAGGCCCGCCTCGTCGACGATGACCAGGGTGTCGGCGTTGATGCCGGCCATCCACGACTGCCACGACCCTGGGTCAACCTCGCGGAGGTCGAACACCAACTTGTCCACGGTATCGGTGTCTATGCCGCCCAGCTCCAACGCCAACTGCTGCGCACCGGAGGCCTCCGGAGACAGCCCGACGATGTTCATCCCGTTGGCCAACGCGACCCGCGCGACCGCGCTCATCAACGTCGACTTCCCAGTGCCGGCCGCCGCGGTGAGCAGCTGAACCCGCACCCCCGAAGTGGCAATGTCCAGCAGCGCCGTCTCCTGACCCGTGTTCAACGTGCGGCCGGTGTTGGCCGACCATTCCAACAAACCGATCTGCACATCCACCGGTTCCAGGGCGCGGCCGCCACCCCGGCCGGCCGCGGTGACGATCCGGGTCTCCGCGTCCAGGATCTCGGCGGAGGTGTACAGCTGGCCCTTGGCCACGGTGAACTGCCCGGTCCGGTCCGCGCGCAGCAGCGGTTCCGGGGTGGCCGACCGGAGCGTGGCGGTCATGCCGATGGCGGTGGAATGTTCCGGGGACAGCACCGCCTCCGCGACCTGGTGGGCGACGTGGACGGCGGCGGCCGGGTCGATGTCGGCGTAGCGGACCTGCCGGAACGCCTCGGCGATGACGTTGGACCAGCGCCACTGCGCCCGGGCTCCGGACACCACCGTCATGGTGTCGGCGATAAGTTCGGATAGGAGCTGCGGTGAGATCTGCCGGGTCTGCCCGGGGGTATTCACTGCGGCCAGCATCTGCGTCAACGCCTCCGGCGAGCCCAGGTAGTCCAGCGCCTGAGCCCGCCACTGCTGCCGCTGCTCGGCCAGGGAACGGGGTTCGTGTTTGGCCTGTCGGGTGTCCAGATTGGCCTGCTGGTTGACATCGATCATCTCGAGGACGGTGGGCAGCCGGCCGTGATCGGCCACAAACTTGTCCACCAGGGACGGGCGGTGAGCGTCCATCGCCGCCCGGCGGCTGGACCAGCGCGTGTTCAATCCCAGGTCCACACCGGCCAATTCGCGGACCGGTCGTTTCCCCGGGCCCATAGATCGTTCCTCGAACCGGCCGCCCAGCCGGGCGGTGTATTCGGCTTCCAGGACCGTGTTGTAGTGCTCGGAGGCGGCCACATTCAGGCGGTACAGCATCCGGGCGTCCAAGGCGAGCCAGCGGCCATCCAACGTTTCCACCTTGTTGGAGATGGCGACGTGGGTGTGCAGATCGGGGTCGCCGGCGCGGGAATCGCGGTGCGTGAACGCGGCCATCACCAACCCTTTGGTATCGACCTGGGCGACCCCGGCCGGGCCGACCCGGGTGTACGCGGCCTCGGTCTGCATCCATTCCAGAGTGCGGGTCACCGCAGCCAGGTGCGCCGCCTCGATCTGCTGCGCCACCTCCAGCGGCGCCACCGCCCACAATGTGGAGATCGATTTGACGGGGGAGAAGGTGGCGTCGAACCCGGCCACCGCCGAGGACAACGGCCGGGACACCTGCGCCACGAACGCCGTCAACTCCTGCTCGGCCGGCTCCCGCCGATGCATTTCCACGAACAAGGTGTGGGCCAGCTCGGACCGGATTCGCGACTTCTCTTCCGGCGGTATTTTGGCCGCTGCCTTGTTGCCCCGGTCGGTGTTGTACCGCTGATAGGCATCCCTCAGACCCTCCCGCCACCGCTCGTCGCCCTCGATGACCGGGAACTTCCTGCCCAGCTTCGACGCCGCGTAGGCATCGTCTGGGCTCAACCCCGCAGCCAAGCTCTCCTCGACGATCCGCTGCGCGTCGGGGTGCAGGCCCTGCCCGAAAAGGTTGAGCATCTGCTCTTCGCTGACCCGGCCGGACACGCCCAGGCTGTCCAGGCCGGCGCCCATCCAGATGCCGGGGGCCTCACCCTTCGCTGCGTAGTAGTCCGCCAGTGAGGTGAAACCTTCCGTGGCATCCAGCGCCGCCACGGACCGGGTCAGATAGGTGTAGCCATCCCCGGCGGTCAGTTTGTGCAAGCTCATCATCAGCGGTCAACCGCCATGATCATTGCGGATGATGTATCAACTATCCGTAACCTGTGTGCCACCTGCTCGCTAAGCGGCGGGTGAGGCATGGTGGAATCATAGCAATTTTCCTAGTGCATGAGGTGTGCTGCGTCTTGGGTCTTGGGTTTTGGCAGTGGCTGTGAGCTTTGGCTGTGGCTGTGGCTGTGAGCTTTGGCTGTGGCTGTGAGCTTTGGCTGTGGCTGTGGCTGTGAGCTTTGGCTGTGGCTGTGAGCTTTGGCTGTGGCTGTGGCTGTGAGCTTTGGCTGTGGCTGTGAGCTTTGGCTGTGGCTGTGGCTGTGAGCTT
>JAABUK010002458.1_pt1 | contig 33148 bp, 24 predicted proteins | sample 5559141 | NCBI WGS metagenome assembly JAABUK01 (sample SAMN10711869, study PRJNA513367) | rock metagenome | isolation source: Antarctica rocks | place: Antarctica: Victoria Land, Pudding Butte nord | collected 2016-01-03 | reverse complement strand
TGCGAGCACAGATCGCGGCCGCTGTCCGGCAGGCGGCCACAGGCGAGCTTGAAGCCGGGGTCTGTCCGCAGATGGTCGAGGTCGTCGGCGTCCTCGTATCCGCAGGCGATGGCGAGCATGCGCGCGCAGGATATCGGCGACGCTGTGCGTGACGAAGAGCGGATTACGCGGATCGGCGATCAACGATGCCAGGCGCTTGGCAATGCCCAAGCGCCGTTCGACGGCGGCCAACAGCATGACCCCACCGTCGAAGGTCATACGACCACCATCGAACGCCGCGGCAACTTTCTTGCGGCCGACGGCTGGAAACAGGAACGGCGCGGTCGTATCGTCGGACATGGCGGGTATGGCTCGGCGTGATCGGGGGAATGGATGGCTTCGACACCCAATCTGTAGACACCATCAGCAGCTTACGCGACACCCGCCAGCGAATCCCTGCTATGACGCTGAATAAGATGGGCTATATCCGTCGCGTCGGATTTCTTTAAGGGAATGGCTACCCGCTTCGGCTGGAATTAGGAGACGTCTTATGGCTAAATCACCTGGCACGCCCAAAGCCAAGACAGCCGCCCCAGCGCAATTCGACATGAACAGCCGCGAGCGGAAAGGTGGCAAGGGCGGCCCTGGTGGTCCGGGCCGCGGTCGTGACGACAAGCGTCCACCCAGCCGCATTGTGAACCTGCCACCCACTTTGGTTGATCGCGGCGAGGGGTGGATTATCCGGAAAATCGGCAAGATTGACCAGGCCTCCCATCTCGCCATGAGTGCCGAGTACCAACTGATCTTCGAGGGCCACGACCCGCTGGTGTTCGACTACCTGGGCGCTGCCCGAGGCCGCGCCAAAGGGCCGCCCCCGGAGAACGCACAAGTCGCGGAGGTTGCGGCCGATCCAGCTGAAGAATCTACTGCAGCAGAAGCGCCGGCTGATGGGCTCTAGGCGAGCGGTATCTCACCCATGTCGATCCGGACTAGGAGCGGATCCCAGACGGGCTGGTAGTCACCCTGATACGCATAAACGCTCCGACACGGCGCCTCACTCCACATTTTGGAGGACGCGACCCGATGCTTGAACGGCTGCTTTTGAGCACCCAATCGAATCCCCGAAAATGGTCTGTATGGGCGCTAAGCGGACGTCAGTTGTGGAGTTTTCGCAATGAGCCCGGCCCTCGAGTCAGCGGCGAGCGGGACTTAGGCGGCGCCCAACAATGCACGAATCGGATTGGGGTAGCTGGCGGCGGCCATCCCGGAATGGGCGGGGATTCCGGCGCGGCCGGGGACGGCCTAGCCTCTGTCGATGGTTGATGCATTGGCGATTGGCGGACGATACGTGGCGGTTCGCCGCAGCCTAAACGAGCGTGGCCGGCGGAGGGCTGCACGATCGAGCTGGCGAATGATGGGCGCACCGTCTCGCCTGCGCCGGGCGCAGAGGTTGCGTTGCCGTGGCGGCGGGCGACTGCCTCGTGTTTCCGGTTTAGATGGTGGCGCTGCGTTCAGCCAGGATCCCGGGGTGGGCGTGCAAGACCCACCTCAGCCCGCTCGATGTGCTTGCGCAGGCCGCCGCCGTAGGCCTGAATGGCGCCTCGCGGCGGTGGGCGCCGCTCCGTCGCTGCGTGCCTTGTGCTGGGGTCCGGCATGTGCAGCCGCTACGCTTCCTATATTCTCTCCGAGGCCACAGGAGAGGAGACTGTCAGGTTAACCGCGTTGGGGCAAACACCAGTGCAACCGTCCAAACCCGATGTGCATCGTTACGTATTTGCCGCATCGTCTCCCGGGAGGTCAGGGGACGCTCGATGTAGAAAAGCGGGCATCCCGGGGCGTGGGTGATCGATGCCGCATTACGCGCTGCCCAGCACATAGCGAAGTTCCGGGGGCTCGAACGCCCGAGATCCTGAAAGGCGTGGACTGCTTGGCACGCCGGAAGCCACCCAGACCGGCTTTGGCCTGGGCGGTTCTGTCCAGTGAGGAACAAAGGGGCTTCCCAGGGGCCACCCCTTCACGTCAGTTCAGCAGAGCTTAGGCGCGAGCCCGTGCCGGCCGCCGAGTGTTGGTGTGGCCGATATCGACCTGGTCCTGGCGGACGGTGTCGCGAACCGTCTCGACATGCTCCGTGCGCTCGGTGCGGACGACAACCTCCTCGCGAACTTGCACGCTCTTTGCCACGACGGGAACCTCGTCCGTCTCCATCACCTCGATGGTCAGCTCCGTCAGCGCCTCGCCGGTGACCTTGTTCGTCACCGGGCGGCGACGCTCGACCACGACGCGCTCCCGCAGCAGCGACACCTGCTGTTCGACCGGGGTCTCGACGACGTAGCGGCGGATGCGGGTCGTGCCGGTGTTGACTGTGCGCTTACCGATCACGAGGACCTCCTCCGCCAGCGGGATCACCTCCTCGTTCTGGGCTGCCTGCTGCGATGCCGGCACTTGCGCGCTTGCGTCACGAGTGGCAACCGCTCGGCTGGGAGGGACGCCCATTCCGCCCAACATCATGTCCCAGAAGAACAGGCCGGTCCGCGCCGAAGACGAAGCCAGGGAGGCGGTGTGCCCAACCGTCTGGCTTGCCGCCTCGAGCACGCGCTCGGTGACGTGCTGGGCGCCCTGGGCCACGACGACCGCGACCTCATGGGTCCGCTCGGCCGCGTCCTCGACCGCGTCCTCGGTTGCCCGAGCAGCAGCCTTGGTTGCGGCGCGGGCCGCTCTCTGAGCGCGGCGGGCGGCGTCCTGCCGCTCCTGCTCGGCTTCCTCTTCCTGGTGGGACAGCACCTCGGCCTGCTCCCGCTGTTCCCGCTGTTGACGGGCAGCCACGCGCTTTTCCTCGGCCTGGTCCTGCTGGGCCTGATCTGCCTCGGCCAGGGTGCTTTCCATCTTGCCAACGATGCTCTGCACCTGGTCCTCGCTGAGCGCCTTTTCGACCGCGGGCAGCAACTCCCGCTTCTCGTCGCGGGCATGCTGGCGGAAGGCCTTCTGCAATTCGGTGATTTTGCCCAGGAAGGTTTCGTCGTTCTTGGGCAACGCGTCCAACTCGCCGAGTTTGGCCCGCAGTTCCTTGTTGTCGCGTGCAGCGACGGTGACCAACTCCTTGGTGTCCGGCTGCTTGCGCAGGATCGGGAAGAGGTGCTGCTCCTCCATATCCACGTGCTGCTCGAGCCCCACTTTGAGATCGGTAAAAAGCCGCTCGCGGGTCTTCACGGCGTTATCCGACGTTTCGGCAAGGCGTGCGAACAGTTCGGCTGCCTTGGCAGGTCCAGCTTGCATCAGTGTACGAAGTGTCAAGGTATGTCTCCTATGTTGCGGTGCAGCATACTGTATGGTGGTGGCAACGACAACGACCGTCGGATGGTTTCGTCACCCTCGATGCCTGACGAAGGCGTGACTTACTGGCACACAGGAACTCCGGCCGTCGCAAAGGGCTGCACAACCAGAAAGCAGGCGCACTTGGGGTTGCGGCGGCGAAGCTTACGATGCCAGGCGACAGCATCGCCGACGGGATCGACCATGTCGTCAATCACGTTTGGTCAAATCCGGGTGAACGGTTCCTCGGCATCGCCTATGCGAACAGCGCTCGGTTTGCTTCGGCCGCAATCTGCTTATACCACGTCTTTGTAGCGGCGAGTCTGAGTGGGGCGGATGCACGGCCGAGCTGACCTCAATCAGTCGCGCACAGGCGCTGTTTTCAGATGCTCCACGAGCGCGGACGCGGTATCGACGATGTAGTCGGCAAACAGGCGCCCGGCCTCGGCATTGGCCAGCGCCGGGTCACCGCCGACCACATAGTCACAATGGTCGACCATGTTGATCGGCACCCCTACCTCCACCTCCCCGAACCGGACGTTGGTCAGCCCGCCCGTCGGCAGGCCAAGCAGCGTTTTCGTTGGCTCCGGCAACCCGGCCAGATCGCGCCGGGTCAACTCGGGGCGCAGGTATTCATAGACGGAGCCGATCGGGTCCGAGCCATGGCCCGAGGCAAGCGGCGTGTTCGGGCCGTGCGCCTGCTGGCGCAATTTACCCGGCACCATCGGCCAGATATTGATCCAGGGCACCACTACGCCCCGCTCCCGCCGGATCTCACGCAGCGTTTGATCAATGAGGGCGTTGTTGCCGGTGTGGCCGTTGAACACCAGCAATCGTTCCAGCTTGTGGTCTAGGAAGGCGCAGACCATGTCGCGGAGCACGCCACGGAAGGTCGCCGCCGAGACCTGAATGCCGCCTGGCACGTCCCTGAAGTAGTCCGCGCAGCCGAACGGCATCGTGGGCGCCGCGATCGCGCCGCTTCGCTGTGCCACGCGCGAAGCCAGCTCCGTCGCGAGCATAAAGTCGCCCATCGGGTTGCATGGCCCCTGCACCTCCTGGCTGCCGAGCGGCAGCAGGATCACCGGGTCTTCCGCCATACGTTCGCGGAACTCGGGGTAGGTCATCTGTTCAAGCAGATATTTCATCTGGCCGCCTTTTCGATGTTCCAAAAAACGGTCACCAGCGAGGGTGGGTGCACGAAACCCGTGATGTTGTTCCGCCAGGCATAGAGCTGCGCCCGCTGTCCCAGCATCACCGTCGGCATCACCTCCCAGAGACGCAGGCTGAGCTGCTCCAGGATCGCCCGCTGCCGATCCGGGTCCGGCTCGTGGATCCATTGGTCGCGCAGGTTGGCCGCCGGCTCGTCGCAGGTCCACCCGGCAAAATTGCGCGCGCCACAGGTCGTGTCGGCAACCGAGTTGCTCAGCGGCGAGAAGGTTCCGCTGCCGGATACGCTGGTGATGAAGATGTTCCAGCCGCCTTGGTTCGGCTCCGACTTGTTGTTGCGCCGGGTCATGAACGTGCCCCAGTCGCTCTCGGCCACTTCGACGTTCAGCCCGATCTGCTTCAGGTTCTCGGATGCGAAGTCCCCCGCCATACCGACGAACAGCGTCTCGTGCGAGTTGATCAGGACGACCTTCTCGCCCTTATAGCCGCTCTCGGCCAGCAGTTGCCGTCCGCGGGCCAGGTCCTGCTTGGCATACGGCGCCGATCCCGTCGTGATCCCATTCGGGCTGCCGCAGACGAAGAAAGACAGGCAGGGCTGACCCCACTCCGGCTTGACGAAGCTGACAGTCATGTAGTCGAGCTGATTGATGGCCAGCATCAGAGCCTGGCGCGCCTTCGGATTGTTGAACGGCGGATGTAACGCGTTCGGCCGCATGAAAAACGTATTGTAAGTGTTTGAAAGCCGCCCCACCGTGATGCCCGGCCGCCTCGCCAGCACCTCGGCCTGGTCGAATGGCAGGGCGTCGATGAAGTCGACCTCGCCCGTCTGCAGCGCCGATGACTTCGTGGAGGCGTCGGGCATCACGTGGAATACGATCCGGTCGACCTTCGGCACCTTGCCTCCGGCCAGCCCGTCGGGAGGCTCTGCCCGAGGTACGTAGCCGGCGAACTTGCCGTAGGCGAACCGGTCGCCCGACACCCACTCCTCCGCAATAAACCGGAACGGTCCTGAGCCGATGATTTGGGTGTCGCGAGTGAAGGCCCCGGCGGTCGCCTCTTTCTGCCGCATGATGGCCGCCAGGCCGCTGCCGCTGTTTGCCAGCGCCTGCTCGACCGGGAACGGCCGCTTCATGCGGATCACAAAGGTGCGGTCGTCCACCCGGTCCAACCTGGCCACGTCGATCGCCATGGTCCGGCCGACGACGTCGAGCCCCATCCACCGCTTCAGCGACGCGATCACGTCCGCCGAGGTAACCGGGCTGCCGTCATGGAAGAGCAGACCCGGGCGAAGTGTGAGCGTGTAGGTCAGCTTATCTGGTGTGACCACTTCCTCGCCCACCATCTGCGGCCGAATCGCGAGCTTCTCGGTCTGTGCGAACAGCGTGTCGTAGACGAGCATCCCGTGGATGTAGGTCCCGGTCGCCCCCGGGCCCATCGGATCGAGCCCGGTCAGGTCGGCCGAAGCCGCAACCTCAAGCGTGGCGGCATCGGCGGCGGTGCCGAACCGAGTGGCCGCGACGACAAAAAAACCCAACAGCATGAACCAGCGCATCGATCAGTCCTCCTTTTGGGGATGGGCCGCATAGCGGCTTGTCGGCATGGGCAAGCCGAGGTTCTCGCGCAGAGTCTCGCCCTCGTAGGCGGTCCGGAACAGGCCGCGCTCCTGTAGTTCCGGGACGACAAGGTCCACGAAATCCTCCGCCCCGCCCGGCAAGTGCGTGGGGATAATATTGAACCCGTCCGCCGCCCGCGCCTCCACCCAGGACTGCATGGCGTCCGCGACCCGGGAAGGCGTTCCAATCACGGTGCGGTGCCCGCGTCCGATGCTGGCGCGCAAGTACAGCTCGCGGATCGTCAAGTTCTCGCGCCGCGCCAGCTCCAGCAGCACGCGCGCCCGGCTACGCATCTCAGGGTCACGCGGCTCCGGCACCGGCCCGTCGAGGTCGTGGTCGGACAGGTCGCCCATGGGACCGTACAGGTTCTGCAGGCCGACCAGCGGGTGCGTGAGGCCCTGCAAAAACTCGAATTTGTCCCGCGCCTCCGCCTCGGTGCGCGCGACAACGGGCAGCAGACCCGGCATCAGCAGCAAGTCCGTCTCCGCCCGGCCATGCCGTGCCAGGCGTGCCTTGACCGCTCCGTAGTAGGCCTGCGCCGGTGCGAGTTCGTCCATGGCGGTGAAGACGATGTCCGCGCTTGCTGCCGCGATCTCCTGCCCCTGTTCGGACGTGCCCGCCTGGACGATGATCGGCCGCCCCTGCCGGCTGCGAGCGACCGTGAGCGGGCCCGCCACCTGGAAGTGCTTTCCCCGGTGATCGAGCCGGTGCATCCGCTCCGGGTGAAAAAACAGGCCGGAGACCTTGTCGTGCGCGAAGGCTTCCGTCTCCCAACTGTCCCACAGGCCCTTCACGACCTCGACGAACTCCGCCGCCCTGTCGTACCGGGTGTCGTAATCGAGATGTTCCTCGCGGTTGAAGTTATGCGCCTCGGCCGCCGACCATGACGTGACCACGTTCCATCCGGCCCGGCCTCGGCTGATATGGTCCAGCGATGCGAACTTGCGCGCAACGTGAAACGGCTCGTTGTAGGTCGTGCTCGCGGTCGCCACCAAGCCGACCCGCAGGGTCCGCATCGCGACTGCCGACAGCAGCGTCAGCGGTTCCAATTCCACGTTCTGATTGGATCGGCTCAACGAGCCCGGCGGTTCGTCTCTCTGTCGCAACGCGACGCCGTCGGCAAGAAACACCATGTCGAGTAGGCCGCGCTCGGCAACCTGGGCGTTGTGGACGTAGTGATCGATGTCCATCGCGCCACCCGCCGGCACATCCGGATGCCGCCACCCGCCCGCGTGATAGCCGAGCTGGCGTATCGAAAGGCCGAGCTTCATCATGCCGTCTGGTTCCGCTTTTCAGTTCCGGCCTGAGACTACGCAATTTTCATGCAGGTTGACCCCAGTCGGCTGTGGCCCTGTTGCATGTCACGGCGGACTGGACCCCGGCACGCGGCACCTGCTGCAACGGATCGCACGCACGCTGCAGCGCGACGCCTGTTCCGGCCGGGCTACTCCATCACGCTGCCAGCAGATGGAGATAGCGCTCCGCCTCGGCCCAATCTTTGCCAGTGACGGATAGGCCAACATAGCCATCAGGCCGGACGATGAGGAGCCTTTGCGCGTCGGGAGGCATCCGCAGGCCTGGGTCGAGCACGCCAGGGAACCGCGCGGCCAATTCCGCGCCTCTCACGTGGTCGCCCGCGAACAGCACGAAACGAGGCGCGGCCCCGCTGCCCGGCGGCGGCCCGTCATACTGCTCCGGCGGCAGTCGCTTGCCCGCGTGGCGGCCGATCGAGAGAGGACTCTTCGCATAGGCGATCTCGACCTCACTCATGATGGTGGCCAGCCGCTCCTGCACGGCGTGGAAGCCGAGCATAAAGCGCAGTGCGAGGTTGCGGGCGGCTTGGGCACTAGGGTGGGCGAGGGTTCCCATGTAGGTCAGCCGGGTTGCGTTGCGCAGCACCATGTCGCCCACCGCGCTCCGCTCCGGCGTGTAGCTGTCGAGCAAGCTGGGCAGGGCCTCTCCCCGGATCACCATGGCCAGCTTCCAGGACAGGTTGAAGGTATCCTGCATGCCGGTGTTCATGCCCTGGCCGCCGGCGGGGCTGTGGACATGTGCGGCGTCTCCGGCCAGGAAAACACGCCCCTCCGCGTAGTTGGACACCTTGCGCTCGTTGATGCGGAAATTGGCCAGCCAAACGGGATCGGCCACGTGGAAGCCACCTCCGGCGCGCTCGTCCGCCATGGCCTGCACATCTGACAATGTCGGAGCCGGCCTGGATCGTCCCGCGACGGTCTTGCCGACGGCAGCGACGATCCGCGATCGGCCTCCGGGAATCGGCAAGACAACGAACGGCCCGTCGCGGTGCAGGAAGGTGGCAATCTCGTCGGCAGGCGGTGTGCCATCACCCTCCAGGCGGACGTCGGCGAGCATCCAGTCATCACCCTGCGCCACACCCTGGAACGTGAAGCCCAGGCCGTGTCGCACCGTGCTGTGCGCGCCGTCGCAGCCGATCAGCCAGGATGTCTCCGCCACTTCCTCCCGCCCGTCGGCGTGACCCAGGCGCGCCTCGACGTGGTCCGCCGTCCCGCTGAAGCCCAACAGCTCCACCTTGCGTTCCACTCTCACGCCGAGGGAGTTGAGATGCGCGGTCAGTAGCCGTTCCGTGTCGCGTTGAGGAATCATCAGGGCGAAATTGTAGGGACTGGCGATGACACCGAATCCGGTGTGCCCCAGCACGGTCCGGCCGCTGCGGATGGATACGCCATGGGCACGCAACCCGGCATCCAGGAATGCGGGCGCGCAACCCATTCGGTCCATCAGCTCGAGCGTGCGGCTCCAGATGACGAGGGCCTTGGAGGTTTCGCTCGGATGTGGGCTGCGGTCGATGATGCGCACCTGCACCCCGTACCTCGCCAGTTCGGCCGCGAGCGTAAGGCCCACAGGTCCCGCGCCGACGATCAGCACCTGATGCATGCACTTGCCTCCCAAACCCGGGCTACTAGAGCACGATCCGTGCTGATAGGCGCACGGCTCGCGCTCTAGCCTTGGTTTTTACGAGCATGTTCGCTCGCACCGACGCTTCTGACCCGCGCCGCGGCAGTTCCGCCGCCATCCGAGGTCATCGTCGGCGACAAGCTCATATCGTACACCGAGCGTTGGTCGGCCGTGCCCGACGGCTGTTGCGTTCCACCGCCCTCTGGCACGTGTGCCAGCAGAAACCGCGTGACCGGCGGATCGGCGCCGTTGTGGAACGCGAGCATAGTGCGAGCCACCTCGGTGTCGACGCTCGTCATATGGTCCAACAGTCGGAGGTAGTCGAGCCAGGTCGGCACCTCGAAACGCTCAATCCAAACCTCTAGGTGAGCGGCATCCTGGAGCAACGCCCAGCGCCGGGCGCCATTGCGGCGCCGTGTCCGTCGCAGCTTGGCGGCGGCGTTCAGGAACGCCGATATGTCCGCTCCCAGAATACGGTATTCAAGACTGGCGACCACGGGGCCGCTGTTCAGACCGATCTGGGCCTCGGGGCCGCTCGGGGCGTCCCCTGCTCTTTCCAGGTCGGCGAGGCGAGTCGTCGGCATGCGGACGGCAAAGCCGGCGAGCGTCGTCGCAAGCAGCAGAAGCGACGCCGCGGACAGGCTCACGACCAAACCAAACCGATCGGCGGCTACACCCCACAACCACGCGCCAGAGGCGAGTCCGGCGAAGACGGCCGCCTGATAGATCGCGAGCGCCCGTCCCACGACCCAGCTCGGGGTCCTGATCTGCACGGTGATGTTGAACTGAGACAGCGTGAGAACCCAGGCTCCCCCGCAAGCGGCGAGCGCGAGCATCGTGCCGACGACGTATGGGCTCCATGCCACGAGCAGCCCGGCGGCGGCAAAGCCAGCGCTCGAAGTGGCCACGATGGCCTCGCCGGTAAGACGCTCGCGCAGCTTGGTCCCAGCAAAGGCGCCCGCAACAGCGCCCGCCCCGAATGCCGCCAGCAGCAAGCCATAGGTCGACGAACCGCCGCCGAGCAGGTTCCGTGCGATAAGGGGCATCAAACCCCACACCGCGGAGGCAAGGAGCCCGAACAGCGCCGATCGGACGAGCACCGCCTGGATCGCATGCGAAAGCTGGGCGAAGCGCAGCCCCGATCGCATGGCCGCCCTCATGCCCTCAGGCGGCAAGCTTCTAGAGGACCTCGGCCGCTTCCAGGTCAGAAGGACAACGATCAGCCCCAAGTAGGAGACTGCGTTTACCAGGAACGTGACCTGCGCTCCTGCCCAGGCAACAAGCACGCCGCCGAGCGCCGGTCCGACTGCCCGGGCGAGATTGAAGGCGGCGCTGTTCAGCGACACGGCCGCGGGCAAGTCCGAAACCGGGACCTGCTCCCGGACCGAGGATTGCCACGCGGGGCCGTAGAGCGCCGCCCCGCATCCGAGCAAGAACGTCAGCGACAGAAGGGTCCAGGGTGTCACCAACCCGGCCCAGGCGAGCCCGGCAAGCGCGGCAGACACAGCCAGCATCGACGACTGCGCGACCAGCATCACGGCCCGCCGGTCCCACACATCCGCCGCAGCACCGGCGGGCAGCGAGAGCAGAACGATCGGCAGGACGGTCGAGACCTGAACCAATGCGACCATGTCGGCTGATGGCGCGAGCGTCGTCATCAGCCACGAGGCCCCGACGCTTTGGATCAGCCCGCCGAAATAGGACGCGACGCTCGCAATCCACATCGCGAGGAAGATCGGCGAGCGGAAGGGCGCAAGGGCGCTTGGGCGCCCGTCCGTTGCCGCGTTATCCCGGATTTTGGCCTGGTGCTGCTGGGGTGAGCCACTTCGCGGCGCAGTCTTCCCAGGGACGGGTTGGTCGGACCCCAAAGCACCCTGTCCCTTGCCACTCCGCTCCGAATCCACCGCCGCTCCAACGCACAATGCCCTCGACCACCGTAACCTCGCCGCGTATGGATTGCGACCTCTCCCAGTCTGCGGCATCACATTCGGGTCTACGTGCGCGGCGAGATCGCCCGGCTAGAGACCCGGCTGACCGTCGGCGACGAAGTGTTCGTCATCACTGCAATCAGCGGCGCTAGACAGAAGCCTGCTGGCGGCCTTCGGCTGTGCAGACCGCCTCAGGAAGACGGCGGTGTCATAGAAGCAGGCGGGGACGGCGCCCACGCCATGTCGAACGGGATGCGCAGCCTGGCCGGGTCAAGCGGCACGGAGCAGTTCGAGCGTCATCGAGTCGGGCTTGCTGTCAAAGTATTTGCGCAACGCGTTCTCGAAGGGCTGGGCCTGCAGGGTTGCAAACAAGGTCATGCAGGAGCGGAACTTCATATTGTCGGGGCTTCCGAGGATTGCCTCCGCGGTCTTTCCCTCGATGTGGTTCACTAGCGCCGTGCATTCCACCAGGCGGGAGCCGAGTACGGGATCGGCGAGGTAGGCGCGGGCTTCGTCCTGCCCGGCGAGGCCGAAATGCTGCGCTGTGGGGCTGCGGCCCAGGCCGCGGAGCTGCGGGAAGATGAACCACATCCAATGCGTGCGCTTGCTGGCAGCTGCAAGCTCCCGCCGGACCTGGTCGATCACGGGCGCTTGGGCTTTGGTGAAGCGATCGAGGTCGAAGATGCTCATGCCGTGACTAAGCCCGTCGCGGCGGCCTGGTTGCTTCCGGCCGCGGCCGGCGCGAGGCTGCGGGCAAATGACCATCTTCCTCTGCAACGCCTGCGGCACCTCCTGTCCGGTCCCAGCGTCCAATCGATCTATCTGGGGATGCACTGACATGCGTTCGCCCGTCGCCCGCTGTTTGTCCCCGGCCACATGCAGCGCCTGCGCGACAAAGCGGCCGAGTTGGACATCGAGAGCCTGCGCATCGACCTCGAGGACGCCGTGCCGCCGGCCGGCTGCCGCCCCACGTCCGGCGCCCGATTTGTGCACCAATGCCATCCCGCGCCGCTGCGGGCTCTTCCGCGCGGGATAGGGGATTCGCCTGACGGCGGTGGGGCTATCTGTTGGGTCGCGCCAAGAACGGCCAAGGTAGACGGCGAACCTCTGTGGACCCCCCAAAAAACTTGCTCTACGTTCAGGACAGTAGCCGCGTCGAAACGTGAGAAGCGAGCTGGAACAAGTCTGCCGGTAGGGGAGTGATGCGGCGCAAGGTACTCGTCGTTGGTGCTTTGGGCGTGGTTGGCAGAGGGCTGATCAGCCATCTCCTACAAGGGTCGGAGTGGGACGTGGTGGGGCTGTCGCGCCGAGCCCTCCCGCCGCAACCGCGCTTGCAGCCGATCAGCGTCGACCTGCTGGACCGGTCGCAGTGCCAGGCGCTGGCGCCCGAGCTGCGCGACATCACGCATGCGTTCTACGTCGCCTACGCCGCGCGCCCGACGCATGCAGACGAGGTCGAGCCGAACCTGCTGATGCTCCGGAACCTGATGGAGGTCCTCGAGCCCGCCGCGCCCAACCTTGAGCATGTCACGCTCATGCAGGGCACCAAGGCTTATGGGGCGCATCTGGGCCCGTACAAGACGCCGGCGCGGGAAACCGACCCGCGGATCATCTCGCCGCTGTTCTACTATCCCCAGCAGGATTATCTCTGCGCGCTTGCGACCGGAAAGCGGTGGGCGTGGTCGGTGATGCGGCCGCGCTGTATCTGGGGGTTCTCCATCGGCAGCACCATGAACATGATCACCGCCCTTGGCGTCTATGCCGCGATCTCCAAGGAGATGGGCCTGCCGCTGTGCTTTCCGGGAACGGAAGGCGGCTACAAGCGGATCGAGCAGGCGGTCGATACGGAGCTGTTGGCCAAAGCCTGCGTCTGGGCCGCCACCGAGAAGCACTGCGCCAACCAGATTTTCAACGTCGCCAACGGCGGCCTGTTCCGCTGGCAGGAGATGTGGCCGAGGATCGCCGAGGCGCTCGGCATGGCAGTCGGGCCAGTCCGCGATGTCAAACTGACGGAGGCAATGGCGGATAAGGGCCCGCTCTGGTCGCGCATGGTCGAGACGTATGGGCTGCAGGCGCTGCCGTACGAACAGCTCGCGGACTGGAGTTTCGCCGATTTCCAGTGGCGTATGGACTACGACCATATCTCGGACACGACGAAGCTGTTCCGCTCCGGATTCCGGGAGATGGTGGACGACGAGGAGATGATCATCCGCATGCTGCGGCAGATGCGGCAGGAGCGCATCATCCCCTGACAGGACGCGCCGACGCGGCCGAACCAACACCAACAATTCTAGGGAGCTTGAAACGGATGGACCAAGTCGAAGGACGGCCTGCCATGCTGACGCGCCGGTCCGTCACGGCAGGCGCGCTGACGCTCCCGCTGATCGGGCGAGGGGCCGCCGCTGCGGAGACGGTTCGGCTGGGCTGGCTACCCTCTCTCACCGGCCCCTTGGCCAGCGCGGCCATTGGGTTCGACCACGGCGTCCGTTTCGGGGTCGAGGAGGTCAACAAGGCGGGCGGCATCGCCGGCCGGCAGATCGAGCTGGTGTCGCGCGACACGGGCAGCGACCCGACCAAGGCCGTCAATTTTGCCCAGCAATTGCTATTCAGCGAGAACGTGCAGTTCATGGCTGGTCCCGTGAATTCGGGCGAGTCGCTCGCGACCGTCCCGATCATCGCCCGTGCCGGGGTTCCAAATTTGGTGACCGGTGCCGTGGAGGAATTGATCGACCCGGCGAAGTATCCGCTCGCCTACCGCGTCGCGAACACGACTTCGCAATGGATCACCACCGCGAACGATTACGCCATCAACCAGCTCAAGCTGAAAAAGGTCGCCATCGTCGGCGATACCACCGGCTACGGCACGGCCAGCACCAAGCGAGCCACGGACATGGCAAAGAGCGCGGGGGCCGAGGTCGTCTATACCGCGCTCGTCGACCCCAGCAAGACCGATCTGACCGATGAGATGACCAAGGCGCGCAGCTCGGGCGCCGAGGTCGTCATGGTGTGGACGGCGGCGAGCGGCCTGGCAGCCCGGCTGCTGAACACGCGGGGCGATCTCGGCTGGGCGGTGCCGATCGTCGGCCATCCTGTGCTCGGCACGCCCGCGATCAAGCCGTTGCTGAACAAGCCCAATTACTGGGCCAACACGATCACCATCGGCTATCGGAGCATGTCGTACGGGCCCGACGGCAAGCTGCCGGAGCGGACCCAGAAGCTGGTGGACGCGATCCGTCCGCAACTCGGCAGCGGCGATATCCAGTTCAACTTCTGGTGGATCGCCCTCGGCTACGACATCGCCCGCATCATCGACTATGCGGTGCGGCAGGCGAACGGGACCAAGCCGGCCGACATCAAGCGGGTGCTCGACGCGACCGCGGGCTTCCCCGGCGTGTTCGCCGACTACACCTGGACGGCAAAGGACCATAACGGGGTGCCCGACAAGAGCATGGTGGCAAACCTCGCTGATTCGTTCAAAGACGGTTGTTACGCGATCGCGCCGCGCTGACTGCGCGCCGCCGGGGCAGCCCTTGTTCGTCATCCTCTCCGGCCTTGCGCTCGGCGCGACTTATGCCAGCGTCGCGCTGGTCTATAACCTGACCTATGCCACCTCGGGCGTGCTGAGCATCACCGCCGGGTTCACCTTCATGATCGGAGGCGTGCTTGGCGCCTACTTCCTGGGCACGATCGGCCTCGCCCCGGTGCCAGCGCTATTCGCCACGCTGGTTGCCGGCGCACTGATGGGGCTTGCTGTCGAGTTCGTGGCGGTCCGGCGCGTGCTCGGGCGCTCGGACCAGCATCTCTGGCTGCTGAGCACGTTGGCGTTCTCGACCATCCTGCAGCAGGTCGTAGCACTCTGGTGGGGAACGGAGCCCCGCCGCTTCCCGCGCCTGTTCGCGCAGGAGTTCGGCGGCTTGGCGGACCAGAAATACTGGTTGCCGATTCTAACCGTCCTGGCAACGGCGCTGGTGCTCGAGGCCTTCCTGCGCTGGACGGTGCTCGGCAAGCTGTTCTCGGCGGTCTCCGACGACCCGCAGGCCGCGGCCGCACGGGGCATTCCGGTCAACGCGGTGCGCGCCGGGTCGTTCGCGCTGGCGGGGATGGTGGGAACGCTGGCCGGCTTCGTCGCCGGGCAGCTCACCTTCGCGTTCTTCGCCCTAGGCTTCATGCTGACCCTCAACGGGTTTATCGCGCTGGCGATCGGAGGGCTTGGCAGCACCGTGGGGGCGCTCGTGGGCGGGATGCTGCTGGGCCTGCTGACGGCATTCGCGACCTACTTTTTCGGCGGTGCGTTCCAGAACTCGATCTCGACGGGGCTACTGGTCGTCATGCTGTTGATCCGGCCGGAGGGCATCTTCGGCCGGCGCGGAGCGCGGATGGTATGATCCTCCGCGCGCTCTCGACACGGCCAGCCCAATTCGCCGGCGCTGCCTTGCTGATCCTGCTCCCACTTCTGGGCAGCAGGTACTGGGTCCATCTTGGGACGCTGGTCGCGGCATTCTGGGTGCTGATCGCCGGGCTGAACCTGGTGGTGGGGTTCACGGGGCAACTCTCGATCGGGCATGTCGGCTTGCTCGCGGTCGGTGCCTACCTGTTCGGGTTCCTGACATTGCACAATCTTGCCGGCCCCGAGTTCGCCTTAGCGATCACGGCCGCGGCTGGTGCTCTGTGCGGCCTCGTCCTGGGCTTGCCATCACTCCGCCTGCCCGGGTTTTACTTCGCCATGACCACGCTGGCCTTCACGATCATTGTGGGCGAACTTGCCGTGGCCTTGACGGATGTCACCGGCGGCGGCACCGGAATGCCGGTCTCCGGCTTCTCCGCGCCGATGGACACGCCGGTCGGCCAATACCTGTTCACGGCCGGCATCGCCGCCGCGGTGACCCTGATGACCATTCTGGTCACGCGCAGCATGTGGGGCCGGGCAATGGTCTCGGTGCGCGACAGCGAGGTGATGGCGGCCGCGATCGGGATCCAGAGCTACCGCGTGAAGCTTGCCGTGTTCACGTTCAGCGGCGCCATGGCCGGGCTCGCGGGCGGGCTGTTCGGGGCGCTACAGACCTACATCACGCCGGACACTTTCGCGTTCGACCTTAGCTTGTTCTTCCTCATCTGCATCATCATCGGCGGCAAGAGCAGCATCATTGGACCGTTCATTGGCACGGTCGTACTCACGCTGCTGCCGGAGCTGGTCTCCCCGCTCGCCGGGTATGGCCACCTATTCTACGGGGTCTTGCTGCTGGCAGTCATTCTGCTGATCCCGGGTGGCATGCGGCAGTTGCTCGCCCGGCCGCCGGCCGCCGGCCGGAGCCAGCTGGCCCCAAGCGCCGCGCTTGCCACTCTGGGCGCACGGCCTGGAGGTGAAACGGTGAGTGGCCCGGCCAAGACGCTCGTGGCCGACGGGGTCAGCCGCAACTTCGGCGCGGTGCGGGCGCTCGAGCAGGTCGGGCTGACGCTAATGTCCCGTACCGTACACGGCCTGATCGGGCCCAACGGCAGCGGCAAAACGACGCTGTTGAACGTGTTCAGCGGCTACTATCGGCTGGATGCGGGCACGATACGGTTGGATGGTGAGGACATAGCGGCCGCCCCGGTCACCCGGCGCCCGAAACTTGGGATCGGCCGCACCTTCCAGACCCCGCGGGTCATCCAGGACATGACCGTGCTCGACAACGTGGTCGTCGGCGGCTGGACGCTGGCGCAGGCCGGCTTCGTCGAGGGCCTGGTCTCCGCGTCCCGTTCGCGGCGGGACGAGCGCCGGCTGCGCGAGCGCGCGCTCGCGTTGATGGAACCGCTCGGCGTAGCCGGCCTGGCCAGCCGCGCCGCAAACGCCCTGACCCATGCGGAGCTGCGGTTCGTCGAGATCGCCCGGGCACTGATGCACGGGCCCAGCTTCATCCTGCTCGACGAGCCGGCAAGCGGCCTGACCCACGCCGAGATGGATCGGCTGGCGCGTGTGATCGACGGACTGCGCCACCAGGGCTTGGGCGTGCTGCTGGTCGAGCACCATACCGACCTCGTCTTCGGCCTGAGCGACCGGGTGACGGCGCTGAATTTCGGCCGGACCATCAGTACTGGAACCCCGGCGGAGGTCCGATCGGACCCGGACGTCCGCCGGGTCTATCTGGGATCGTGACCTGAGCGCCACGGTCCCCCGCGAGTTGCTGACGGTCGATCGGCTGGAGGTCGCCTACGGCAAGCTGCGGGTCGTACACGGCGTCTCGCTTGCGATCGGGCCCGGGCAGTTCGCGGTGCTGCTGGGTCGCAATGGCGCGGGCAAGACGACCACGCTGCGGGCGATCTCCGGGCTAATCCCGAAACAGGCGGGGCGCGTCTCCTTCGGCGGCCAGGACATCACGTCGTGGTCGCCGCGCCGGATCCTGCGCAACGGCCTTGCCCAGGTCCTCGATGGCCACCGGGTGTTCGCCAGCCTTTCGGTCCAGGACAACCTTGTGGTCAGCGCGCTCGGCAGCGGCCAGTCGCGTTCGGCGCAGGCGCTGGAGCCGATCTACGAGGCCTTCCCGGAGCTGGCGGAGCGCCGTTTTCAGCTCGCGTCCCGCCTCAGCGGCGGGCAGCAGCAAATCCTAGCAGTCGCGCAGGGATTGATTGCCAAGCCGCGCCTGCTGATCCTGGACGAGCCCTCCGCCGGCCTTGCCCCGCTCGTGGTCGAGCGGATCCTCCAACTCGCGAAGTCGCTGACCCGGCAGGGCACGGCGGTGCTGCTCGTCGAGCAGTTCGTGGAAAAGGCGCTGGCCTATGCGGATAATTGCTACGTGCTCGACCATGGCGTCCTCGTCGGCCACGGCACACCGGCCTCGCTGCGGGAGACGGGCACGATCCAAGAGATCTACCTCGGGGCGGAGATGACAACCCCCGGATCGCGATAGGAGTTCAGGATGCCGCAGCAGACACGATGGAAGCAGCGCCCGCCGGGCTCGAATTGGGGGGATTTCGGGCCCGACGACCATTGCGGCCGGCTCAACTTCCTAACGGCGGACACGGTGCGCCGAGCCGCCGCCGAAATACGCGAGGGGCGCGTCTTCTGTCTCAGCATGCCCTTGGACTATCCGGGCGGGAGCCTGCTGAACCCCAGGCGCTTTCCGCCCGTGCTGCGGCCGACGCTGCGCAACGGCAGGGTCAACTTCAACTATCGCATCGCCCAGGACAATCCCATGGCGACCGACGTGCTTAACGACGACGCGGTCATCCTGCATACACAATACTCGACGCAATGGGATGGCCTCTCGCATGTCGGGCAGTTGTTCGATGCGGATCGCGACGGTGTCGCGGAGGCAGTCTACTATAACGGCTTCCGCGCCGGGATCGACATCGTCGGGCCCTCGGACCCGGCCGATGCCGGCGCGACCGGGGTGGTGCCGGCTCAGGCGACCTCGTCGGCCAAGGCGCTCGGCATCGAGCACATGGCGCGTACCGGGGTGCAAGGACGCGGCGTGATGATCGACCTGCACGCCCACGTCGGCCGGGAGCGCGCCGCTATCGGTTACGACCAGCTCATGCGCATCATGGAGGCCGACGGCGTCGAGGTGGAGAAAGGCGACATGGTCTGCCTGCATACCGGGTTCGGCGAGATGCTGCTCGAGATGAAGGGCAAACCCAGCATTTTCGCGCTTGAAAACCTCTGCGCCGTCCTGGATGGCAGCGACCAGGCCTTGCTCAATTGGATCACCGATTCCGGCCTCGCCGTGCTGGTCGCCGACAATTACGCCGTGGAAGCGCATCCCGCCGCCCCGCACGGGACGGGATGCTGCGCCATGGTCCCGCTGCACGAGCACTGCCTCTTCAAGCTCGGTATCCATCTCGGCGAACTCTGGTATCTGACCGAACTCGCCACCTGGCTGCGGTCGAACAAGCGCTTCCGGTTCTTCCTGACCGCGCCGCCGCTGCGGCTGCCCGGCGCGGTCGGGTCGCCGGTCACTCCCGTGGCGACGGTCTGAGCCCGATGGCCTGGATCACTGGCGTCGGCATGACCGCGTTCGGCCGGCACGAGGGAAGCTCGACCATCGGCCTGATGTCGCAGGCCGCCACCGCGGCGCTGGACGACGCGGGACTAGAGCGGCGGGAGATCGATGGCCTCGTCTGCGGCTACTCCACGACGATGCCGCACTTGATGCTGTCGACGCTGTTCGCCGAACACTTCGGCATCACCCCACGTTACGCGCACGGCACGCAGGTCGGCGGCGCCACCGGGCTCGCCATGGCGATGCTCAGCCATCTCGTGGTGGATGGCGGCGCGGCGCGCAACATCCTGGTCGTGGCCGGCGAGAACCGGCTGACGGGGCAAAGCCGTGACACAACGATGCAGACGCTCGCGCAAGCAGGTCACCACCGCTACGAGGTCCCGCTCGGCCCCACCATCCCGGCGTACTACGCCCTGGTCGCGTCGCGCTACATGCACGAAACCGGCCTGCGGGCGACAGACCTGGCCGAGCTGGCCGTGCTCATGCGGCGCAACGCGGCCGGTCATCCAGGCGCGCATCTGCGAGAGCCGATTTCGGTTGCGGAGGTGGCCGCCTCCAGGCGCATCGCGCCGCCACTGCGGCTGATGGATTGCTGTCCCATCTCCGACGGGGCGGCGGCCTTCGTGATCGGCCGCGAGCCGACCAACGCACGTTCGCTGCGGATACTCGGCTGCTCCCAGGCCCACACCCATCAGCACGTGACCGGCGCGCCCAGCCTGACCCGGTTCGGAGCCGAGGCCTCGAGCAGCCGCGCCCTGACGATGGCCGGCATCGCGCTGGGAGACGTCGGCTATGCCGCGCTTTACGACAGCTTCACCATTACCCTGGCGATACTGCTCGAGGAGATCGGCTTTTCGGCCCGCGGTGCGGCCGGACGCGACACCGCCTCCGGCCGCTATGCCGCCGACGGGGCAGTGCCGCTGAACACCCATGGCGGATTGCTGTCGTACGGGCATTGCGGCGTGGGCGGCGCGCTCGCCCATCTCGTGGAGATGCACCGCCAGGTGACCCGGCGCGCAGGCGAGCGGCAAATTCCGGGTGAACCGGCATTGGCGATGCTGCATGGAGATGGCGGCATCATGTCGTCGCACGTCACCCTCGTCGTGGAGCGGCCGCAGTGAGCCAGACGCCTGACGATTGGACGGAAGGAGGGCCGGGCCTGACTTACCAAGCTTGCACCGGCTGTGGCCGCCGTTGGTATTTCCAGCGCGACTTCTGCCCACATTGCGGATCGACCTCGGTGCAAATGCATGCCTCGAGCTGCCGCGGCTCCGTCCATGCGGTCACCACGGTCGAGCGGGCGCCGTCGCCCGAGTGGCGCGCGCTCGCGCCGTACGGAATGGCGCTGATCGATCTGGACGAAGGCGTGCGGGTGATGACCCATGCGGAGCCCGGGCTGACGATCGGCGACACGGTGCGGATCGAGTTCAGGTCCGTCAACGAGCGGCTTCTCCCTGTCGCCATCCCGCCTCTCCCTGCCGAGAAAGCCCAATCATGACCTCCAACCTGGCCGCAGCGTTGAATCCGAAATCCATCGCGATCGTGGGTGCCTCGGAGAACGCCGACAAGATCGGCGGGCGCTGCCTCAGCTACCTCCAGAAGTTTGGCTTCAAGGGCGGCATCTACCCGATCAACCCGACGCGGGAGCTGACCCAGGGTGTGAAGACCTATGCCAGCCTGGACGCGCTTCCGGAGCCGCCGGAGGTCGCCGTCATCTGCGTTCCCGGCCAGCAAGCCGTCGCAGCGGTGGAGCAATGTTGCCGTCTCGGAACCAAGGTCGCGGTGATCGTCACCGCCGGGTTCGCCGAAGCGAGCGAGGAGGGCCGGGCGCTCGAGCGCGCTATGGTCGAACGGGCCCGCGAGAGCGGCCTGCGCCTGGTCGGCCCCAATACCCAGGGATTGGCCAATTTCAGCACCGGTGCGATCGCCAATTTCTCCACCATGTTCATCGAGACGGAGCCGGAGGACGGCTCGGTCGCAATCGTCTCGCAGAGCGGCGGCATGGCCTCGGTCCCCTTCGGCCTGCTACGGGAGAAAGGGATCGGGGTGCGCCATTGCCACTCGATCGGCAACCAGTGCGATGTCACCGTCTCGGAATTGGCGGTCGAGGTCGCGGGGGATCCGGGCGTGTCGTTGCTGCTGCTCTATCTCGAGGGCATCCCCGATCCGGAGCGCTTGGTCGAGCTTGGCGCCGTCGCGCGCGCGCGGGAGCTGCCCGTCCTGGTCCTGAAATCGGGGCGTACGCCCGCGGGACAGATAGCGTCCCGTTCGCACACCGGCTCGCTCGCAACCGAAGACCGGGTGGTGGACGCCTTCCTGCGGCATCACGGGCTGTTTCGCGTCGAGGATGTCGGCGGGCTGGTCGATGCGGCCGAGCTCTACCTCAAGGGCTGGCGACCCGGCGGGCGCCGCCTTGTGGTGATCAGCAACTCCGGCACCGCCTGCGTCCTCAGCGCGGACGCGGCAACCAACAACAAGCTGCGGATCGAGCCTCTGCAGGCCGGGACGCAGGCCGAGCTCGGCACCATCCTGCCGAGCTTCGCGACCACGACCAATCCGGTGGATATCACCGCTGCCCTGCTCACCAATAGCCGCCTGTTCGGCGACATCCTGCCGGTCATCGCCCGCGACCCGGGCGCAGATTGCTTCCTGATCTCGGTCCCGGTGGCCGGGCGCGGCTACGACGTGGAGGCGTTCGCGACCGATGCGGCGACCTTCGACCGGACCGTCGGCAAGCCACTGGTCATTGTTGCCCCGCAACCGCGGGTGGCGGCACGCTTCCGGGCAAACGGGCTGCCGGTCTTTGTGCAAGAAAGTGAGGCGATCGCCGCCCTCAACCAGTTCATCTCGCATCACGAGCTGATTGCCCGCGTCTGGCAGGAACCGGCAGAGAGTAGGGCCCTTTCATTGCGGGCAGGCTCATTGCGGGCAGGCTCATTGCGGGCAGGCTCATTGCGGGCAGACTCCGGCCAGGAGGCGACCACCCTGAACGAGGCGGCGAGCCTCAACCTGCTGCGGTCGTATGGCGTCCCGGTGGTGCCGCACCGGTTATGCAGTTCGGAACAGGAGGCCTTGGCGGAAGCCGGCCGCCTCGGCGGTGCAGTCGTCCTCAAGGGCTGCTCGAGCCAGGTCGCCCACAAATCCGAACTCGGTCTGGTCTGCCTCGGTCTGAAGGACGAAGCCGGAATCCGGGCCGCGTACCGGCGCATTGCGGCCGAGGCGGATCGGCACGGCGTGCGGCTCGACGGCGTGATCGTGGCCGCGATGATGTCTGGCATCCAGCGGGAGCTTATTGTCGGCGCGCACCACGACCCCACGCTGGGCCCGGTCATCGCCTTGGGCGATGGCGGCAAATACGTGGAGTATTTGTCTGACACGTGCCTGATCCTACCGGGGGCGTCCCGACAGGAGATCAAGCGCGCCTTGGCGGAACTACGGATCGCGCCGCTCCTGGGTGGCGTGCGGGGCGAGGAGCCGATCGACGTCGATGCGCTCTGCGATCTTGTTCAGAGCGTCGCCCGATGCATCACAGATCCCGCGCGCGGGATACGGAGCTTGGACGTTAACCCGGTCCTTGCCCTCGATGGCCAACGGGGATGCGTGGCGGCCGACGGTGTCGTGGTCGTCTAAGCGCGCACCGGGTTAGCCTGGGGGCGTCCACCCCGTGGACGCTGTCGGTGCCGGACGGGAGCCGATGTCGGCGTGATCAGGATCGCTCCCTTGCTTGCTCCGGCCACCGTAAGTAACATTACCGTGCCGGCCTACGATGCCGTTCAGGAGAGCAGACCATGATCTCCGACCCGATCGAGTTCGAGTTGTTCAAGAACGCCATCCTATCGATCGCGGACGAGATGGCTCTGACGATCTTCCGCACGACCTACTCGGGAGTGCTCAAGGATAACATGGACTATTCGACCGCCATGTTCGACGGCGGGGGCAATCTGGTCGCGCAGGGACTGACGCTGCCTAGTCATCTCGGCTCGATGCCGACCGCGATGCGGGCCATGCTCGACACGTTCAGGACCGACATCAATCCCGGCGACATCTTCGCCTTGAACGACCCGTTCCGCGGCGGCATGCACCTGCCGGACATTTTCGTCTTCAAGCCCGTGTTCCATCGGGGCGAACTGCTCGCCTACGCTGCCACCATCTGCCACCACACCGATGTGGGCGGCCGGGTGCCGGGCTCGAATGCGTCGGATTCCACCGAAATCTACCAGGAAGGCCTGCGCATCCCGCCGCTGAAGATCTACGACCGCGGCAAGCGCAACGAGACCTTGTTCGCGCTCATTGAAACCAATGTGCGCATGCCGGTCCGGGTGTTCGGCGATTTGCGGGCGCAGTTCGCTGCCTGCCATACCTGCGAGCAGTCGGTGATCGAGTTGGCGGACCATTATGGCGCGCCGAAAGTGAAGCAGCTAATGATCGAGTTGATCGACTACTCGGAGCGGATGACCAGGGGGGCGATCAGCGGGCTGCCCGACGGCGTGTTCAGCTTCCTGGACCACATCGACGACGACGGGATCGATATCGGCAAGCCGATCCCGCTGCGGGTGACGATCACCAAGTCGGGCGACCAGATTTCGGTGGACTGGACCGGCACATCGCCCCAGGTGCGGGGCGCGATCAACAACACGCTGTCCTTCACCAAATCGGCCAGCTACTGCGCGATCCGCTCGGTGCTGCCGGGCAACATCCCCAACAACGATGGCGTATTCCGGGCCATCGAGGTCATCGCGCCGCCGGGCACGATCGCCAATGGCGTGCTGCCCGCCGCCTGCGCCGCCCGCGGGCTGACCGGGTTCCGCATGATCGACTGCATGTTCGGCGCGCTGTCGAAGATGCTGCCGGACGTCGTGTTCGCCTGCTCGGATGGCGGCAATACCGGGATTTCCATCGGCGGCTACTTCGCCGATCGCAAGCCGTTCATCTATGTCGATTTTACCGCCTGCGCCTGGGGTGGGCGCCCCTATGCCGACGGGCTGGACGGCAATTCCAACATCTTCGCCAACATGGCCTCGCAATCGATCGAGGTGACCGAGGCGGAGCAGCCGGTGCAGATCACCGCCTACGAGTTCATCCAGGATGCCATGGGGCCCGGCAAGCACCGGGGCGGGGCGCCGTTCCGCAGGGACTACCGGTTCACCGCGGAGGCGGCAGTCCTGCAAGTCAGGTCGGACCGGCGGCTGTTCCGCCCCTACGGCCTCTATGGCGGCGGACCCGGCCGGGCCTCGATGAACTACCTGAACCCGCAGGCCGAAAACCGCCAGCTCGCCTCGAAGGTGACGATGGAGATCCGCTGTGGCGACGTCTTCCGCCACGAGGTCGCGGGCGCCGGCGGCTGGGGGGATCCGCTGGACCGCGACCCGGCCATGGTGCTCAAGGATGTCCGCAATCAGTTCGTCAGCCACGAAGCCGCGCGGTTGGACTATGGCGTGGTCATCAGCCCGGAACTGGGCGTGGACGAGGCGGCGACGCACGGCTTACGAACCCGCCTGCGCGCCGCCCGCAACTGGGACGCGACGCCCGCGATCCTCTGGGACTCCCCCGTGCTGGTGACCGGGTAGGTGGCGCAGTTCCGGGTCGGCGTGGATATCGGCGGCACCTTCACGGATATCGTGTTCCTGGGCGATAACGGCGAGCGGTTCACCAAGAAAGTACCCTCCACCGTCGACAACTATGCGACGGCGATCGTGGACGGACTCTCGACGCTGATTGCCGAACGGGGCCTGCACAGCCCGGATATCATCGACCTCCTGCACGGCACCACCGTCGCCTCCAACGCCATCCTCGAACTGAAGGGCGCGCGCACCGGCCTGATCACGACGCGCGGCTTCCGCGACGTGCTGGAAATCCGCACCCTGCGGATGCCCCGGCTCTACGACCTGTCCTGGACCAAGCCGCCGCCGTTGGTCGAACGCTATCTGCGCACCGAAGTGGACGAGCGGATCGATGCCGGCGGCCGGGTGGAGCGGCCCCTCGACGAGGCCGATGTGGAGCGGGCGGTCCGATACCTGCTGGACCAGAAGGTCGAGGCGATCGCCGTGTGCCTGCTGCACTCCTACGCCAACCCCGGGCATGAGCTGCTGGTGAAGTCCGTCATCCGCCGGATGGCGCCGACGCTGCCGCTCTGCATCAGCGCCGAGGTGCTGCCGGAGATCAAGGAATACGAGCGCACCTCCACCACGGTGATCAACACCTATGTCAAGCCGATCGTCGAGCGCTACCTGTCCAGCTTGCGGGACGAGCTGAAGCGGATCGGCGTGCAGGCGCCGCTGTTGCTGATGCAGTCAAATGGCGGGCTGACCACGGCGGCGGCGGCCTCGGCAATGCCGATGAACATCATCGAGTCCGGCCCGGCCGCGGGCGTGATCGGCGTGCAGGCCCTGGCCCGGCAGATCGGCATCGCCAAGGCGATCTCGTTCGATATGGGCGGCACCACCGCGAAAGCCTCGCTGATCGAGAACGGCGAGGTGACCCGGGCCTCCGAGTATTCGGTCGGCGGCGGCATCATGGTCGGCTCGCGCCTGCTTTCGGGTGCCGGCTACATCCTGAAGGTGCCGGCGATCGACCTGGCCGAGGTGGGCGCCGGCGGCGGCTCGCTGCTGTGGATCGACGCCGGGGGAGCGATGCAGGCGGGTCCCCAGAGCGCGGGCGCTTCGCCGGGTCCGGTGTGCTACGACGCGGGCGGCACCGAGCCTACCGTGACGGATGCGAATGTGGTGCTGGGTTACATCAACCCGCATCATCTCGTGGGCGGCGCGCTGATGCTGCGCGCGGACAAGGCGCGCGCGGCACTCGAGGACTGGATCGCGGGTCCGCTCGGCATGGCGGTCGAACACGCCGCCTATGGGGCGCACCTCATTGCCGCCTCGAACATGATCCGCGCCATCAAGGCCGTCTCCAGCGAGCGCGGGCGCGATCCGCGGGACTATGCGCTGGTCGGCTTCGGCGGCAACGGGCCGCTCTTTGCCTGCGTGATGGCGCAGACTCTGATGATCAGCCAGGTGCTGATCCCTCCTGCGGCCGGCGTATTCTCGTCGTTCGGGCTGCTCTATTCGGACGTCGCCTATCACTTCACCCGGACGCGCAAGGCGCTGGTGGCCGAGATCGAACCCTCGGAGCTGGGCGCGATCCTGCAGGAGCTCGAGGCGGAGGCCACGACGAGGCTGCTCGAGGATGGGTTCTCGGCTGCGAAGATTGAGATCACCCGCAGCACGATGCTGCATTACCAGGGCCAGTCCTTCGAGCTCGAGGTGCCGCTGCAGGCGGGGACCCTGGACCGCGGCCGGCTCGAGGCGCTGGAGGAGGCCTATGGCGCCGAGCATGAGCGCACGTATGGCCACCGCGCCGGCACTGGCGAGCCGGTCGAGCTGGTGACCTTGAAAGTGATCGGCCGCGGCGTCCCCGCCACGCCTCATGCGACCCTCGCAGGCAGTGCGAAGCTGCCCGAGGGCGTCGAGATCGGCGAGCGCGTGCGCCGCGCCTATTTCGGCCCGGCGCATGGCTGGCTCGACACCGGCGTCGTGAACCGCGCGGAGCTTGCGACCCCGCATGCCGGGCCCTGCATCGTCGAGGAATACGACTCCACCTGCGTCATCCCGCCGGGCTGCACCGCCAGCCTGGACCGGTTCGGTAACATCGCCATCGCGGTCGGGGCGTTCCCGGATACCCGCCAGCAGCAGGCCACCCTCTCAGACATTGGAGCGACGCCATGACCGGTAGCCCCGGCTTCCCACGCAGGACGATGCTGGAGCTGGCCACTCTGGGGCCGCTTGGCGCGATGGCGTTCCCGAGCCTCAGACAGGCGAGCGCGCAGTCCACCGGCAAGACCCTCACGGTCGCGATCCCGGCCGGGCCCACCACCCTCGATCCGATCAACGCAGTCACCCACGACCCGCTGGTGCTGACCGGGACCATTTTCGAGAACCTGGTGGAGTACGGCCAGGAGGGCGTGCTGCGGCCACAACTGGCCAAGGCGCTGCCGGAAATCTCGGCCGACAAGCTGGTGTACACGTTTGACCTGCGTGACGACGTGACGTTCCACAGCGGCCAGAAGATGACGGCCGAGGACGTGAAATACAGCTTCGACTCCATGCTCGACGCCAAGCGCGGCGCGGCACGGCGCGGCGTGTTCGCACGCATCGACAAGGTGGAGATCGACACGCCCACGCGGGTCCGGGTGCATCTTAGGGAGCCCTACGCGCCCTGGGTGTATTTCCTGACGAAGTATATGGGCATCTGGCCCAAAGACTCGCGCGAGAAACTCGGGGACGAGCACTTCAAGCTGCACCCGACCGGGGTCGGCACGGGACCCGGCATGTTCGAGGAATGGCGGCCCAACGAGTATGTCAGCCTGAAGCGCAACCCGAACTACTGGCAGAAGGAGCTGCCGCGGTGGGAGCGGCTGGTGGTAAAGATCGTGCCCGAGGATGCGACCCGGGTCGCCTATCTGATGACCGGCCAGGCCGACATCATCGGCGCGCCGCCGCCGCGGGACTTCGCGCGGCTGAAGTCGCAGCGCGGGATCACCGGCGAGGCCCGCGCGACGCTCGGCGGCTGGAGCGTGATGCTGTGCAACACGCAGAAGCCGCCCTTCGACGACGTCAACTTCCGCAAGGCGATCGCCTACGCCGTCGATCGCGACACCATCGCCAAGGAGGTGTTCTTCGGCCTGGTGCATCCCGCCACGGTCCCGGCGCCTCCCGGCAGCTGGTGGTACGACGAGAAGGCCGACCACATCATCAGCTACGATCTGGACAAGGCGCGCGAGTATCTGAAGAAGTCGAAATACCCGAACGGCACGGATTTCGAGATCACGGTGGCCTCCACGCCGTATCTGCTGGACATGAAGGACGCTGCCGTCGTGCTCCAGGCGCAGCTGCAGAAGCTGAATATCCGCCCGGTGCTGAAGATGGCCGAGCCCAACGTCATGGTGGGGCAATATATCCGCGGCGAGCAGCAATGCACGCTGGCCAATATCATGTCGCCGGGGGAGCCGACCTACCTGATGATGGTGAACTTCACCCCGGGCCAGGTGATGACCCGGACCTCGGCCTATTCCAACCCGCGCGTGGATGCCTTGATGCAGGCGATCTTCGCCGAGACGGACCAGGCGAAGCTCAAGCCGCTCTACAGCCAGCTTATGACGATCTTCGCCGAGGAGCAGCCGTATATCTGGCTGGGCTTCTTCGACGTGTCGAACCTGTGGCGGGACAGCGTCAAGAACTTCAAGGTCAACCAGGGCCTCTCGCTCATGCTGCGCGAGGTCGTGCCGGGGTAGCGCCGCCATGGCCGGGCTGTTCCTGCGCCGGGCGGGCTTCTCCGTGCTTGCCCTGCTGCTGGTCAGCTTGGTCCTGTTCGCGCTGACGCGGGCGATCCCGGGATCACCCGCGCGGATGGTCCTGGGCTTCGACGCCACCGATGCGCATATCGCGCAATTCGAACACCGGAACGGGCTGGACCGGCCTGTCTTGGTGCAATACGCGGCGTGGCTGCGCCAGCTCGTGCTGCATGGCGATCTCGGCAAGTCCCTGGTGACCGGACTGTCCATGAACACCAGGGTCGCGGAGACCCTGCCGGTAACGATGGAGCTGGTCGTTGTGGCGTTCTCGTTCGCCGCCGTGCTGTCTGTCGCGCTGGGAACGCTCTCCGCCGTGCTGGAAGGCACGATCACGGACCAGGTCGCGCGGCTGTTTGCCGTGATCGGCGTCTCGGTGCCGGGCTTCTGGCTCGGGCTGCTGCTGATCCTGGTCTTCGCCGTGAAGCTCCCCTGGTTCCCGGCCGGGGGCGTGGTTCCGCTCGCTGCGGGCCTGGGTGCGCATCTGAACTCGCTCGTGTTGCCCGCCTTCGCGCTCGGGGTGTTCTACACGGCCATCCTGAGCCGCATGACCCGGTCGAGCCTCGTCGAGGTGCTGGGCCAGGACTACATCCGCACCGCGAGAGCCATGGGCCTGTCGCCGGCCTTGATCCTGCTCTACGCCCTGAAGAACGCGATGGTGCCCGTGGTGACGGTGGGCGCGATGTCGTTCGGCTACATGTTCGGCTGGGCGCTGGTGATCGAGACCGTGTTCAACATCGGCGGCATGTCGGGCGCGCTGCTGACCGCGATCAGCCAGCGCGACTTCGCGATGGTGCAGGCGGTGGTTCTGGTGTTCACCCTGATTTTCCTCGCCGCCAACCTGGTCGCCGACCTGACCAATGCCTGGCTCGATCCCCGGTTGGCCGTGTCCGCGGGATGAGCCGCTTGGCGGCGTCGCTGGGCGGCCCGGCGGGATGCGCCGGCGGCGCGATCGTCCTGTTCGTGGTGTTGTGCGCGCTGCTGGCGCCCTCGATTGCGCCGCACTCGCCGCTCGAGATCAGCCTGCAGCACAAGCTCGAGCCGCCGGGGGCTACGTTCTGGTTCGGCACCGACCAGGCGGGGCGCGACGTGTTCAGCCGCATACTGTGGGGCGCCCGTCCCTCCTTGCAGGTCGGGATGGTCGCGGTCGTGATCGGCACGCTGGGCGGCGTGACGCTCGGGCTGTTCGCCGGGTTCCATAGCGGCGGCTGGTTCGAGCAGGCGGCGATGCGGATCCTCGACGCCATGGCCGCCATCCCGCTGCTGATCTGGGCCATCGCCGTCGTAGGTATCGTGGGCGTCGATCCCGTGCATCTCGGCCCCTTCACCTTTCAGAACGAGATCAAGCTCATGCTGCTGCTGGGGTTGTTGTACATCCCCGGCCTGGGCCGCCTCACCCATGCAAGCGCAAAGGCCGAATCCCGCGGCGATTACGTCGCCGCGCGCCGGCTTCAGGGTGTGGCGGAGTGGCGGATCATGGTGGGCGACGTGCTGCCGAACTGCCTTGCCCCGGTCATTGTCCAGGCCACCTTGCTGGTGGCGGTCGGCATCATCGTCGAGGCCGCGGTCAGCTTCGTCGGCCTCGGCGTGCAGCCGCCGGCTTCGAGCTGGGGGACGATGCTGGCCGAGGCGCGGAACTTCCTGTTCTCCGGCGACTGGTGGCTGTCCCTGTTCCCTGGGCTGGCGATCTCGTTGACGGTGATCGGGTTCAACCTGCTCGGCGACGGGCTGCGCGACGTGCTGGACCCGCGCCGCAACACCGCGCTCCTGACCGCATGACGCCTTCGACGACGATCGAGGTTTGCGGCCTGCACATCGCCTTTGGCGCCGCCGAGATCGTCTGCGGCGTTGATCTCGCCATCGGGCGCGGCGAGGCGGTCGGGCTGGTGGGCGAATCCGGCTCGGGCAAGAGCATGACGGCTCTGGCGATCATGCGGCTGCTGCCGCGCGGCGCCCGCGTCACCGCCGGCGACATACGCTTCGAGGGGCGTTCGCTGCTCAAGCTGTCTAGCCGGGAGATGTCGCTTGTGCGGGGCCGCGATGTCGCCATGATCTTCCAGGACCCGCTGACCGCACTCAACCCGGCCTTCACCGTCGGCCGGCAGCTCGCAGATGCGGTGCGAGCCCATCAAGCGCTCCCCCGCCGGGCCGCCTTGGACCGCGCTGCCGAGCTGCTGCAGTTGGTGGGCATCACCTCCCCCCAGGCACGCCTTGCGGCCTACCCCCACGAGTTCAGCGGCGGCATGCGCCAGCGAGTCGCCATCGCCATGGCCGTGGCCTGCCAGCCGAAACTGCTGATTGCCGATGAGCCGACCACTGCGCTCGATGTGACGGTGCAGGCCCAAGTCGTGGACCTGCTGGCGCGGCTGCGCGAGGAGCTGGGCCTCGCCATGTTGTTCATCAGTCACAATCTAGACCTGGTCGCGGAGATCTGCGACCGCGTGCTGGTGGTGTATGCCGGCAGCATTGTCGAGGCGGACGAGGTGCACGCGCTGTTCGGCAATCCACGCCACCCCTACACGCAGGCGCTGCTGCGCTGCATCCCGCGCCTGTCCGATGCCAGGGGCGAGCTGCCCATCATCCGCGGTGCGCCGCCCCGTGCGGGCGTCCACCCGAGCGGCTGCAGCTTCGCCCCGCGTTGTGACCATGCCTTTGAGCGCTGCCGTGTCGAAACGCCGCGCGCCGGGGACGGCCGGCGTGTCGCCTGCTGGTTGGACTCGCCTTGAGCGGATTTACAGAGGTCCTGCCGCCCGGCGCGCCGCTGCTGGAGTTGCGGGACGTGCAGAAGACCTATCCCCTGCGCTCGCCGCCGTGGGACCGGCTTCGCGGCTTGCGCCGGTCCGTCGTGGCGGTCGGCGGCGTCTCGCTGGAGGTTCGCCCTGGCGAGATCCTGGGCGTGGTCGGCGAGAGCGGCAGCGGCAAGTCGACGCTGGGCAAGATCATCGTCCGGCTGGTCCAGCCCAGCGCCGGCGCGGTGATCTTCCGCGGGGTGGACGTGTCGGCCCGCGAGGGTCGAGCGCTGCTGCCCTATCGCCGGCGGGTGCAAATGATTTTTCAGGACACGCAGTCCTCGCTCAACCCGCGCAAGCGCGTGGGCCGGATGCTCACGGAGGCCCTGGCCGCCAACGGCCTGGCAAGCAGCGAGCGGCGACCCGAGGCGGAGCGGCTCCTGCGCGTGGTCGGCCTCGATCCCTCGATCGCGGCCCGGTACCCGCATGAGCTCTCCGGCGGCCAGCGGCAGCGGGTCGGCATCGCCCGCAGCCTGTGCATGACGCCCGAGCTCCTCGTGGCCGATGAGCCGGTCTCCGCGCTGGACGTTTCGCTGCAAGGCCAGATCATCAACCTGCTGGTCGGGCTGCGCGGCGAGCTCGGGTTGGCGATGGTTTTCATCAGCCACGATCTGGCCGTGGTCGGGCGGATCTGCGCCCGCGTCGCGGTTATGTATGCGGGGCGGATCGTCGAGACCGGCCGGCCAGACGATCTCATGTCGGCGCCGGTCCATCCCTACACGCGCTCGCTCATCGAGGCCGTCCCTAAAGGCTTGGCCGGCCGCGCGCGGCGGCGCACGCCGCTCGACGCCGCCGTGCCGGCGCCGGGCGGCTGCGCTTTCCGGAGCCGCTGCCCGGATGCCATTGCGGTCTGCACCGGCCAAGTCCCGGCTGCGGTCCGCGTGTCGGCCGAACACCAGGTCGCCTGCCATCTCGCCAGCCCGGGAGAACCAGCGTGAGCACTGATACAGCATTGATGCAGCTGGAGCAGCGGGCGGCCCGGTTGCGCCCGGCCTGGGTCGAGATCGACCTGGACGCGGTCCGGCACAACGTCGACGTCGCCCGCCGGCTGGCGGGCGGCGCGAAAGTTTACGCGGTCTGCAAAGGGGACGGCTATGGCGGTGGCGCCGCCGAGGTGGCCTGCGCGGCCGTGCTGGGCGGCGCCGAGGGGCTCGCGGTCGGCTCCCCGGCCGACGCCGTGGCGCTTCGCCGTCAGGGGCTCCGCTGCCCGATCCTGCTATACGCCTCCACCCTGCCGGAGGACGCTGCCGCGGTCGCACGCCTGGATGTGACGGTGACGATCCACGACTTCCCCAGTCTGGCGGCGTTTGCTGCGCTGGGCAGCCGGCTCCAGGCGTTCGTCAAGGTGGATTGCGGCCTGGGCCGGCTGGGCTTCAACCCCGAAGATTTCGCGGTGGCCTTCGCCCGGCTTGCGGCGGCGCCCGGGATCGGAATGGCCGGAATCTATGCCCACCTTGCTGTGCCCGACGACCGCGATGCCGTGACCCGGCAGATGCAGGCCTTCGCCGCCGCCTGCGAAGCGGCGGAGCGGGCCGGGTTCGCCGGCTTCGAGCGCATGGTGGCCAGCAGCCGCGTCATGATCGGGTATCCCGAGCTGAACCTGACGGCGATCAATCCGGGCCGATTCATTCTCGGCATGATGGAGCCGCCTTGGGCCGGACGCGCCGATTGCCGGCCGGTGGTCAGGGCCGTGAAGTCAAGGATCATCCAAATCAAGGACCAACCGAGCGGGGTGATCGGCTATGGCGGCCCCGAGCGCCGCCACGGACCCGTGCGCGCGGCCGTCCTGCCGATAGGGTTCGGCGACGGATTCCCGCATCTACCTCCCTGCCACGAAGTACTTGTCTGCGGCCAGCGCGCTGCCGTGTTGAGCCGCAGAGGCATCGAGCACACGGTGATCGACGTCACGGACATTCAGGGGGCCAGGATCGGTAGCGAGGCCGTCCTGCTCGGCCGGCAAGGGGAGGCGGAAATCAGTGCCGTCGAACTTGCAGGAGCGCTGAATATCCCGCTGCTAGAGCTTCTCCCTCGACTCGCGCGCTGCGCGCCGCAACGATATATCGCGGAAGGCGATGTAGCGCGGCACCTTGAACGAGGCGAGGGCGCCCAG
>JAABUK010002457.1_pt1 | contig 33150 bp, 35 predicted proteins | sample 5559141 | NCBI WGS metagenome assembly JAABUK01 (sample SAMN10711869, study PRJNA513367) | rock metagenome | isolation source: Antarctica rocks | place: Antarctica: Victoria Land, Pudding Butte nord | collected 2016-01-03 | reverse complement strand
GCCTCAAACACTACCGCCGCCTGGCTACCCGCTATGAAAAAACTATTATTTCCTTCCTGGCATTCTGGTATATTGGAGCGGCACTGGATTGGTTTAAATGATTTATTATTTGTCCTCACGCCCTAGTTCATCCAGTTCCTGAATGATGAACGTCCATTCGGCATGAACAATGCAAAGGTCTTTGCGGATGTTCTGCACCTTTAATTTGCGTTCGGTGCCGCCGTCAAAATAAAGGCGAAATTGTAGCGAACCACTCCCGTCCTCGACGTAACAGTAGCCCGGTCTGGGCATCTGAATGCTGTCCTGCATCATTTCATAACGTCCGGTTTTCACCTGTTCGAGCAAGGTGATGGGGATTTCCACCAGCTCGTATTTCCAATACGGAACGGCAGGCGTGGGCTTACCCGTATTTCGTAGTACCAAAATTTGGTCATATGCGACCAGGTGAGCCAGAAATTGGTTAGTTAGTCGAAGTAGGTCGGTTGGGTTGTTAGTCCATTGCCCCCGGCCCAACTCCATGAATTTATGCAGTTGAATCAGGCCGGTGCGCAGCCCTTTATCCGCCTGTGTTTTTAGCGATACCTTACTGGAGCCAATGGTTACGTCATGGCCAGGATTGTTGCGCGTTTCCAGCGAGGCGGGTTGGCCACATTGGTTGAAGACGCTAACCATCGTGTACTCAAACTTGTCCTTGGTAAAGGCCTCGTCGGAAAAGCAATGATGAATGCGTAAGGCGTCACCAAAGTCTTCCAGAAAGCAGTCGGTAACAAGTGGGCTGCTGGGATTACGCCAGAAGCTTTTGGCTCTTCTAAACTGGTCTACAATCCGTTCAATCCACCGAAGCTGACCATCGCGTAAGGATGGTAGGTATTCAACTAATTTCTGAATGCGCGCTTTGACGCTTGCAGTAGTTTCATCAGGAGTCATAGTTGGGGTTTTATCATAGGATTTTAGAATAAAACGAAGGTTGCTCTACCACTAGTCGGTGCTCTCAATCATGAAGCGCACCACCTCGTTGGGCGTGTACACGATGCCCAGGCGGTCGGCCCCCTTGGGGTTGTAGGCCCGGTAAAAGTTCTCGTACACCACCTTCAGAAACTTCTGCTTCTCCTTGTGGCTGGCAATGCCCGACGCCTGCGCGTTGATGACGTCGAAAAACGGCCGGATGCGCTCCAGCGTGTCGCGCCGGGTAGGCCCCGTGAAGAAGGTAGTGATAACCTGCTCCAGCTCGTGGGCAATGTTGTTTTCGCGGTGAAACTGCGTTTCGTCGAACACCCGGTTGAAGATGTCCTCCGTGAGAATATGCTGAATCATCATCTCCCGCGCCTCCGTGGTGCCGAAGTCGGGGTTGATACTGGCCTGGCCCAGCGCCACGAAATCGGCCAGGCGGGTTTTGAACGTCGCGTTGTCGGTTTCGGCCCGCTCAATGGCCTTGCGCAGGCTCTCGACCACGCCCGGCAAGTCGTGCCGAAACTGCTCAATGGCCTTGCGAAAAGTGCGTACCTCGGGCCGCTCGTAGTGCAGAAACCGCGTGAGCAGGCGGTCGGTGGCCGCGTCGTCGTCCAGGGCCACGCGCCCGGCCTCGCTCCCCGCCTGAATGAGCACGAGCGTGATGGAGTCCTCAAACAGAATATTATCCTGCGGGTAGCCTTTGGCGAATTTCTTTTGGATTTCCTGGTCCAGGTCGTCGTGGCTGTCCTTGCTTTCCCAGTAGCCCCAGCTCAGGCGCAGGGCATCTTTCACGGTGCCGTCGGGGTATACCGTGTTGCCCTTGGGGGCGCGGTAGTCCAGCTCCGGCACCAGCAGGAAGTCCTTCTGCCGGCAATACTCGTTGAGCAAATTCTGAAACGCCCCCCGGATGGCCGTTTCCTTAGTGCTGCCGCCGTAGTGAATAAGTTGCGCGATTTCACTTTGGTAGCGTTGAACAGCCTGGCGGGACATGGATAGGGTAGCGAGGGGTAGGAAATAAGCACGACAGGATAGGGCTGCTTGCCTCGTGCGTGGCGGTAGGCCGGGGTAGTGAAGCAACTACAGAATTGGTGGAAAGGACCAGGGACGCGCCTCACCCCCTACTTTCGCTTATCTAGCGCGGTTCTCAAGTCGGTGCACGGGGCGGGCTGCCGGCTTTTCGCCGGCTGTCCGCTTGCCGCCAGAACGAACGGCGCGAATAGCGAGCGGACAGCCGGCGAAAAGCCGGCAGCCCGCCCCGTGCATCCGCCCCAATTGCCCACCCATATGAAGCTCCGCTACTTGCCTCTGCTGGCCCTGGCCCTGCCCGCCTGCACCAGCCCCGACACCCAAAAGACTCCCGCCGCCGATGCGCGCTTCGACCGCTTCAAGGGCCGGTTTATTCTGGATTTCTGGCGGCAGAATCCGGAAGCTGCCGCGTCGGCCGGCTTTCATACATACGACTCGCTGCTGGTGATTCCCAGCGCCGCGCAGCGCCGGAGCGATGCCGCGTTTATCACCCATAACCTGGGCGCGCTGGCCGGCTTCACGCTCGATAGCCTCTCGCCGAATAACCAGATTGACTACCACCTGCTCACCAACGAGCTGCGCTCGGAGCGCTGGTACGCCGACACGCTGAAGAACTGGCAGTGGAACCCCGCCGGCTACAACCTCGGCGCCAGCGTGGGTGACCTGCTCAACGGCCACTACTACCCCCTCGACCGCCGCCTGCGCAACATCTCCGATAAGCTGGCCCAGGCCGGTGCCTACTACGCGGCCGCCAAGGCCAACATTCACCAGCCCACCCGCGAACACGCCGCGCTGGGCGTGCAGCAGAACGAGGGCGGCCTGGCCGTGCTGGGCGCGGCCCTGGCCGACTCGGTGCGCCGCTCGGGCCTGAGCGCGGCCGAAAAGCAGCTGCTGAAACAGCGCATCGCGGGGGCGCAGGCGGCCGTGCGGGGCTACGTCGATTTTCTTCAACATGACGTGCTGGCCAAGGGCACTAACTTCCGCTCGTTCCGCATCGGCAAGGCGCTTTTTGACAGGAAATTCGCGCTCGATATTCAGTCGCGCTACCCGGCCGGGGAGGTGTTCAGCCTGGCCCAACAGCACAAGGCCGAACTGCTGCACGACATGGGCCGGCGGGCGGCGCGGCTCTTCCCCACCTACTGCGCCGGCCAGCCCGTGCCGAAGGACACGCTGCGGCTCATTCGCCAGGTCATCGACCAGCTGACTCTGAAGCACGCCCCGCGCGACGGCTTCGTGGATGCGGTGAAGCGCCAGATTCCGACCCTCACCAAGTTCGTGAACGACCACCACCTGCTGACCCAGGACCCCAGCAAGCCGCTGGTGGTGCGCGAAACGCCGGGCTACATGCGCGGCAGCGGCGCGGGCGCCAGCGTGAGCGCCCCCGGCCCCTACGACACCAGGGCCAATACGTATTACAACGTGGAGCCCCTACCCCCCACCTGGACGGCCGCCCAGGCCGAGAGCTACCTGCGCGAGTACAACGACTATACCTTGCAGATTCTCAACATCCACGAGGCTATTCCGGGGCACTACACGCAGCTCGTGTACGCCAACCGCTCGCCCTCGCTGGTAAAGAGCATTTTTGGCAACGGGGCGATGGTGGAGGGCTGGGCCGTGTACGCCGAGCGCATGATGCTGGAAAGCGGCTACGGCGACAACTCGGACGAAATCTGGCTGCTGTGGGATAAGTGGAACATGCGCTCGACCCTGAACGCGGTGGTCGATAACCTCATCCAGACCCAGCACGCCAGCGAGGCCGACGTGGTGAAGCTGCTCACCGGCGCGGGCTTTCAGGAGGAGGCCGAGGCCCGCAACAAGTGGCACCGCGCCACCCTGAGCCAGGTGCAGCTCAGCTCGTATTTCACGGGCTACACCGAGATTGTGGCCCTGCGCGAGGAAGTCAAAAAGCGCGAGGATAATAAATTCAACCTCAGGAACTTCAATGAGCAATTTCTGAGCTACGGCAGCGCTCCGGTCAGGTACATTCGCCAGCTGATGCTGCGGCGCCAGGCGTAGCTTTACCCGGCGAACTTTTGGACAGAGCTGCCAGTTTAGCGCCTGTTATTTCCTACCCCATCTTAATATGACTGAAGAAGTCCGCCAGCACGTAGTCGATGCCGACGACGAGCACCTGCGCCGCCTCACCCACGAGCACCTGAAGGTGTTTGCCAAGTTCACTTCCGATAACTGCGCTACCTGCGACCTGCTGGCTCCCTCCTTCGCCAAGTTCGTGGATGCCCCCGAAAACGTGGGCATTCTGTTCGTGCGCCTCGACTCGGACCAGAACCCGGTGGCGAAGAAAATAATGCTGGAAAAGGTCGCCCCCTTTTTCGTGAGCTACTGCCAGGGCCGGCTCATCGAGTGCGACGCCCTCACCGAAGAGGCGCAGGTAGTGGCCCAGCTCGACCGCCTGCGGGCTTTCGTGCCCGTGAAGGGGTAGGGAGCTGGTGGGTTATACTCGGCACGAAAGGCATTACTCAACAGAACGTCATTCCGAGCTTGCCGAGGAATCTCGCTCGGGCCGTTCGGGCATCGTTGCACGACGCCCGCGAGATTCCTCGGCAAGCTCGGAATGACGTTCTGGCGGCCTCTTTTACTGCCTGAACAGCTATCACCCGCAAACGGCAACTTTTTGTTCTTTCTGCTTTCCAAGCTGCTCAATTTTGTGCTGCTGCCTACCCCGTGGCTGGTAGGCCTGCTGCTAGCGGCCTGGCTGGCGCGGCCCGGCGGCCGGGTGCGGCGCTTCTGCCTGGGCGCGGCGGTGCTGCTGGCCGTGCTGGGCACCAACAATGCGCTCCTCAACGAGGCGCTGCTGGCCTGGGAAGCGCCCCCCGTGACCCTGGCCGCCTTACCCCCCGCCGACGCGGCGGTGCTGCTCACGGGCATTGCCAAAAATGACAAGCTACCCCGCGACCGCGTGTACCTGGGCCGGGGCGCCGACCGCTTCACCAATGTGCTGTGGCTGTACCGGGCGGGGCGGGTGCGCCGCGTTATCATCTCGGGCGGGTCGAGCGCGGTGCTGGGCGGAGCGGGTACTGAGGCCAGCGGCCTGCGCACGCTGCTGCGCCTGGCCGGCGTGCCCGACTCGGCTATTCTCGTGGAAGACCGCAGCCGCAATACCCACGAGAACGCGCTCTTTACCAAAGCCCTGCTGCGGCAGCACCCCGATATAAAATCGCTGGTGCTCGTGACGTCGGCTTACCACGAGCGGCGGGCGCTGGGCTGCTTTGCCAGGGTAGGGCTGCATCCGCGGCCCTTTCCGGCCGATTTTCGCAGTACTGACCGCAGCTGGACGCCCGCCTACTGGCTGCTGCCCGACCCCGACACCCTCACGCTGTGGAGTATGCTGCTGCACGAAATAGCCGGCTACGTGGTGTACCGGGTAGCCGGCTATTGCTGATTATAGCCGGCCGCTATTCCGTTCGGGTCGGCTCGGACTGCGCGGCCCTGGCAATCCAAATCGACTTCTGGTTCACGAACTCGCGGATGCCCAGGTACGATAATTCGCGGCCGTAGCCTGATTTTTTGACCCCGCCAAAGGGCAGCTCGGGCATCGACTTCACCATGCCATTCACGAACACGGCGCCGCAGTCCAGCTCGCGGGCCATCGCCTCGCCCTGGGCCGCGTCGCGCGTCCACACGGCCGCCCCCAGGCCAAAGGGTGAGTCGTTGGCCAACAGCACGGCGTGGGCCGCGTCGCGGGCAGTGAGCACCAGCGCCACCGGCCCAAAAAGCTCTTCGGTGTAGGCACGCTGGCCCTTTTTGACATGGGTGAGAATAACCGGGGCAAACTGCGCGGTGCCGGGCCGGGGCTGCCCGCCGGCCAGCGCCACCCGCGCGCCCCGCGCCACCGAGTCGGCCACCTGCCGGCTCAGCTCATCGGCCAGGTCGGGGCGGGCCAGCGGGCCGTAGTCGGTGGTGTCGGCGAGTGGGTCGCCGTAGCGCAACTGCGCCAGGTGGCCTTTGAGGAGCTTTACAAACTCCGGCTGCACCGATTTTTCCACGATAAAACGCTTGGCCGCGATGCAGCTCTGGCCGGCGTTAATCATGCGGGCCTGGGCAGCGGTGCGGGCGGCCAGCGGCAGGTCGGCATCGGCCAGCACGATAAACGGGTCGGAGCCGCCCAGCTCCAGCACCGTTTTCTTGATGGCGCGGCCCGCGGCGGTGCCCACGGCCACGCCCGCCCGCTCCGAGCCCGTGAGCGTCACGGCCCGCACCCGGTCATCGGCAATCAGCGGCTCCACCAGCTCGGTTTCAATCAGCAGCGTGCGGAACGCGGCGGGGGGTAGGCCGGCATCGTGAAAAATCTTTTCCAGCGCCAGCGCGCACTGCGGCACGTTGGCGGCGTGCTTGAGCAGGCCTACGTTGCCGGCCATGAGGGCGGGCGCGGCGAAGCGCACCACCTGCCACAGCGGAAAATTCCAGGGCATCACGGCCAGCACCACGCCCAGCGGCGCGTGGCTGATAAAGCTGCGGCCGGCATCGGTTTGTACCACCTCATCGGCCAAAAAGCTCTCGGCGTGGGTGGCGTAGTAGTCACAGCAGGTGGCGCACTTCTGGGCTTCGGCGCGGCCGTCGCGCAGGGGTTTGCCCATTTCCACGGCCATCAGGTAGGCCAGCTCGTCCTGGCGCTCGCGCAGCAGCGCGGCGGCGCGGCGCAGCATGGCCGCCCGCCCGGCAAATGAGGTAGCGCGCCAGGCGGCCGCCGCGCCGTGGGCCTGGGCCAGGATGCGCTCGGTCTTAGACCAGGAAAAAGCCGGGAAGCGACGTAACCGCTGGCCGGTATAGGGGTTTACTGATTCGATAGCCATAAAAAGGGGGGTAGGAAAAACGCGGCGCGGCCAGCCTCTTCGTAAAACTGCCCCGCGGCCCGGTGGGTTATGGCGCGTAGCCTTCGTTCCTTTTTATTCGTATTGCTGAATAAAATGTATCATACCCTAAACCTGGGCTACATTCGCCGCGAATAGTCGCTGGTTTCGGCTAGTTCGGTTAGTTTATTCCGCTGCTTTTTTACTCGTGTCCGACTTATCTCTCATATCCACCCCAACTGCCGTCGAAGCGGCACTGGTCGGGCGCCTACGCGACCGCGACCAGTCGGCCATGACCGAGTTCTACGACCGCTACTCGGCGGCGCTTTACGGCGTCATCAACCGCATCGTCAAAGATGAGGAAGAGGCCGAGGACGTGTTGCAGGAAGCGCTGGTCAAAATCTGGCATTCGATGGCCAGCTACGATACTACCCGCGGGCGCTTATTTACCTGGGTAATGAATATCAGCCGAAATTTAGCAATTGATAAAATCCGCTCGCGGCAGCACCGCGTAAGTTCTCGCACCCAGGGCCTCGACGATAGTCTGGCCGCTCAACGCCAGGCTGCCCCGGATACCTTTCGCCCTGAGCACGTTGGCTTGCAGGAAATAACCCGCAAGCTCGTGCCCGAACAGCGCCAGATTATCGACCTGCTCTATTTCGGCGGCTTCACGCAGAGTGAGGCGGCCGAAGAATTAAACCTGCCCCTGGGCACGGTGAAAACCCGCGCCCGCACCGCTCTGAAAATGCTAGCCAAACTTATTCGTTAAACATAGTTACGCCAGTGGAAGATTTTCAAACCTATATCGAATCAGGCCGCCTGGAGCAACATGCGCTGGGCGAACTAGCCCCGGCCGACCAGGCCGAGGTAGAAGCGTGGGCGGCGCGCTCCCCCCAGGTACGCCAGGAGCTGGATGAACTGATAACCGGCCTCGGCGTGTATGCCGAAGCGTACTCCGTAGCCCCACCGGCCGGGGCGCGCGCGCGTATTCTGGGCCGCGTGCTGGCCGAAATAAGCATTGCGGAGGCTCCGGTGGCCGCTACCCCCGCGCCGTTTGCGGCCCCTCCCACCATGCGGGTATCGGCCTCCAACCCGCGCCCCGCCGAAACCTACGCCCCGGCCCCCGTGGCCCAGCGCAACAGTGGCTGGGCCATTGCCGCTTCGGTGGCGCTGCTCCTGAGCCTGGGCGCTAACGCGCTGCTATACAGCCGCTGGCAGAATGCTAATTCTGAATTAGTAGCCGCCCAAAACAGCCAGGCGCGCTTTGCCCAAACCTCGCAGGTAGTGGAGCGCCGCCTCCAGAACACCCAGAGCCAGCTCCAGGTATTCCGGTCGCCGCAGTTCAAGACGGTAGCCCTGGCGGGCACGCCGGCCCATCCCCAGGCCCACGCCCGCGTGCTGTTCAACCGCGTCAACCACCGCGTGTACCTCGATGTGCAGGAGCTACCCCCGCTGCCCGCGGGCAAGCAATACCAGCTCTGGGCCCTGGATAAGGGCAAGCCCATCGACGCGGGCGTGCTCGCCGCTACCACCGCCGCCGGCGACGACCTTCAGCAAATGAAGGATATCGCCAGCGCCCAGACCTTCGCCATGACCGTGGAGCCCACCGGCGGCAGCGCAGGGCCTACCCTCACGACTATGACGGTTGTCGGTAACATTTAGCGTGTTATAAAAATTAACCGCAAAGGCGCCCGCTTCCAGAAGCGGGCGCCTTTTTTGGCTCTGGCCAGGGCGCTCAACCTTTCGGCGGGCCGTGCGTTGTACCCACGCGGGTAGCACTTTTCTCCTTACTATGCACGGCACCATTTTTACGCTACTCAAGCGCTACGTTCAGACGCAATACGACCACAGCACCTGGCTGAAGCTGGTAGAATTGGCGGGGTTAGAGTCAGGTGATTTTAGCCACCGCGAAGTATATCCCGACGCGCATATCTATGCCCTGGTGGGCCAGGCCGCCGAAATGACGGGTATTCCGGCTGGCGAGCTACACGAGAAATTCGGCGAATACCTCGTGCCCGACCTCATGTATATGTACCAGAAATACGTGAACCCCGACTGGCGCACCCTCGAAATGCTGGAAAATACCGAGCATACCATGCACTACCAGGTGCGCCGCGAACACCCCGAAAATTCGCCGCCCGTGCTCCAGGTCAAGCGCCTGAACAAAAACGAGTTGCTGATTGACTACGTGTCGCCGCGCCGCATGAGCGGCCTGGCCGTCGGCATCGTGCGCGGCCTGGCTGTTTATTACGACGAGGCCGACCGCATCGACGTGATGCCTACCACCAGCGAAGACGGTGAGCGCGTGCAAATTCACGTGCGCCGGAATTAAGAAATAAAAGAACGTCATGCTGACGAAGGAAGCATCTCTACCGCATAATTAACCTCAAATGTTAGAGATTACTTACGCGGTAGAGATGCTTCCTTCGTCAGCATGACGTTCTTTTATTACTCAATTTCCATCCTAAAATAGACGTGGAGAAGCGGGCCGGCCCGGCCCGCCGGGCTGATAATCATCGGTGTCATCCTCTTCTTCCTCCTCGGGCGTATCATCTTCCAGGTCAGTATCTTCAGGCTCCTCCGCTTCCTCCTCATCGAGCGAGTCAAACACGCGGTCGAGCGACGTTTCGGCGTGGCGCAATTTGTGGCGGCACAGGCGAATTAATTCCGCCGAGCGCTCGGCGCGGGCCGTGAGGTCGTCCACGTCTACCTGGTCGGTTTCGAGGCTGCGCAAAATGGTTTCTAATTCCTGAATGGCTTCGTTGTACGTCACGGGGGTAGGGGTAGGGAAATATAAAAATTTAGAAGTGAAGCTGTTTGAAAGTTTTCTGGGGCGTCATTCCGAGCTTGCCGAGGAATCTCGTGCGGGCCGTTTGTGCCTCGTTCAATGACGCGAGCGAGATTCTTCGGCAAGCTCGGAATGACGTTCTGGTAACTTTTTCTACTTCCCAAACAGCTTTAATAATTGGTTTTCTTGTCGCAAAATATTCACCTCGTAATTCACGATTTTTAATTCACGATTTTTAAGTGTCAGCTCGAATTTCCACCGCGTGGTGAGTTGCTGGCGGAGCAGCTGCTCGCGGCGGCGCTGGTGATGGCGCGTGAAGCGCTGGAGCACCGTGCGCGAGCGGCGGCGCAGGTGCCGGGCCTCGTGCGCCACGGCCTGGCGGGCGGCGCGGGGTAGGGTGTAGCGAAAGCTTTCGAGGTGCTGGCTCAGCTGGCGCAGATGCTGGCGCGGCACCTGGGTAGCCTGGCGGCCGCGCTGGCCCAGCTGCGTATGAGCCTGGCGCAGCTGCTGGCGGGCGGCCTCACGGGTGTGGTCGGCGAGGCGCTGCACTAAGGCGTGGTGCCGGGCCAGGTGCTGGCGGCTGCGCTCGGCCACGCGCTCGGCCAGGTCGAGCAGCAGGCCTTCGAGCCGGGCCAGGCGCTCGACCAGAAACGCCGCCACTGCCGTGGGCGTTTTGAGCGCCTTGTGGGCCACCAGGTCCACTACTGCCTCGTCGCGCTCGTGGCCAATACCCGTGAGCACGGGCAGCGGAAACGCCGCCACGGCCGCCGCCAGGCCATACTCGTCAAAGGCCAGTAAGTCCGTCTTGGCCCCGCCGCCGCGAATGAGAATGACCACCTCAAACTGCCCCCGGCGCGGCCGAATGGCATCGAGCGCGGCCCGGATGCTGGCCGGCGCGCCCTCGCCCTGCATCAGCGCCGGAAACAGCGTGAGGGCGAAGTCGTAGGGCGCTTCTTCGAGCTGGCGCACGAAGTCCTGGAAGCCCGCCGCGGTGGGCGAGGAGATGACCGCCAGGCGCTGCGGGGCGAGGGGTAGGGCCAGCGCTTGCTGGCGCTCCAGCAGGTCTTTTTCCTGCAATTTGCGCAGCGTGGCCAGGCGCTGGCGGGCCAGCTCGCCCACGGTGTAGCTGGGGTCGAGGGCCAGCACGTCGAGCGAAAAGCCGTATTGCTCATGAAACGTCACCTTCACGCGCAGCAGCAGGCGCAGGCCGGGTCGCAGTTCCTGGCCCGTGGCCTCGGCAAAGGCCGGCGCGAGCTGCTGGTAGCGGCTGCCCCAGAGCGTGGCCCGCGCCTGCGCCGTGAAGCCCAGCGCTTCGGCCCCGGCGGCCGGCTCGGTGAGGGTGAGGTAGCAGTGGCCACCGGCCTGGCGCGGGCGCGTCATTTCGGCCACCTCGGCCACTACCCAGTAGCTATCGGGAAAGCGGTGGTGCAGGGCGGCCCGCACCTGTGCCATAAGCGCGCCCAGGCTGAGCGGGGCGGCCGGCTCGGCGGGGGTAGGGGCGGCGCGGCGCGGATATAAAGGCATGGGGGTAGGGAACAATCAGTGAAGAGTTAAAAGTTAAAATCGTTTGCCATTGCGAGCGAAGCGCGGCAATCGCACCCAAACGACACCCACGCCAGTCGTTCGTCCATAGTTCAGGTGCGATTACCGCGCTTCGCTCGCAATGACAAACGATTTTAACTTTTAACTCTTCACTGAATAACCAGGTAGGATGCAAAAGTACCTTGCCGACGTGCCAAAGTTGGCGGGCACCCCTAACTTGCTGGCTCTAATACCAATCCCCTAACCCATCCACTTTTTCTTTTTCATGTCTAAAATTTCTCGTTACCAGCGGGGCGCGGCCCTGGCCGTGGCGGCGCTGGGCCTGGCGGCCGGCACCCCGGCGCTGGCGCAGACTACCCCCGCCAAAGGCGTCGGCATCAACCCGGCCAATATCGATAGTTCGGTGCAGCCCTGCGACAACTTCTTCCAGTATGCCAATGGCAGCTGGCTCAAGAACAACCCCGTGCCGGCCGCCGAAAGCCGCTGGGGCAGCTTTAATGAGCTGGCTGACCGCAACTACGCCACGCAGAAGGCCATTCTGGAGGAGCTGTCCCGCAACGCCGCCACGGCCAAAGCTGGCTCGAACGCCCAGAAAGTAGGCGATTTCTACGCCTCGGCGATGGATACGGTGGCCATCGAAAAGGCGGGCCTGACCTACCTCAAGCCCTACCTCGACCGCATTATGGCCCTGAAAACGCTGCCCGAAATGCAGGCGTTTCTGGCCGACCCCAAGGCCCACGCCGGCAGCGTGTGGTTCAACTCGGGGGTAGGGCAGGATGAGAAAATCAGCACCCAGTACGCGGTGCAGTTTTACCAGGGCGGCCTCACGCTGCCCGACCGCGACTACTACCTGAAGGAGGATGCGCGCTCGAAAAACATTCGGGCGGCCTACCAGACCTACCTGATGAGCACCTTCACGCGTCTCGGCGACACCGAAGCCCAGGCTACGGAGCACGCCGCCGCCGTGATGCGCCTCGAAACCAAGCTGGCCCAGGCCAGCAAGAGCCGCGTGGACCTGCGCGACCCGCAGGCCAACTACCACAAAATGACCGTGGCCCAGGCCACCAAGGAGTTTCCGAACCTGAACATGCCGCTGCTACTCAAGGAAAATCACCTCGGCACGGCCAAGGAAGTGATTGTGGGCCAGCCCGAATTTCTGAAAGAAGTGAGCACCCTGCTGGCCAAAGAGCCGCTGGCCGACCAGCGCCAGTACCTGCGCTTTCACCTGGTAAATAGCGTGGCCAGTGCGCTGCCGAAGGCGTTTGGCGACGATGCTTTCCGCTTTTCGCAGGTGCTGAGCGGTGCCAAGCAGCAGCAGCCCCGCTGGAAGCGCATGTTGCGCGCCACCGACGGCGCGCTGGGCGAGGCTTTCGGCCAGCTTTACGTGGATAAGGCGTTCTCGCCCGCAGCCAAGGCTCGCGCCAAGGAAATGATTGAGAACCTGCGCAAAGCCTACGCCGAGCGCATTATGGCTACCGACTGGATGAGCGCCGCCACCAAGAAGGAAGCGCTGGTGAAGCTAAACGCCTTCACCGTGAAAATCGGCTACCCCGACAAGTGGAAGGACTATTCCAAAATGACCATCGGCCGCCGGAGCGCGCTGCAAAACGTGCTGGCCGCCCGCACCTGGGCCGCCGAGGATAACCTGAGCAAGTTTGGCAAGCCGATTGACCGAACCGAGTGGGGCATGACGCCGCCCACGGTGAACGCCTACTACAACCCGCCGATGAACGAGATTGTGTTCCCGGCCGGCATCCTGCAGCCGCCCTTTTACGACCCCAAGGCCGATGACGCGGTGAACTACGGCGGCATTGGCGCGGTAATCGGCCACGAAATGACCCACGGCTTCGACGACCAGGGCCGGCAGTACGACGCCAAGGGCAACCTGCGCGACTGGTGGACCAAGGAGGACGGCGATAAATTCAACGCCAAGGCCGCGATGGTGGGTAAGCAATACGACGCTTTCTCGCCCCTCGACTCGGTGCACGTGAACGGCAAGCTGACGATGGGCGAAAACCTGGCCGACCTCGGCGGCCTGACCATCGCTTACCAGGCCTTCCAAAAAACGGCTGAGGCCAAAGGCGGTACCAGCCTCGACGGCTTCACGCCCGACCAGCGCTTCTTCCTGGCCTGGGCCCAGATTTGGCGCACCAACATTCGCCCCGAAGCCGCCCGCCAGCAGGTGCAGACCGACCCGCACTCGCCGGCGCAGTTCCGCACCAACGGCCCGCTCATGAACATGCCCGAGTTCTACAAAGCCTTCGGCTGCAAGCCCACCGATAAGATGGAGCGCCCAACGGCCGAGCAGGCCCGCATCTGGTAGGGTAGTAGCGGGGCGGGCTGCCGGCTTTTTTGCCGGCTGTCCGCTCGTCGTTCGCGCCGCTTGTTCTGGCAACGAGCGGACAGCCGGCAAAAAAGCCGGCAGCCCGCCCCAAAACCACGCTGCTGAAAGCCCGCTCCGGCCCGGAGGGGGCTTTTTCTTTGCCCTACCCCCCGCTGGCAAGCAAGCGCGGTGCAACCGAAAGGCACTGGTTACATCTATTACGCTTACTTTCGCTTTTCTTCTTTTTCTCCTAACCAATCTTTTTCATGTCCTCTACCACTACCTTCTCGCGGTTGGCGCTGGCTACGTTGGGCCTCGGCGGCCTGGCCGCTACCACCGCCTTTGGGCCGCCCACCAAGCCTATCCCCCCGCAGCAAGGCGTCGGCATCAACCTCGCCAACATTGACCAGTCGGTGTCGCCGTGCGAGGATTTTTACCATTACGCCAACGGCAACTGGATAAAGAACAACCCCGTGCCGGCCGCCGAAACTCGCTGGGGTGCCTTCAACGAACTGGCCGACCGCAACATTTCGGTTGAAAAAGGCATCCTGGTGAAGGCTGCCGCCGACCGCTCGGCCAAGGCCGGCACCAACGAGCAGAAGGTGGGCGACTTCTACGCCGCCGCGATGGACACGACGGCTATCGAGGCGGCCGGCCTCAAGTATTTGCAGCCGCGCCTCACCCAGATTAACAACCTCAAAAACCTGGGCGAGATTCAGCAGTACATGGCTGACCCCAAGTCGTACGGCACGGGCTGGTACAGCTTTGGCGTGCGCCAGGATAGCAAAAACAGCACCCAGTATGCCGTGGGCGTGGGCCAGGGCGGCCTCGGCCTCGGCGACCGCGACTACTACCTCAAGGATGATGGCCGCTCGAAGACCATCCGGGCCGCGTACAAGGCCTACATGACCAGCGTGTTTCAGCTGCTGGGCGACGCGCCGAGCCTGGCCGCTACCAATGCCGACGCCGTGCTGGCCCTCGAAACCAAGCTGGCCCAGGCCAGCCGCAGCCGCGTGGACCTGCGCGACCGCCTCAAGAACTACAACAAGCTGACCGTGGCCCAGGCCACCAAAGACTACCCCAGCCTGAACATCCCGCTGGTGCTGAAAGACAGCGGCCTGAGCGGCGCCCAGGACATTATCGTGGGCCAGCCCGAATACCTGGCCGCCGCCAGCAACCTGATGGCCAACACGCCCATCGCCGACCAGCGCCAGTACTTCCGCTGGCACCTGGTGGAGGGCGTGACCTCGGCCCTGCCCAAAGCCTACGGCGACGCCAGCTTCCGCTTTCAGCAGGTGCTGACGGGCGCCAAGCAGCAGCAGCCCCGCTGGAAGCGCGCCCTGCGCGCCACCGACGGCGCGCTGGGCGAGGCTTTCGGCCAGCTCTACGTGGACCAGGCCTTCTCGCCCGCCGCCAAGGCCAAGGCCAAAGAGATGGTCGAAAACCTGCGCAAAGCCTACGGCGAGCGCATTATGGCTACCGACTGGATGAGCGCCGACACCAAGAAGGAGGCCATTCAGAAGCTGAATGCCTTCGCGGTGAAAATCGGCTACCCCGATAAGTGGAAGGACTACTCGAAACTGAAAATCACGCGCCAGAGTGCCCTGCAAAACCTGTTTGCCACCGCCGAGTGGCGCACCGAGGACAACCTCAAGAAATTTGGCAAGCCGATTGACCGCGGCGAGTGGGGCATGACGCCGCCCACGGTGAACGCCTACTACAATTCGAGCATGAATGAAATCGTGTTCCCGGCGGGCATCCTGCAACCGCCCTTCTACGACCCCAAGGCGGATGACGCGGTGAACTACGGCGGCATCGGCGCGGTAATCGGCCACGAAATGACCCACGGCTTCGACGACCAGGGCCGTCGCTCGGACGCCAAGGGCAACCTGCGCGACTGGTGGACCAAGGAGGACAACGAGAAGTTCACGGCCAAAGCCGACATGGTGGGCAAGCAGTACGACGCCTTCTCGCCCCTCGACTCGGTGCACGTGAACGGCAAGCTGACGATGGGCGAAAACCTGGCCGACATTGGCGGCCTCACCATCGCCTACCAGGCCTTCCAGAAAACGGCCGAGGCCAAAGGCGGCCAGAAAATCGACGGCTTCACGCCCAACCAGCGCTTCTTCCTGGGCTTTGCCCAAATCTGGCGCGCCAACCAGCGCCCCGAAGCCCTGCGCCAGCAAATCCAGACTGACCCGCACTCGCCCGGCCAGTACCGCACCAACGGCCCGCTCATGAACATGCCCGAGTTCTACGAAGCCTTTGGCTGCAAAGACGGCAACAAGATGGTGCGCGCTACGGCCGATAGGTCGCGCATTTGGTAGGAGGTAGCGTAAACTTTGTAGTCCGCGTGTGCGCAGGTGATAAGAAAGAAGCCCAGTCAAGTTGGCTGGGCTTTTTCGTTGCCTACGGTGTAGGGTCCGCCCGTGTATCTTCGCAACAGGCCGCGTGGCCACTTAACTGATAGTTGATATGATTAAGTCTGTTCGCCTCGTTAATTTCTTTAGCTTTCGGGATGTCGAAATTTCATTAGAGGAAAGTCTTACCGTATTAGTAGGAATCAACGGTTCGGGAAAAACTAACTTGTTGCGTGCCCTACAGTTGCTGTGGGCCGGCATCAATGGACGGCTGTTTGCGCAGATGAATAAATGGGGGGGCTTTGATTCGGTATTTTGTCATAGTAAAAATGATAAGGAAACCCCCGAGGTAATTCAATTAGAGTTTACATTAGATTATCGAAAATTACAGCGATTTGGCTATAAATTTCAGCAAGATGTGCGCTATTGTGTGCAGCTGATTAAGAAAGGTAATTCAACAGATTACTACGTAAATGAAGAGGCGAAATCAACAGAGGGATTTATCTACCTGGATTTGAAAAATGGAAATGGTGTTGTGTATGACTATGATTCTGAAGCTGCGGCAGGCAAGCAGAAAAAAGGATTGAAGAAAGTAAGCGATGTTTTTGAGAATTTGGATTCGCGGGAGCTTCGCTTGGGGCAAGTGGATAATGCTAAGCGGTTTCCAGGAGTTACGGGACTATCAAAGGCGCTGCATTCGCTAGAGGTTTACCCAGAGTTTAACACGGCGGAAGGCAGCGAAATGCGGCGGGCAATGGCTCCCACGGGATACGCCCACTTAGCGCCTGATGGCAGTAATTTATTTCAGGTCCTCAATACGATTAGCCTTAATTCAATAGAGGCATTCGACACCATCGAGCAGGCTATGCAGGAAATTAATCCGCATTTTCGCCGTTTTCGCCCGGTGGTATATGGCAATGGAGTATTTGAAATGCAAGTGCAGGAAGACCAACTGCGAAAGCCGACGAATGCGGGTCACTTATCGAGCGGAACGCTGCAATACCTCTGTCTGCTAGCCATTCTGCTCAATCCTGCGCATATGGCCCTAATAGCAATCGATGAACCGGAGCGGGGACTACATCCTGATATGTTGCTACAGCTCCGTCAGTATCTGGAAGCACCGGAAAAACAGGTTATTATAACTACTCATTCGCCTAATTTGTTAAATCTATTTCCTCTGCAAGCAATACGAGTGCTTGAAAAAGATGAATTTAATCAGACGCGAGTAAAGCAATTTACGGAAGCGCAATTTGTAGGCTGGTATGATGAATTTGTGCCAGGACAAATGTGGTCTAATGGTGATTTGGGTGGTAATCGGTATTAGCGGATGGCAGACTGTGTGATTTTTGCGGAAGGTGCCCGAAATACTACGAATGGCAATTTGCGCGCTAGTTTTGGGAAGCTGCTAGGGCAAGCCCAGCGCCCTATGCCAGACATTAAAATGTCGAATGACATGGCAGAAACTATTAAGAAATTTCTTTCCGAAACTAATAATCGTAATTCCTCTTATAAAAAAGTGCTTTTGCTAATTGATTTAGATGGGCCTGAAGCAACCCGCGCAGACTGGTTGGCTACGCATGAACTGACTCAATACAAGCAGCACATTTTCTTTATGGTGCAGGAAATGGAAGCTTGGTTTCTGGCGCAACCTAACGTTTTGGACGTGTACTACCCCAGGCTGAAGCATGACTTGTCTGGAAGGCCGCCTATGGCCATTGCTAAGCCGTCGGACGAATTAGTCAAGCGCACGAAGAATTCGAGCAAGGGTACGTATGCGAAGGTCAGAGATGGGGCTCAACTGCTGATGAAATTGAACCTACTCCAGCTTCAAGCCGACTTCCCCGACGTGGCGCGGCTGGTAGCCGCGCTCTGGCACCAGCCGCTAAGCAGATTGAATTCGGGTCGGACCCCAATTCAATCACCAAAATGAGTAATCTATTCGGGTCCGACCCAAATTCAATTGCTCAAAAGGCGAACTCATTCGCCGCCGCGCTGATTGAGTTCGTCTTTTCGAGGAATTCAATCATCAAAGGGGCAAACTCATTCACTGAAAAAGGCGCGCTTGTCCACCCCTGGGGCCAATGAGCGCGCTTTTTTAGCGATTGAAGCAGGGGTAGGAGTTAGCTTTTGGCCTTCGCTTTGGGCTGCGGCCCCTGGTCAGCGAAGCGTATGCTCAGGTCATCATACGCTGCCTGCGCGCCAGGCTGCTTATTTTTAGCCCTAAACTTGAGGTTGCCGTAGATGGTGAGCGAGTTGGCGTAGGCCTCGCCGCCGGCCGTCATCACAGTGCTGTCGGTGTCGAGGGCCAGCTGCTCAAATTGCTGGCGCAGGGGCGTGAGGGCAGTAACGCCGGCCAGGTTGTGCTGCAATTCGGCCAGGTCTACGAAGCCGGGCACGAAGGCCGGGTTGTTGGTGGCGTAGTCGCTGGTCTTTTGCACGAAGGCCACCGTTTTGTCGGCCATGCGCAGCATGGTGCGGCGCTCGTCGGGGGTAAGCGAAATGAGATAGGGCGCCAGTGTGGCCTTGATGGCATCGAGGTGCTGCTGCACGTCGGCCAGCACCTTGGCCGGAATATCCTGGTGAAACTCGTTGGGCATATAAGTGGGAAAAAATAAGCGGCAGCGTTGCCGCGCCTAAATATAGGCGAAAGAACTTTTTCGTTTCCTACCCCCCCGAAAAAGCCCGGCCTCCTGGGTAGGAAGCCGGGCCTGGTAACCGCTACAGCCAGAGGCTTTACGAAGCCTCGAAACGAAATGCCGGGGGTAGGGCAGGCGCTAGCCCGTGTCGCGGGGGCAAGAAATCATACGTATTAGAGAGTGGGTGGGAGGGATATGCTATGTACGCAAACTGCCGGGCTGGGGGTTGGGCCGGAATAGTATAAAATTGGGGCATTTTAAGCAATTGATTTTGGCCGGGCCAGCACACGCGCCGCGCGGCCGGGGCGGCCGATGAAAATATGCCCGCCCGGCCCGAACTTCGGGCCCGCCGGCCATCCCCAGGGGGGGTAGGGCCGGCGCTTCTTCCTTATGAAAAAACTAGTATTGAGCCTGGGGCTGGCGGCGCTGCTGCTGGGCCCGGCCGCCCCCGCCGCCCGCGCCTGGGGCTTTTTGGGGCACCGCGTTATCACGCAGGTAGCCATCTACGAATTGCCGGCCGGGATGCAGGCCTTTTATTTCCGGCACATGGCCGAGCTGGTGCGCCTGAGCACCGCCCCCGACGAGCGCCGCAACCAGGACCCCACCGAGGGCCCCAAGCACTTCATCGACATGGACCACTACTCGGAGGACAACCCTTTCGCCAGGGTGCCGCGGGTGTATGACGAGGCGGTGGGTAAATTTTCGGCCGATACCCTTAAAAAGTACGGCACCGTGCCGTGGGTGGTCATCGAAACCAAGAACAAGCTGGCGGCGGCCTTCAGCGAGCGCGACACGGTGGGCATCATCAAGTACTCGGCCGAGCTGAGCCACTACACCGCCGATGCCTTCGTGCCGCTGCACACCACCGTCAACTACGACGGCCAGCTCACGGGCCAGACCGGCCTGCACGCCCTCTGGGAAAGCCAGCTGCCCGAGCGCTACCTCACGGCCTACAAGCTCAATGGGGAAGAGGCCAAGGTGCTGAAAGACCCGCTGGCCAGCATCTGGGGCGTCATTCAGGGCAGCTACGGCTTCCTCACGGCCACCTACGACCTCGAAAGCAAGGTGAGCAAGGGCTTCACGCCCCAGACCAAGTACACGTTTTCGCACCGCTTTGGCAAGACCCAGCGCCGCTACTCCGACGCCTTCGCCGATGCCTACGAGAAGGAAGTGGGCGGCCAGGTGGCCTTCCGCCTCAAGGGCGCCTCGCCGATGGTGGCCTCCATGTGGCTCACGGCCTGGCAGGAGGGCGGCCGCCCCGACCTCGACAAGCTCATGGCCCCGCCCAAGCTCAGCAAGGACGAAAAGGAGCGGCTGACCACTCAGCTCAAGGCCTGGAAAGAGAATAACCTGGCCAACGAGCAGCTATTGCTGGCGCAGCAAAAGCAGCAAAAGGTCATTGCCCCCGACGAGATAAAGGCCACCGACGGCGAGGCTACCCCGCCGCCCCCGCCTGAGCCCGCTACCCCCGCCGAGCCGGCCGCGCCTACCCCCCCCGCCGCGCCCAACGTCAAGGTGAAGGTGAAAGTGAAGAAGTAGGGGGCGTAAGAAGAAGAAAAAGAACGTCATGCTGAGCCTGTCGAAGCATCTCTACCGCGCAAGTAATCCTAACGTTAAAAGTTAGCAACGCGGTAGAGATGCTTCGACAAGCTCAGCATGACGTTCTTTTAGTACTCAAATTGTTCCCATTACGCTATGCGTTACCTACTACCTGCTTTACCGGCTTTACTCCTGCTGGCCGCCTGCGGCCCCGCCGACAAGCCCGCCGCCACTACCCCCCCGCCCAAGCCCAAGCCGCCCGGCCCCGACCTCGCGGCCCTCACCGATAGCACCGCACCGGCCGCGCTGCTGGAATATGGCCGCCAGCACCCCGGCTCGGAGGTGCTGGTGAAGACGCGCCTGGGTACTATCCGGGTGCGTTTGTTTGACGATACGCCCATTCACAAGGCCAATTTTCTGCTGCTGACCCGGCGCGGGGTGTTCGACGAAACGGTGTTTAACCGCGTGGTGAAGGGCTTTGCCGTGCAGGGCGGCCAGACCACAGGGCCGCGCACCATTCGCCTGCGCCGCTACCGCCTACCCCCCGAAATATGGCCCAACCACTTCCACGTGAAGGGCGCGCTGGGCATGGCCCGCTACGACGATGACCAGAACCCCGGCCACCTGTCGTCGAACACGGACTTCTACTTCGTGGTGGGCGAAAAGCTGACGCCCGCCCAGGCGCGCGCGGTGGCGGGCCGGCCCCTCACGGCGGCCCAGGTGCGGGCCTACGCCACCAAAGGCGGCGTGCCCGCCCTCGATGGCAAGTACACCGTCTTCGGCGAAGTCATCGACGGCTTGGATGTAATCGACAAAATATCCCAGGTGAAGGTGGACCCCCAGGACAAGTGGCCGCTGGAAGACGTGCCGATGAAAGTGGAAGTGGTGCAGTAGCGCGAAGTTTCCACTTCGTGCGCGAGCGTAGCGAGCAGGCGGAACCGGACGGCGCGGACGACGATGCTCGCTTTGCTCGCGCACGAACTGGAAAGTTCGCGCTACTCCACTACTACCCCGTTTTTCATCACGAATTTTGGCCGCATCAGCGTAGAAATATCCTGCAAGGGGTCGCCCTCCACGGCCACGATGTCGGCGTACTTGCCGGTTTCGAGGGCGCCGAGGTTTTGGGGGTCGCCGACCAGCTCGGCGGCGTTGACGGTGGCGGCGCGAATGGCGTCGAGGGGCGCCATGCCGGCCTCGGTCATGTAGCCAAACTCCCGCGCGTTCTGGCCGTGGCGATACACGCCGGCGTCGGTGCCGAAAGCCACCCGCACGTGCTGCTTGATGGCCCGCCCGAAGGTGGCCTGTATCTGCGAGCCGATGTTGAGGGCCTTGGCGGCGATAACGGGCGGAAAGTAGTCGGGGTGCCGCCGCGTGGTATCCGCCACCGACTTGCCGGCGATGATGGTGGGCACGTACCAGGTGCGGTTTTTGGCCATCAGCTGCATGGCCTCGGCGTCCATCAGCGAGCCGTGCTCGATGCTAGTGACGCCCGCCCGCACGGCCCGCTTGATGCCCTCGGCGCCGTGGGCGTGGCAGGCCACGGGCATACCCAGGTCATGGGCAGTTTGCACGATGGCCCGGATTTCTTCTTCGGTATACTGCGCGCCGCTGCCGTCCTTGCTCAGGTCGAGCACGCCGCCGGTGCTGGCGATTTTAATGAGGTCGGCACCGCGCCGAAACTGCTCGCGCACGGCCTGGCGGCACTGCTCGGGGCCGTTGGCTACCCCCTCGGCGGGGCCGGGGTTCAGCTTTTCCATCAGATAATCGCTGAGGCCATCGGTGGGGTCCATGTGCCCGCCGGTGCTCGAAATGGCCGTGCCCGCCGAGTAGATGCGCGGCCCCGGCACCAGCCCGCGCGCCACGGCCTTGCGCAGCGCCGTGTTCACGCCCGAGCCGCCGCAGTCGCGCACCGTGGTGAAGCCCGCCCGCAACGTCGTGAGCGCGTTGGCCTGGGCGCGGTAGGCCACGTCGGCCGGGTTCAGGGTAAACTGCTCGGCAAACGAGCCCCGGCTGGGCGTCGATTCGAGGTGCACGTGGCAGTCGATGAGGCCGGGCAGCACCGTTTTATTTTCCAGATTAATAACCTGGTCCCGCGGCCCGCTGGCGGCCGTGTAGCCGCTTTGCACGGCCGTGATGCGGTCCTTCTCCACCACGATGGTCTGCTGGCTCAGCATCCGGCCGCCGCGCACGTCGAGCAGGTGGCCGCAGTGCAGCAGCGTTTTTTGGGCGAAGGCCGCCGGGCCAGTGAGGCTCAGCGCGGCGAGTAATAGTAGCGGGCGGGTAGCAGTGCGCATGAGGGAAAGGGGGGTAGGGAAGGGGCTAAAAACCAGGCGCAAGCTACTCGGCAAAAGCAACAAAGCGCATCAGGCGGAACGAATGGCCACCTATCTTTTCAACAAGCCTGGTCAGAACTGCCCTAACTAAGGCGTTAGGTAAGCCGTTATCCCATTACCCCCGCCATGCTACTTTTTTATGACTGCTACTTCCTCGCCAGCCACTTTGCTCCGCCGCTTCGACCGCTGGGCCGGGCCCGCGCTGGCCGTGCTGGGCCTGGGCCTGCTGCTGCTCGAAACCCGCCGCCCGCTGCGCCGCCGCACCCGCCCGCGCCCCGAGCGCTGGACGCGCAACGTGCTGCTGGCCGCCCCTTCGCTGCCCGCCATGCGCCTCACGCTGCTGCCCGCGATGGTCAATTTCGCGCAGGCCCTGGCCCCACGCCGCCTACCCCTCGCCCGCCTGCCCGAGCCGCCGCGCACCGCCGCCGAAGTACTGCTGCTGGATTACCTGGCCTATACCTGGCACCGGCTGCTGCACGCGCCGCTGCTGTGGCGCCTGCACCGCGTGCACCACAATGACCTCGACATGGACCTGACCACCGCCTGGCGCTTTCACTTTGGTGAGATGCTGGCCAGCATTCCGTACCGGGCGGGGCTGCCGGCGCTGCTGGGCGTGCGCCCGGCCACGGTGCTTAGCTACGAGGCCGTGTTTGAGGCCTGCACGGCGTTTCAGCACAGCAACTGGCGGCTGCCGCTGGCCGTGGAGCGGCCCCTGGCGCGCCTGCTCATCACGCCCCGCGCCCACGGCATTCACCACTCGCAGGTGCAGCGCGAAACGGACAGCAACTTCGGCGTCGTCCTCAGCCTCTGGGACTACCTGCACCGCACCCTGCGCCTGAACGTGCCGCAGGCCGAGGTGACTATCGGCGTGCCCGCCTACCCCGACCCGGCCGCCCAGGCCGTGCCCCGGCTGCTGGCCCTGCCCCTGGCCCCGCTGCGCCCCTGGGCCCGGCCCGATGGCTCGGTGCCCACCCGCCCGCTGCCGCCTACCCCCCTTACCACGCTGGCTGAGTAATGGGAGTAATGGGAGTAATGACGTTCTTTACCTTCCTTATTCCGACTACCTATTACTGCCATTACCCACTACACTATTCCCCATGACCACCCAGCAAGATTTTGAGGCCGCGGCCCAGCAGGCTCAGCAGCTGCCGGCCAAGCCCTCCAACACGGTGCTGCTTCAGCTCTACGGGCTCTACAAGCAGGCCACCGAAGGCGATGCCACCGGCCCGCGCCCCGGCGGTTTCGACTTCAAGGCCATTGCCAAATACGACGCCTGGCACCAGCTCGCCGGCCTCAGCAAAGACGCCGCCCGCCAGCAATACGTGGAGCTGATAGCGGAATTGGCGGGATGATTTACAATTATCAGTTATCAATCATCAATTATCAGGGGTCGTATAATAACTGTTTGTAAGCCAATGATAATTGATGATTGATAACTGATAATTGAAAAGTGGACATCTCCCGCAAAAAGCCGAGCTACCCGCTCACGCCGTTGCTGCGCCAGTACCTGCGCGACTACGATCGTGAGGCACCGCTGCCGGTGAGCTACGCCGATTTACTGCGCTTCAGCAACTCGTTTCCGCTGCTCGACCGGGCGGGCAAGGATACGCTGTGGCAAACGGTTTTTTATGAGCCGCACGAGTTGCTGGCGCTTAGCCAGGGCCTGGTGCAGGTATATGCGCTGCTCAAAACGGCCGGCGACCTGTCCTTTGCCGACGACCTGCTGGCCGACCGCATTGACTACTGCCGCTTTGGCAACTCGCACCCGTTTCGGGTGCGCATCCTCAACCAGCTCAACGATAACTACGACTACTTCTACGTGAAGCAGGCCGACGCCTCGCGCCTCTACGGCCTGGAGCTGGAGCATTTGCTGTCGCCTAACTCGATGAACTACCTGGTGGACAACGGCAATACGCTCATTGAGGAGCACATTGCCGGCATTCCGGGCGATGATTTTATCCGGCTGCGGCTCAACCAGCCGCACCTCAACCAGGTGCGCATCGCCAAGGAGTTCGTCAAGTTTAATGAGCGCTGCTTTGCCCGGCTGCTGGGCGATATGCGGGCCTACAACTACGTCATCGACGTGACGCCCGACTTTGAGGATGAGCAGTACCGGGTGCGGGCCATCGACTTCGACCAGCAGAGCTACGAGGGCCGCCGCGCCATGTACGTGCCCCAGGCGTTCAAAGACAACCACGCCGTAGTAGCGCTGTGCGCCAGCCTGCTCAAGGCCTCCACGCTGCGTCAGTACCAGGCCGAGGAGCGCACCCTCATGGCCCGCCGCGCCCGCGCCGAGCGCCACCGCCTCAAGGCCCTGCTCGACGTGATGCGCCGCCAGGAGCTGGCCCCACCCGCCAAAGTAGACGAGCTCAAAGCCGCCCTCAACCGCTACCACCGCACCCAAAAGTTTGACCACTGCGACTCGATGGGCGACGTGGTGCGCCTGAACCTGTGGCTGATGCTGGGACCCAAAACCCTGGGTAATATTGCGGCCTAGCCCACGCCCGCCCTACCCCCCGCTCCTATGGTCACCGTTCACCAACACGAAGCCGACATCATTTTCACCGTTGAGGGCTGGCACAAGCTCTGGTCATTTCGCAGCGAGCTGCGCATTCCGCGCGCGCACATCAAAGGCGTGCGCTACGACCCCGCCGCCGCCGCGCACCTGGCGGGTATTCGGGCGGCGGGCACCTACGTGCCGGGGCTGATAACGGCTGGCACGTTCTTCCTCGATAATATGCCCGACCATAAGCCCACGTTCTTCGACGTGCGGCACCGCGACCATACGCTGGTCGTGGACCTCGAAGCCGAGGAATTCAACCGCCTCATTATCGAAGTAGAAGACCCCGAGGCGGTTATGAAGCTGCTGGGGGAGGGGTAGGGCGTTACTGACGAGAGGCGGAATAAGTAAAAAAGAACGTCATGCTGAGCGAAGCGAAGCATCTTGCTCGCATCGTCAGGGCCGTAACCCTAACGGCGCGAGCGAGATGCTTCGCTTCGCTCAGCATGACGTTCTTTTAACAGTAAGCGCAACTTTACACTGCGGGCTTCGGTGCGGGCAAGTCAAACGCCGTGGCGTCGTGCTCAAAGTGGCCCTTGTGCGAGCCGTCGCAGAAAGGCTTTTGCTTGCTCAGCCCGCAGCGGCAGATGCTGATGCGCTCGCGCCCGCCGAGGCCGTAGGCATTGCCCTGGGCATCAACGAGCTGAATGTCTTCGCCTTCTACGCGCAGCGAGCCGTTGGAAAGTACGGTTAGTTTGGTAGCCATTTTGGTTGAATTGAGAATTTGGAATGAGGAATGAAGAATTAAAAACTTGGGGTTGAAGCAGGAAGGACGGGACCTAAAAGAAACCGCCGAAGCAATTCTTCATTCCTCATTCCAAATTCCCGATTCAACTCACAGCTCCTTGCGCAGCACGTAGTCGTTCATCCAGTACGGGCCGATGGGAACATCCTCCTCGCGGTGCTGCGCGAAGCCCTGGCGCTCGTAGAAAGCCAGCGCGGGGTTGTGGCGGTTCACGTTCAGTTCCAGCGCTTTGCCGCCGGCCTCGCGCACGGCACCCACCACGGCCTGCACCAGGTTCTGGCCCAGGCCCTGGCCCTGGTGCGAGGGGAGGACGTAGATTTTGTTGAGGTGATACACGCCCTCCGGCTTTTCGGAGTACGAGGCGAAGCCGCTGGGCTGCCCCTCCACGTAGGCCAGCAAAAACTGGTGCTGCTGCTCGCGCATCTGGCGCCGCAAGGAGGCCGGCGTGTAGATGACGCGGTACATGTAGTCAATCTGCTCCTTCGAGATGATGAAGCGGTAGGTGGGCTCCCAGGTAGCCTCGGCCAGCTCGATGATGGTGGGAATATCCTGCTCGGTGGCGGGCTGAATGTGCAGGGGCGTGGCCGGAATGGCCGGGGTAGCGCGAGTGGGCATAACGGACGGGTAATCGGGCGAAGGTCGGCCAAAAAACCGACTTCCGCGCCGGGTAGGCATACGCAACGCCACCCTGGGGCGTTAAGCTGGCCCATAGTTAGCTAAGCATTTTTTACCAGATTCCGTACTAATCCCCATGAGCAAGCTTCTTTTTCCCCTTCGCCCCACGGCATTTGCCCTGCTAGCTGCCGCGCTGCCGCTGCTGGCCGCGGCCCAGAACTCGCGCCAGGACAGCCTCTTGCGCCGGGGCGACCTGGCGGGCGGGCGGCCGCACGCCCCGGCCCCACGCACCGCCGCCCCTACCCGCCCCTTCGTGGCCAACGCCGACCCCGGCCTGACTAAATTCATGCACGAGAGCGTGGACGTAAACCAGCTGTCGGCCCCGCAACTGCTCGATGTATACAGCCGCTTCCTGGATGCTACCCGCGACCAGCGTCGCGGCTGGGACAGCAAAGAATGGGACGAGGCCAGCGCTACCCTCACCCGCCTCAACGCCCGCTACGAAGCCGTGCGCCTCGACCTGCCGCTCGACGACCGCCTCACGGTGCGCAGCTACCAGGGCGAGTTTCGCACGCTGCAAGGCGCGCGCCGCGTGAAGGACCGTGTTGAAGAAAGCAGGGGCAACCGCTAGTAGCGCGAACTTTCCAGTTCGTGCGCGAGCAAAGCGAGCATAATCGTTCGTGCCACGCGGCCCCGCCTGCTCGCTTTGCTCGCGCACGAACTGGAAAGTTCGCGCTACGCGCCACCGTCCGTTAGCCTAAAAAGTTAGTCAAACTAAAAGCTCATTGCTTAATGGTGCGTGAGCCACTGCCAGGCCGGCCCCACGTGGCGAAACGGCCGGGCCCGGAGCTGCTGCTGCAGGGCAGCCACAAACTCGGGGTTGCCGGGGTAGCTGGTGAGGCGGCTGGCGGGGTCGCGCGAGAGCACGTGGGCCACCGCGCGCAGCCCTTTGTAGGAGGCCGCCGGCAGCCATTCGTAGTGCAGCCAGGGAAGGGCCTCGCTCCACTCGCCCGATACCAGGCTGTGGTCGCTGAGCACCCGCTGGGGCAGGCTGCGGCCCTCAAACAGGCGCATCCCGGCCTTGGTGCCGCGCACCAGGCTATCGGCCGTGAGGTGGCCGTGCCAACGCACGTGCAGCAGGTCGAGGTGCGGGTAGAAGTCGTAATCGGCCAGCAGCGCCCCGTGTTGGTCGGGCAGGCTCAGCAGCTGGGTAGTAGCAGTAGGGAGAGCTATCATAGCTGGAAGGAGGGGGTAGGAGAGTGTAGTAGCTTACCTTTGGCGTCCGCATTTCGTCCGCCACCTGTTTTTTAGTGTATGCACATTGCTATCGTCGGCAATATCGGAGCCGGCAAAACGACGCTGGCCTACAAGCTGGCCCAGCATTTTCGATGGGAAGTATTTTTAGAAGAGGTCGATGACAATCCGTATCTCAAAGACTTCTACGCAGATATGCCCCGGTGGGCATTCCATTTGCAGGTATATTTTTTGAACGGCCGCTTTCGTCAAACGCAGCACATCAAGACCTTAGTACAGCAGGGCAAAAACGTTATTCAGGACCGCACCATTTACGAAGACGCGCACATCTTCGCGGCCAATCTGCACCAGTCGGGCCTGTTGGCCGAGCGCGACTATAATAACTACTACGCCCTGTTTGAGAGCCTGATAAGCCTGGTGAACCCGCCCGACCTGCTGCTCTACCTGCGCGCCGACCTGCCCAAGCTCATCGGCCAGATTGAGAAACGGGGCCGCGACTACGAAAATTCCATCAGCATTGAGTACCTGAAAAACCTCAACGAACACTACGACCAGTGGATTGCCAGCTACAAGTATGGCAAGCTGCTCATCGTTGATGTCAACGAGCTGGACTACGTGCGGCGCCCCGAGGACCTGGGCACCATTATCGAGCGTATTGAGGGGAAGCTATTCGGGCTGTTTTAACGAGTAGGGTGGGCGCTAAGTAAGGAGCGCTTGGTTGAGATACTCCACCCACGGCCGGGCGGCCGCCATCCCCGCCACCAGGCGGTCGAGGAAGTCGGGCACGACTACTTCCTCATCCGAAAAAAGCCGGACCATGCCAAAGCTTTTGAGCTTAAGATAGGTCAGGTTAGGGTCGTCGGCCGCGTAGCCGCGCGGTGGTCGGCTAAGTTGCTCTACGCTCCTGTCCAGGCCATTGGGGAAGTGCTGGAGTAGGCGCGGGTCTGCAACAATACGGTGAAAGCCAGTACTATCATAATGAATTTCCTGCCGAAGGGCGGCCAGCTCGGCGGGGGTAGGGCTAAAGCGCCCGGCCCGCAGCCACGAGCCGCCGCCCGGCATCAGGGCCACGAAATAGCCGGCGCGCAGGGCGTGGCGTCCGCCCGGCACCAGCCCCGCGCCCAGGCGGCGCTTGTAGGGCTCGGGGTCGCGCTGGCTACGGTCGTTCTTGTGCAAGCGAAACATCGTCTGCGTCGGCGTGAGGCCCGCCAGCTCGGGCAGGGCGGGCGTAGCCCGGTGCAGCACTTCCGCCACGAGGCCGGCAAAGGCGTCGCGGGCGCGCAGGTAGTCGGCGCGGTGGTCCTGCATCCAGGCCGTGTTGTTGTTCGCCGTCAGGCGGCGCAAAAAATTCAGAACAAAGGCTATTTCCATAGCTGCTCCTAAACGGCGCGGCGGGCCGGAGGTTGGCCGAAACGGAAGGAGATAGGGCAGAGTTGTTGAGTTGTGGCGAGTCGCCCTCCACGAGCGCCTCGCCAGTACGTAACAACTCTGTATGTAGAAGCTAGCCCAGCACCACAGAGTCGCCTACCCGCAGGTGGCCAGCGACGGGCCCGGTCACGTTCTGCCCAAAAATGACCTTGCGGTCGGGCTTGCGGTAGGTGGCCAGCGTGCGCAGCGGCTCCCCGGCCGGGTCTTTTTGGGCCGTGGCCTGGTCGATGGTCGTAACCACGCAGCGCCCGCAGCCCCGCACCGCCCGGAATGGCAAGTCGTTGATGCGCAAGGTGGCCCAGGCCATTTCGGCGTCGGCGGCGGCTCCGCGCACCACCAGGTTGGGGCGGAAGCGGTCCATCGGCACGGGCGCGGCGAGCTGGGTATTGAGTTTGGCCAGCGACTCTTCGGTGGCCAGCAGGTAGGGGTAGCCGTCGGCGAAGCTGACGAGCGTGCCGGCCGGGTTGTGCTCGGGCTCGCATTCGCGGTGGGCCATGTCCGACATATACACCAGCTTGCAGGGCTGGCCCAGGGCTTCGCTCAGCCACTCATCGGCGGCTTTGGAGCCGCGCCAGGCAAACACCATATCGTCCCAGATAGTGACGAAGAGCGTGCGCTCGGGCGTGGCCTCGAACGGAATGCAGAGGGGTAGCAGCTCGGGCCGCTGCCGGTGGCGCAGCAGGAAGCCGTTGTAGGCCGGCTCAACGGCCAGCAGGGCCATTTCGGCGTGCTCGCGCTGGGTCAGGAAGCGGTTGCGCTCGTCCACTATCAGCCAGCGGCGGTCGTGGCGCAGGCCCTGCGGCGTGAGGTCGGCGGCTGGTAAACTAATGCCGCCCAATGACTTAACGGGATAAATAAAAAGGCCAGTGAGCGTGAGCGGTGCAGAAAAGGCGGACATATTTACAAAGGTAGCCCAGGCGGGAATTTAGAATTTGGAAGGAGGAATTTGGAAGGAGGAAAAAATTCTTTATTCCTCCTTCCAAATTCCCCTTCGCTAAGCCTTATTGTCGCTTGGCGGCGGCCTCCTGGCTGGCCAGGCGCACGGCTTCGTAAAGGTCCACGACGCCGCCGGTAGCCGATAAGGTGCTGAAATCGGCTTTTTTACCCGCTTCGCCGGGCACCAGCACCTGGGTGTGGTGCACCTGGGCCGACTGCCGGATGATGCGCTTGAGGTCGATGGCCGTGAGGCTGGGGAAATACGACTTGAGCACCGCCGCTACCCCCGCCGTGACGGGCGACGCCATGCTGGTGCCGCTCTCCATACCGTATTTATTGCCGGGCAAAGTGGAGAAAATGCCCACGCCGGGCGCGAACACATCGACCTGGCGCTTGGAGTAGTTGCTGAAGCTGGCGGGCAGGTTCTCGTCATCCTGCGGGCCCGAGGCGCCGATGGTGAGCAGGTTGGGCGGCACCGTGCCGTTGAGGTAGAACGAGGCCGGGTAGTGCGGCGTCACGTCGAGGTTATCATCTTCATTGCCAGCGGCGTGCACCAGCAGCACGTTCTTGCTGGCGGCATATTTGTAGGCCGCTTCCACGGCGGGGCGCTGGGGCGAAAATTCCTTGCCAAAGCTCATATTGATAATCTGCGCGCCATTGTCCACGGCGTAGCGGATGGCGTTGGCCACGTCCTTGTCGCGCTCGTCGCCGTTGGGCACGGTGCGCACGCTCATCACCCGCACCGGGGTAGCGGCAATGCCTTGAATACCAATATCATTGTTGCGCACGGCCGCGATAATGCCCGCCACGTGCGTGCCGTGCAGCGCGTCGGGGCCCATCACGTCGTTGTTGCCGTAGTTGCGCTGGGTCACGTCGTCGGGGTTGTCGCCCACAATCTCGGCGCGGGCGTTGAACTTGGTGTTCATGCTGTAGTCGAGCTGCTCGCGCTGGTCCTTCATCTCGGTGTCGAGCTCGGCCAGCAGGGCATCAGTATCGCCGATGCCGCCCTGCTTCATGTTCTGATACAGACTCCTGAGGGCGCCTTTCAGGTCTTCGCTCGGGATGTTGGCGGCGGCTACGCGCAGGGTGGTCGTGTCCACTTTCGCTACCCCCGCCTTTTCCTTGATAGCCGCCGTGAGCTGGGTGATGAAGCCCTTGGTCTGGTCAAACTGGCCAACCTCGCCGGTCAGCTCTTTGCGCTTAGTATCGTAGGCCTTCTTGGCCTTGGTATACATGTCAAAATCGGCGCGCTCGGTGGGCTTCACCTGCACGCGGGTTTTGCCCGTGAAGCGCGGCCCGTATTTGGCCACGATGCGCGTTGATTCGAGGGTTTCGACCGAGATATTGCGGCCATCCTTGCCACCCAGAAAATTCCAGCCGTGCACGTCGTCGATATAGCCATTGTGGTCATCGTCAAGACCATTACCCGGAATTTCGCCGGGGTTGCGCCACAGCACGGGCTTCAGGTCCACGTGCGCCGTGTCGATACCCGAGTCAATCACGGCCACGATAACGGGCGCGGGCGTGCGGCCTTTCAGCAGTTCGGCGTAGGTGCGGGTGGTGCCGGTGCCGGGCGTTTTATCGAGCTGCGGGTCGCGCAGGTACCACTGCGCCTGGGCGGCTTCGGCCACGGTGGGGCCGGCGGGGGGGGTAGGGGCGGTACTTACCGGCGCGGGCACGTCGGGCACCACGGGGGCCACCGGCGCGGCGGGGGCGCTGGTCACGGTGGAGGCCACGGCCTGGGCCGGGGTAGTAGTCTGGGCCACGCGGCAGCCAGTAGCAAGCAGCAGGGAAGAGGCCAGCGCCATGCGGGGCCAGGCAGGAAGAGGGGTAGAAAGCATCAGCGGGGAATAAGTCGGCCAAAGGTCGGCCGCAAAAGCCATAGACGAAACAGGAGTGCCTGGTGTTGCGCCCAGCCGCGCCAAGGTCGGCCATAACCACACCCGGCGGCTTAGCGTAAGGCTAGGCAAACGTTTGTCACGCTTTCTTTATTTCGCCATGCCTGCCTTACCCCCCACCGAGCTATCGCGCCAGCTACGCCTGAGTCAAAACCCGGACCTGCGCCGCCGCCGCTGGATAATCGGCCTCTCGCTGGTAACCGCTGTTGCTGGCCAGATTGTGACGCTCTACCAAACCGGTATCATTTCGCACCTGCCCGACCCGCCCTTGTCGGTGTTCGATTCCGACAAGGTAGATGCCTCCGACTACGCCTATAAGCGCCTGCAAATGCCTGACGCGCCGGCCATGCTCATTACGGCGGGCATCACGATGTCGCTGGCCGCGGCCGGAGGGGAGGACCGCGCCCGGCAGCTGCCCTGGCTGCCGGTGGCGCTGCTCGGCAAAACGCTGGTGGATTTTGTGACCAACGTGCAGCTGGGCCGCGAAGAATGGCAAACCAATAAAAAACTTTGCTTCTACTGCCAGACCAGCACCGTAGCTGCTACCATCGCCGCCGTGCTGGCAGTGCCGGAAGCCGTGCGAGCAATTAAAACGCTGCTGCAACAGGAGAAGTAATTCGTTACGCCTTCCTTTTTTTCTTCCCCAATAATGTCGGCACTCTTTAGCCGGCATGTGCGGCCCGCAAAAAAGGCGGCCTCCCCAATCCTGGGGAGGCCGCCTTTTTCGCGGGCTGCACTAGGGCCGATACCTAGCGGGCCTTGCGGCGGTCGCGTAGCTTTTTGAGGCCAAAGGCCACGCCGCTGGCCAGCAGCAGCGAGGCGCCGCCATCGATGGGCACCTGCGTAGGGTTGGGGTTAGTAGGGGTAGGGCCACCCGAGCCGGGGTCACCGGACTGGGCCAGGGCGGGGGTAGCGGCCCCCAGCAGGCATACCGCCACGGTGACGACGACGCTGGCAATGATATATTTTTTCATCGGAGAAAAGAATTGAAAATGAGTGGGATAAAACGGTTGAGCTACACCCCAGGCGCCGCGCGGAAAACCTGGGGTGCGTTGCTGGTCGGTTTATTAATTGGCAACTACCACGCGTTTCACCACCTGGTTTTCGCCCGACTTCAGCTGGAGCGTGTACACGCCCGCTGAAAGATACGACACGTCAAACTGGGCCGTGGCGCCGGCGGCGGTCAGGGGTAGCGTCTGCTTGGTCACGACCTGGCCAAGTTGGTTAAACAGCGTGGCGCTGACCGAGCCGTGGCCCAGCTCGGCGGGCACTACCAGCGTGAAGCTGCCGTGGGCCGGGTTCGGGAACAGCTGCACCTGCTGGGCCAGGGCGGCGGGGGTAGCCGCCAGCGGCGTAGCCGGCCCAAACAACAACACGAAGCGGCCCGGCAGCGCCGTGGCGCTGGCCG
>JAABUK010002456.1_pt1 | contig 33168 bp, 26 predicted proteins | sample 5559141 | NCBI WGS metagenome assembly JAABUK01 (sample SAMN10711869, study PRJNA513367) | rock metagenome | isolation source: Antarctica rocks | place: Antarctica: Victoria Land, Pudding Butte nord | collected 2016-01-03 | reverse complement strand
GGGGGGGGTTGGGGGGGGGGGGGGGGGGCCCCCCCCCCCACGACTACTTACAAATTCTTAGAATAAATTTTCAACGGCGCTATCTGCTTTTCCAGCAGCACTTTTTTATCCTGGGCAAAGGCCTTGAAGTCGGCGGCGCTGGCCTGGCCGGGGTAGGGCGCGTAGTAGTGGTCGGGGCGGCCGTTGCGCCACACCAGGGCGTAGCTCAGCCGGTAGCCAGCGATGGTGGGCAGCAGGGTTTTGGTCCACCAGTCGGCGGCGGGCAGGCGCTCGAAGCCGGTTTCGGTGAGGGCGGGCAGCTTGTGGTGCTCTTTGGCCACGGCCGTGATGATGGGCAATTCGGTGGCCATCTGCTTTTTGAAAGCCGAGCCGTCGCCGGCGTAGTAGGCATCGAAGCCCACCACGTCCACGTAGGCGTCGCCGGGGTAGCGCTCCAGGTAGTGGGCCTGGTTTTCGGCCTCGGCCGGCGAGTAGGCAATGAGCAGGTTGTGCAGGTGCTTGGTATCGCGCAGATAGTTGATGGTGAACTGGTAGAGCTGCTGGTACTCGGCCACCGTGCAGTTCTTCTCGCCCCACCAGAACCACGAGCCCGTGTGCTCGTGAAAAGGCCGGAAAATAACCGGAATGGCCTCACCCCTACCCCCCTTGAGCGTGCCCAGGAAGGTGCCCAGCCGGTCGAGGTAGCTCACGTACCTGGCGTGGTCCCTACCCCCCGGCAGGATGTATGATACCGTGCGGGTAGTGTCCCAGGCGCTCTTGCCGTCGTGCGGGTTGTCGAGGTGCCAGCTGATGGTGCTGATGCCGCCCTGCGCGTACACCTGCCGCACGTACTCCCGGATTTTGGCAAATGGCACCGCGTCGAGGCTGCGGGCGCTGTCGAGCTCCACGTGGCCCAGCTCCCAACCAAAAACGGCGGGGTAGGAACCCGTGACTGACTTCACGTCGGAGCGGCCGGGCTCGGCTATCCAGCGCTGGCCCTCGGGGGTGAGGCCGTAGGCCAGGTCATCCTGGTGGCCAAACATCACGCCCCGGTCGAGCAGCTTATACAGGTTGCTGAGCAAGCGCTTGGTTTCGGGGGTAGCGGCGGGGTCAGCAGGAGCCGATTGAGCGTGGGCACTGCCTACCCCCACTGCCAGGGCTAACGTGGCCAGCGCTAGTGTTTTTTTATAAAAATTCATCGCTTATCGTATCGTTTTCAAGTATTTGCCAATCACGGCCCAGGTCGATTTATCGGAGTCAAACACCGAATTCAGGCCCTGCTCCTCGCCGCCGGGGTCGCCCAGGTAGGCGTCGCCGGCCTTCCAGAATACCTGGCCCGGCACCGGCCGCGCCTGCCCGCCAAAGGCCCAGAAATTGTAGCCCGCGATAACCGGGTGCGCCTGCATCAGCCCAAACAGGGCGGCGTAGTACTCGTCGCGCAGCGTGGTGCCGGCGGCTAGGGTGAACACCTGCCCATCGCGCGGCAGGCCAAACTCTTCTATCACCAGCGGCTTGCCCAGCTTTTGGGCCTCGGCCACATGCTTGTTCACGTAGGCCGTGGCCTTGCCGATAACGGCGGGCATACCCTTGGCCGTGGCCGTATCGCGGAACCAGCCCCAGTTCTTGGGCCAGATGTGGATGGTGAGGTAGTCGATATTGCGGTCGGCGTGCAGGCGCTCGTACACGGCCATGTCGTTGTCGGTGGCAATGTCGCCCTCGCTGCCGGTGGTCAGCAGGTGGTTTTTATCCAGGGACTTCACCAGGGCGGCGGTCTGCCGCATCCAGGCCTCGAAGGCGGGGGTAGCGGCCGGCGTCATGGGCCGGGGTTCGTTGATAATTTCCCAGGCCATGATGGCCGGGTCGTCCACGTACTTCTTCCTGGTCAGGGTGTTGGTGCGGCCCAGTACGTAGCGGATGTAAGTGGCCACCTGCTCTTTGCAGGGCTCGCAGGTGTAAAACCGCGCGATGTAGGCGCGGTTCTTATCCCAGCTATAATCCGGGTTTTTGGGCAGGGGCTGGCCGCCGTAGCCATTCCATTCCAGGTACTGGCCCAGGCCGCCGCTCCACTCCCAGGTATTGGTGAAGTGCAGCACGGCCTTCATGTGGCGCTTGCCCAGCTCGGCCAGGAAGTAGTCGAGCCCGGCCATGATAGTCTCATCAAACCTGCCCGGCTCGGGCTGCAAGGGCTGGAGCACCCGGTACTGGTAGCCGCTGCTCAGGCCCTCGGCGCCCACCATCACCCGCAGGTTACTGACGCCGTGCGCCTGCAAGAAGTCCAGTTCCTGCTTCAGGCGGGCCTGGCCGGCCGCGCCCTGGGTAGGCAGCAGGCCGCCATACCAATAGTTGGCCCCGATGTAGCGGTAGGGCTGGCCATTGAGGGTGAAGCCGGTGCCCTGCCGCCGCACAAAGCCAGCGGGCTGGGCAAAGGCCGCCGTAATGCCCAGTGCCAGCAAAAGCGCCAGTAAAATTCGCAGGGAAAGGGCGTCCATGAGCGTAGCGCGCATAGTAGTTAACTAAGCTTAAAGCCCGTCCCTGGGCTGCTACTGCAACCAGCAAACAGGGACGGGCTTGAAAAAATTATTTTATGCTATAACCAACTACCAACCAGGGTTTTGCGTTACCGAAGGGTTGGCCAGCACTTCGGCTACCGGCAGCGGCACCAGCAGGGTGCGCGGGTCGCGGGTCTTGTTGATATTCTGGCGCGAAACCCCGATTTTATTCATCACCTGGAGGTAGACGCCCCAGCGCTGCAGGTCGAAACGGCGGTTCGACTCGAAGTGCAGCTCCTGGGCACGCTCGGCCAGAATGGCACTGCGCAGCTGCAGCTGGCTGAGCTTGGAGGGGTCGAGCAGCGGGTCCTGGGCCACGGTCACGTTCTGGTTGGAGCGGCGGCGCACTTGCAGGTAATACTTGCGGGCGTCGGGGGTGTTGCCATTCAGCTCGGTTTCAGCCTCGGCGTAAATCAGCAGCACATCGGCGAAGCGTAGCAGCGGGTAGTTGATGGGGGCCAGGTTGCCATCGTCGTTGAAGGGCGCAACGGGCTTGCCGGGCGAGTAGTATTTGAGAATCTGGGGCTTGTTGCTGTAAGAGGCCAGCGTGGTATCGCCCTTTTGCGGCGTGGCGCCCGGCTTGGTGTTAATAGAAACGATGCGGTACTTAACCGAGTCGGTACGCGGGAAATAGTGGTAGTACTTCAGGTTGGGCTGCGACTTGTCGTAGGCCTCGAACCATAGGTGCGTCACGCCCTTTTGGATGCGGTCGTCGTACTGGCTGAACTGGAAGTAGAAGGTGGGGTCCATCCAGAGGTAGGCCCGGCCGCCGAGGTCGCCCGACGTGAAGTAGTTGTTCACGTAGTTTTGCTGCTGCACATTGCCACCCAGCGTCTGCTCCATGAAGATGTGCTCCACCTGGTTATCGCTGGACTTCTTCCACAGGTCCATGTAGTTGGGAAACAGCGCGTACTTATTACTGGCGATGAGCTTGGCGGCTTCATCCTTGGCTAGCTGGTAGTACTGCTTGCTTTCGAAGCCTTCGTAGCCGGCCACCACATCCTTGGTATAGGTAGTAAAGGCGTTATCCTTACCACCTTGCACCGTCACTTGCGCGCCTTTCAAGGAGGCCGAGCCGATGGTAGCGTACACTTTGGCCAGCAGAGCCTGCGCGGCCCCTTTGTTGACGTGACCCAGCGCGCCGGAGCCGGGCTCGCCCTGGTAGGGCATCAGGGTTTCGCCCTGCTGCAGGTCGGCGATAATCTGCTTGTACACGTCGGCTACCGGCGTGCGCGGTATGTTAGTGTCCACGATAGACGCCACGGAGGCGATGCGCAGCGGCACCGGGCCAAAGAGCCGCACCAGGGTAAAGTAGCTGAACGCCCGCAGGAAATACGCCTCGCCCAGGATGCGATTCTGACGCGTCTTGTCCATGTTTATGGCCGGCACCCGCTCCAGCACCGTGTTGGCGCGGGCAATTACCGCGTAGGGCCCCTGAAACATGATGGGCGTTTTGTAGTCGCCCAGGTAGTTGCCCGCCCCAATGTTGTTGAGGGCAAAGCTGGCCCCGGAAATATGGTCCTCATCTTCCGACAGAAACTCCCAGTACGGCTTAACGAACCAGTCGTAAGAATTGAAGTCGGAGTAAACGCCCGCGATGGCGGCCTCGGCGTCTTCGGCCGTTTTGTATACGTTTTCGGGCGCGTAGAAGTCGTAGGGTACTTCGTCGAGCGTCGTTTTGCAGCCGGCAGTGGCTAGCAGCAACAAGGCCCCGGCCCCCAGCATTACTTTGTTTAAGTTTTTCATAACAACTTGATTAACTGATTAAAAGCCTACGTTTACGCCAGCCGAGAAATTGCGGGCCGTGGGGTAGTTGCCCAGGTCAACACCGCGCAGGGCGGGGTTTTGGCCGTAGGCGTTCACCTCGGGGTCGAAGCCCATGTAGTGCGTCCAGGTTACCAGGTTGGTGGCGCTCAGGTACACGCGGACGCTGCGGATGCCGTAGTCCTTGAAGTCGAAGTTGTAGCCCAGCGTGGCGTTTTTGAGGCGCACGTAGGAACCGTCTTCCACAAAGCGGTTGCTGAACAGGAAGGGAACCGTATCGTCGCGGACGGCCTTGCGCACCGTACCGTTGGGGTTAGCGGGCGTCCAGCGGTTATCGTAGGCGTACTGCGTGATGTTGTTGCTACCCGAGGTGCCCAGGTTTTCCGACGTGAGGCGGGTGAGGTTGAGGATGTCGTTTCCCACGCTACCCTGGAAGAATACCGTGAGGTCGAAATTCTTATAGTTGAAGGTGTTGGTGATGCCGAATACGTACTTTGGGTTCACGTTACCAATCACCGTCTGGTCTTTAGAGTCTATCACGCCATCGCCGTTGAGGTCAGCATAGCGGATTTCGCCGGGCTGGGCACCCACTTGCTTCGGGCTGTTTTTCACGGAGCCGTCGCCGACGGTCTGGAAAATGCCGTTCTCCACGTAGCCGTAGATGCGACCCAGCGACTGGCCACCTTCCAGGATAAAGGGCAGAATTTCGGGGCCCGCCGAAATACGGGGCGAGAAAGCCTGCACCTTGTTGGCGCCCAGCTCAATAATCTTGTTGCGGTTAAAGGAAATGTTGCCCGAGGGCGTCCACTTGAAGTCGGCGCCGTCGATGGCCCGCACGGTGAGGCCGATTTCGAGGCCCCGGTTTTGCACCTGGCCCGCGTTTACCTGGCCCGTACCAAAGCCCGAGCTGGGAGGCAGCGGCAGCGCTTGCAGCAGGTTCTTGGTTTGCTTGTCGTACACGTCCACCGTCAGGTTAGCGCGGCCCTTGAGCACGCCCACGTCAACGCCCACATCACCCTGGTAGGTCGTTTCCCAAGTCAGGTTAGGGCTGGGCAAGGTGCTCACGTAGAAGCCATTGACCAGTGCCCCGTTGAACACGTAGTTGTTGGGCGAGAGGCGGGCCAGCGACTGGTAGGGGCCGATGGCCTGGTTGCCCGACGTACCGTAGCTCAGGCGCAGCTTAAGGTCGCTGAATACGGTCGAGTTTTTCAAAAACTCCTCATCGATGGCGCGCCAAGCGAAGGCACCGGCCGCAAACGGTGCGTACTTGTGGCTGGGGGCAAACTGGCTGGCCCCGTCCACACGCCCGGTCAGGGTGAAGAGGTAGCGCCCCAGGAAGTTGTAGTTGATACGACCCAGGTACGAAAGCAGGGCAGTCTGGCTGCGGCCCGAGCCCACGAGGCGGTTGGTAGCCGCGCCCAGGTTGTTGTCCTGCAGCACGTCGTTCAGGAAGCCCGTCGCGTTGATGGTGTTATTGTTATTGGCGTCTTTGGTATAGGTAAAGCCTACTACCGCCGTCACGTCGTGCTTTTCGCCAAACTTGCGGCTATAAGTAGCCAGGTTTTCCGAGGTAATCGTAAACTGCTTGTAGGACGACACCGTGGCCGCGCCCATCAGCGCGCCCCCCTCGAAGGTGCTGCGCGGGTAATACACGTTGCGGTCGGCCGTGTAGTAGTTGAGGCCCACGCGGGTACGCAGCTGCAAGCCTGGCAACACGTTGAAAATCAAGGAACTAGAGGAGAATACCGAATTTACGAGGTTTTGGTTTTTAACGTCGCGAATGTACGAGTACGGGTTGGTGGTGTTCACCTGGTCGGCCGGTACCAGCACGCGCCCGCCACCCAGCTTTATTGAGTCGCCACTCGTCTGCACCGTGGGGGCATAGCGCAGGGCCGAGTAAATCACGCCCGCGTCGCCGTTGAAGTTGGAAGTTGCCGACTTCACCAGCTTGTTGAGCGAGCGCGTAGCCTGCGTGTTGGTTTCGAAGGTCAGCCACTTGCTCAGGTTGCGGGTGACGTTAATCCGCAGGCCGCCCTGCTCGAAGCTGGAGTTGCTGATGATACCCGACTGCTTGATGTAGTTGGCCGAGATGGCAAAGCTGCCTTTATCGCCACCGCCGCCCGAAAACAGGATGGAGGCCTCATTCACCGGCCCGTTGTGGAAAATCTGGTCCTGCCAGTTGGTGCTGTGGCCGATAAAGTCGTCCGGCACGGGTGAGCGCAGCCCGGTTTGCTGGTTGAGGGCCCCCACGTAGGGGCGCGTCAGCACGTAGCCCGAGTCGGGGGCATTGTACTTGTTGTAGTTAGCGTATTTCTCGTTGATGTAGTTGGCGTAAGTGGTGGCATCCAGCACCTTAATCTGTTTGTTTACGCGGTCGAAGCCCGAGCGAAATGATACGTCCACCCGGTCCTGGCCGCTCTGGCCGTGGCGGGTGGTGATAATAACTACCCCGTTGGCCCCGCGCGAGCCGTAGATGGCCGTGGCCGAGGCATCTTTCAGCACCTCAATGCTTTCGATGTCGGAGGGCCGCAGAAAGTTGAGGGCATTGGTGCTCTGCACCGAGTTATCGCCGCCATTCACGGCCCCCGAAGGCGTTGAGGCCTCGTTGTTGACCTGCAGCGGCACCCCGTCAATTACGTAGAGCGGCTGCGAGTTGGTGCCAAACGAGTTGATGCCCCGAATCTGCATGCTGATGCCCGCGCCCGGCGCGCCATCGTTCTGGGTTACCTGCACGCCCGACACCTTGCCCTGCAAGCCTTTCTCGAGCGTTAGTGGGGTGCCCAGCAACAGTTCTTCGCGCTTGATGGAGGAGACTGAGCCGGTCAGGTCACTCTTTTTCACCGAGCCGTAGCCTACTACCACTACGTCGTTGAGGCTCTGGCCGTCCTGGCGCAGCGTCACGTCAATGGTCGAACGGTCGCCGATAGTAACCTCCTGCGCTGAGGTACCTATAAAATTTATTATCAGCGCGTCGCTACCATTCGGTACCGTGATGGAATAGTGGCCATTGGCGTCGGCCGTGGTCCCAATCTGCGTATTCTTCACCCGAATACCGGCTCCAATCAACGGCTCGCCCTTGGTATCGCGAACCATTCCCTGCACTACGCGGCCCTGGGCCTGCGCCGCTGCTTGCAGCGACGCGCACAGCACAGCGGGCACGACTAACGTCGTGAGTAACGATGCTCTCATAAAACTTGAATTAGGTGGGAAGTGTAACAGGGCAAAGGTCCTGACAAAGCCGGACGCGTAATAATATTATTTTGACCTTTACTTGTAGCAGATTTGCGCGCTGTTACGTAATTATGAACTATCTTTTGTTTAACCAACTGTATTTCAATACCAAATAGCCAATTCCCGCGTATGTGCGAGTCGGGAAATAGCTAATACCATTTTATCCGAAAGCTGTACTTTTATTGGCACTAATCTACCAACCTTCCCCACCCATGAAACAGGACATTATGCGCGAAATCACGCCGCTTACCCAAAGCGACTGCTTCACGCTCTTCTCGCGGGTCAAGAAAAAATTCGATTTCCCGCTGCATTACCACGAGGAATATGAGCTGAATCTTATCCTCAACGCCAGCGGGGCCAAGCGCATCGTGGGCGACCACATCGAGGTTATCGATGAGGTGGAGCTGGTACTCGTGGGGCCCAACCTGTACCACGCCTGGTTTACGCACAAGTGTCAGAGTGAGCAGATTACGGAGCTAACGATTCAGTTTCACAAGGACCTGTTTGAAGACCGGCTGCTGCGGCGCAACCAGCTCAGCTTTATCAAAACGATGTTTGACAAGGCGCAGCGCGGCATCTTGTTCTCACCCGACACGATTGAGCGCCTCCTACCCCGGCTTTTGCAGCTGGAGCAGAAGAATGGCTTCGACTCGGTGCTGGAATTGCTCTCCATTCTGCACGACCTGTCCACGTCGCGCAACATGCGCACCTTGTCCGATTCGTCGTCTGATAATGAGCAGTTTAACTACAACAGCCGGCGTATTGAGAAGGTCTTTGAGTACATGAACGCCAACTACAGCCGGCCCATCAGCCTCACGGAGGTGGCCAAAGTGGCCAACATGCCCGAGGCGTCGTTCAGCCGCTTCATCAAGAAGCGCATTGGCAGCACCTTCATCGACAGCCTCAACGAAATCCGGCTGGGCCACGCCACCCGGATGCTGATTGATACCACGCACAACGTGGCCGAGGTGGCCTACAAGTGCGGGTTTAATAATATCTCCAACTTCAACCGCACGTTTAAGAAGCGCAAAGGCTGCACGCCCAAGGAGTTTCGGGGCAATTTTTCGGGGAACCGGATATTTATTTAGTAGTTCCGGCTTCCGGTTTGGCAGCAGCCCCACCCCCGACCCCTCCCCTGCGGGGGAGGGGAGCCTGACGACTACTAACGTCTGTTGACGAATGGCACCCCTCCCCCGCGGGGCCGGGGTGCCTGACGACTACTAACGTCTGTTGACGAATGGCACCCCTCCCCCGCGGGGCCGGGGCCGGGGGTGGGGCTGCCTTCGACACCGAGAACGGCGCATCCCCTACCCCCGTGCCGCGGGCCGTATTCGGCTGGGCGCTCATCTCAAAATTCAAGACGGCACCCTGAACCAGCGCGGCGTGGCTGAGCCAGTTGCGCGAATATTCCTGACCGTTCACGGTCAATCGGTTAGTGTATTTATTTTCGGCTGAGTTGGCAGGCGCGTGCAGCACCACGTCGTGGCCGCCGGGCAGGTGCAGGGTGGCCTGGGGAAGAGCGGCGCGCCGAGCACGTACTGGTCGGTGGCGGGGCACACGGGGTAGAAGCCCAGGGCCGAAAACACGTCCCAGGCCGAGGTCTGGCCATTGTCCTCGTCGCCGCAGTAGCCGTCGGGCGTGGGGTGGTAGAGGCGGTTGAGCACCTCGCGTACCCAGTAGGGGGCTTTCCAGGACTGGGCGGCGTAGTTGTAGAGGCAGGTGCCGGGCCGGCTGGTTGCCGTGGGCATACTGCCCCATGTGGGCCACCTGCATCTTCCGGATTTCGTGAATTACCTCTCCGTAGTAGCTCGCGTCAAACACGGGGGTAGGGTGAACACGGAGTCGAGCGTAGCCGCGAATTTCTCCCTACCCCCATTCAGGTTCATCAAGCCCCGCACGTCGTGAAACACCGACCAGGTGTAGTGCCAGGCATTGCCCTCGGTGCAGGCATTGCCCCACTTGAAGGGGTTGAAGGGCGTCTCGCGAAGGAGCGGTTCTGGTTGCGTCCACGCATGAGGCCGGTTTGCTTATCGAAGAGCTTGCGGTAGTTCTGGCCGCGCCGGGTGTAGAGGTCAATTTCCTTCTTCGGCTTATTTAACGCCCTGGCCAGCTGCGCGATGGCGAAGTCGTCGCAGGCCTATTCGAGGGTGCGGGCGGCGCTCTCGTTAAGCTGAACGCCGTAGGGCACGTAGCCCAGCTTGTTGTAGTACGCCACGCCCGCCCGGCCCACGGCCGTGAGCTGCCCGGCGTGGTTGGCATCCTTAATCAGCGCCTCGTAGAGCGTGTTGGTGTCGTTGGCATCGGCGGGGCGCACGCCCTTGAGGTAGGCATCGGCTACTACGGCGGCCGGGTTATTGCCCACCATCGGGCTTGCGCCTAAGCGAGCGCCCCCGTGCTGAGTGCGCGCAACATCGCGGCCAATAGGACTGTTTTGGTCATTCTGAAAAGTAAAATAATCGGCAATGCGGGGCGGGCAATTCTGTCCAAACAGCTTTCGAATTGCCAATCTAAAGGTACCGGCGACCCAAATAACGGCGGGCAGAGGAGAGCAGACGGGTATTATGGCAGTAATTACCAGCCATTTGACTACCCAGCTTAGCGTGGGCGGTTCAAAATTCAGCCGCCCAGATAGAGCCGCCCGAATACCTTTGCGCCCCGAATTGGTTAATCTGCTCTTCATGCGGATGAAGTAATTCCGAGTTACATCCGTCTTGTTGCACCAAATCGGCAGCTGCGACATCATCTTGCTTCATGTAGTACCGAACGCCAATTCAAAATGAAAGAACAAAAAGGGCTGGTTGCGCCAGCCGACGGCAAACTTGGCATCCTCCTACCCGGTCTGGGAGCCGTGGCCACCACCCTCATCGCGGGCGTGCTGGCGGTGCGCAAAGGCACCGGGCAGCCCATTGGCTCGCTCACGCAGATGGGCAAAATTCGCACCTCAACCGGCAATCCCATCATCAAAGACTTTGCCCCGCTAACGGCCCTCGATGACATTGAGTTTGGCGGCTGGGACGTGTACGAGGACAACGTGTACGAGGCGGCCATGAAGGCCGGTGTGCTGGACTACCAAACCTTGCAGGCCGTGCGCCCCGAGATGGAAGCGATGGTACCCATGAAGGCCGCGTTTGACCCGCGCTACGTCAAAAATCTGGCTGGCACCCACGTCAAGACCTACACCACCAAGCTGGACCTGGCCGAGCAGGTTATCGCCGATATTCGCCACTTCAAGGCCGCGCGCGATTGTAGCCGCCTCGTGATGGTGTGGTGCGGCTCGACGGAAATCTACCACGAGCTTTCGGATACGCACTACACCCTGGCGGCCTTTGAGGCGGGCCTGCGAGCCAACGCGCCCAACATCGCGCCCAGCATGATTTACGCCTACGCCGCCCTGCGCGAAGGCGTACCGTTTGTGAATGGCGCACCCAACCTGACCGTGGATGTGCCCGCCCTGCTGGAACTGGCCGCCACCACCGGCACGCCGGTAGCCGGCAAGGACTTCAAGACGGGCCAGACCCTGATGAAGACCATCGTGGCCCCTGGCCTGAGCGCCCGCTCGCTGGGGGTAAAAGGCTGGTTCTCCACCAACATTCTGGGCAATCGCGACGGCCTGGTGCTCGACGACCCCGACAACTTCCGCACCAAGGAAGTGTCGAAGCTGAGCGTGCTCGACAGCGTCTTCCACCCCGAAGAAAACCCGGAGCTGTACGGTGATATGTACCACAAGGTGCGCATCAATTACTACCCCCCCGCCGGCGACAATAAGGAGAGCTGGGATAACATCGACATCTTTGGCTGGCTGGGCTACCCGATGCAGATTAAAATCAACTTCCTCTGCCGCGACTCTATTCTGGCGGCCCCGCTGGTGCTCGACCTGGCCCTGTTTATGGACCTGGCCAAGCGGGCCGGCCTGGCGGGCGTGCAGGAGTGGCTGTCGTTCTACCTGAAGTCGCCCCAGACCGAGCCCGACCTGCGGCCCGAGCACGACATTTTCAAGCAACTCGTGATGCTGCACAACACCCTCCGGCTACTGATGGGCGAGGAGCCCGTGGCCGCCGCCAGTGAGGAAGCTTACCAGGATGGCTCCGTTGGGTAATTAATCGCAGAACAAGTGTTTAAGCTATTTGCCAGCGTGCTGGGTATCGGGTACGTGAAGGGCGGCGGGACGGTGGCTGCCGTAGTCTGCTGCCTCGCCCTGTACCTGGCCCGCGCCAGCGACCCTACGCTTCGGCCCTGGCCAGCAACCCTGCTCACGCTCGGGTTGCTGGTTTTGGGTACGCTGGCCGCCCAGCGCGTCGAGCCCGATTGGGGCAAAGACAGCTCGCGGGTCGTCATCGATGAGGTAGCGGGTATGTGGGTAGGCATGTTGCTGATTCCCGTTACGGGCCCAAACTTGCTGGTGGGGCTCGTGCTGTTTCGGTTTTTTGATATCGTCAAGCCTTTGTTTATCAGAGATATGGAGCAGCTACCGGGCGGCGTGGGCGTGATGATGGACGACGTACTGGCCGGCCTCTACACCAACCTGCTGCTGCAGGCCGGCGTGCGGCTGGGCTACCTGTAAGGGTGGTGGGCTACCGCCGGTTTCTGCGCGCGCAGGCGGCCGCCGCGACCGGTACGGCCGTCGATTTTTTGGTTACCGTTGCCTGCGTCGAGGGCCTGCACAGCTGGTATTTGCTGGCTACGGCGTTGGGCAACACGGCCGGGGGCCTCGTCAATTTTTACCTGGGTCGGCACTACGTCTTTCAGGCGCCGCACCAGCGGGCTCCGGCCCAGGGCGGGCGGTATTTTTTGGTGTGGCTGGGCAGTATGCTGTTGAACGCTGGTGGGGTTTATCTGTTTACCCAAGGGTTACACGTAAATTATCTGGCAAGCAAAGTGCTGGTTTCGCTGGTGGTTGGCATTGGGTTCAACTACTTTTCGCAGCTCTATTTTGTATTCAAGAAATGATAAGGCGTTGGTGTAGCAGGCTTTTGGGCCCGGTGGGGCTGCCCTGGCTGCTGCTGGTACTGTTCGCGGGGCCGGCGCTGGCCCAGAATACCACCATCAGCGGGGTAGTGACGGATGCCAGGACGAAGGCGAAATTACCCTTCGTGAGCGTAGCCGTGCCCCAGTCTGCCATTGGGGCCAATACCGACGAGCAGGGGCGCTACACGCTGCAAGTGCCCGCGCAGTACGCAACCCTGGTTTTTACTTATCTGGGCTACCGGCAGGTGACCAGGACGTTCGCGCCCGGCCAGCCGCTGACCCTGAACGTGCAGCTGGTAACCAGCGCGGCGCAGCTCAACGAGGTGGTTATCAAGGGGACCAAGCCGCCGCGCTACCAGAATAAGGACAACCCCGCCGTAGAGCTTATCCGCCAGATTATCGCCCACAAGGCCGAGAATCAGCCCGAAAGCTACCCCTACGTGGAGTATGAGAAGTACGAGAAGATGGGCTTCTCGTTCAGCAACCTATCGGAAAAATTCAAGAACCGGAAGATATTTCGCAACTACCAGTTTTTGTTTAAGAAGCAGGATTCGACGGCGGTGGGCGGCGTGAACGTGCTGCCGGTGTACCTGGAGGAAAAGCTGTCGAAGGAATACTACCGCAAGGACCCGCCCGCGCTCAAAACCGCGGTGCTGGGCAGCAAGAAGGTGCAATTTGACAAGCAATTCATTGATAATGATGGCCTGAGTACCTACTTCAACCAGATGTATCAGGACATCAACATCTACGATAACAACGTGAGCCTGCTCGGCAACCAGCTGCTGAGCCCGATTGCCAACGGCGGGCCTACGTTCTACCAATACTATATTTCCGACACGCTGAAGGAGCACGTGCCGCAGCTGATTGAGCTGAGCTTTAACCCGCGCAACCGGGGCGACCTGCTCTTCACGGGCAAGCTCTACGTGACGCTCGATGGCCACTACGCCGTGCAGCGCGCCGAGCTGGGGGCAGATAGCCGCATCAACCTCAACCTGATACGCAGCCTCAGCGCCGACCTGGAGTTTGCGCCCAACCCCGACCAGCGCTACCACCTGCGCAAGAGCGTGCTGGCCATCGACTTCAGCCTCACCCGCAAGGGTTCGGGCTTTTTTGGCGTGCGCACGGTCATCAACGAGAAATACCGCATTGGCCAGCCCGAGCCGGACAGCCTCTACGCCGGCCCGGCGGTGGTGGTGGCCGACAGCACCGCCGGCCAGAACGCGGCTTTCTGGCAGCAAAACCGGCCCGATAGCCTGACGCTCATGGAGCGGACGATTTACAAGAATATCGATACGCTTCAGACTATCAAGTCGTTCCAGCGCACGCTCACGCTGTTTACGTTCCTGTTTTCGGGCTACAAGGCGTTTGGGCCGGTTGACGTGGGGCCGGCCAACACGTTCTACAGCTTCAACCCGGTGGAGGGCTTCCGGCTGCGGCTGGGGGGTAGGACGACCCCGGAGCTGAGCAAGCGCATTTATTTCGAGACTTATGGGGCCTACGGCTTCAGGGATGAGAAGTGGAAATACTTCTTCAGCTCGACGTATTCGCTTAACAATAAGTCGATTTATACTTTCCCGCAGAATTTTATCCGGGCCAGTTTCCAGCGCGACACCAAGATTCCGGGGCAGGAGCTGCGGTTTGTGCAGGAAGATAATTTTCTGCTCTCCTTCAAGCGCGGCCTCAATGACAAGTACCTGTACAACGACATTGCCCGCTTCGACTACCTGCACGAGTTCAACAACCACTTTTCGTACGCGCTCAGCTTCAAAAACTGGCTGCAAAGCCCGGCCGGGGGCCTTTATTTCCGCAACCGCGTGGGTGGCGAAATCCACCCCATAGCCAGCCTGCGCACCACCGAGCTGGGGCTGACGCTGCGCTGGGCGCCGCGCGAGAAGTTTTACCAGGGCAAGCTCTACCGCACGCCCATCATCAGCCCCGCGCCCATTTATACGCTCAGCCTCAACGCGGGCTTTAAGGGGCTGCTGGGCGGCGAGTACACCTACCAAAACCTGGTATTTAACTTCAACAAGCGGTTTTACCTCTCGCAGCTGGGCCACACCGACGTGACGTTGGAGGCGGGCTACCTGTTTGGGCAAGTACCGTTTCCGCTGCTCGACATTCACCGCGCCAACCAGACGTTTTCGTATCAGCTGCAATCGTACAACCTGATGAACTTCCTGGAATTTTCGAGCGACCACTACGCCAGCTTGTTCCTGGACCACAATTTCAACGGCTTCATTTTCAATAAGCTACCCCTCATTCGACGGCTTAAGCTGCGCGAAGTGGCCTCGCTCAAAATTCTCTACGGCGGCCTGCGCGACCAGAACAACCCCGGCCAGCACCCCGAACTATACGAGTTTTTGCGGGCCGACCTGGGCCAGGGCCAGCCCATCGCCTTTTCGCTGGGGAGCCAGCCCTACGCCGAGGCCAGCGTGGGCCTGGCCAACATCTTCAAGCTGTTCCGGGTGGACCTCGTGCGCCGCCTCACGTACCTCGACAACCCCAACGTGGCGGCGTGGGGCATCCGGGGCCGGTTTAAGTTTGATTTTTAACGCGCTGACCTGCATGACACTCGACGTACTCCGCACCGCGCTGCAAGGCGGCATCTACCAGGTTATCAACCCCTTCGTGCGGCTCCTGATTCGGCTGGGCTTCACGCCCAACGCCGTAACGCTCACGGGCTTCGGGCTGAACGTGGGGGTAGCCGTGCTCTTCATCGTGGGCGGCGAGGAAGGCAACTGCGGCGACCTGCGCTACGTGGGCTGGGGCGGGGCGCTCATCCTGTTCGCGGGCTTATTTGATATGCTGGACGGGCAGGTGGCAAGGCTCGGCAACATGCAGAGCACCTACGGCGCGCTCTTCGACTCGGTGCTGGACCGCTACAGCGAGCTATTCACCTTCCTGGGAATCTGCTACTACCTGGTGGCGCACCACTACCTGCTTGGCTCGCTGTGCGCGTTCATCGCCCTCATCGGCTCGATGATGGTGAGCTACACCCGCGCCCGCGCCGAGGGGCTGGGCGTGGAGTGCAAAGGCGGCCTGATGCAGCGCCCCGAGCGGGTAGTGTTGCTGGGCGTGAGCGCGTTGGCCTGCGGCGTGAGCTCGGCCTGGCTGGGCGGCGACTACAAGCTGTTCGTGCCGGGCATTCCCTTCCACGTCTTCGAAACCATGTCGATTCTCACCTTCCCGATTGCCGTGCTGGCCGTGCTGGCCAACGTTACGGCCGTGGCGCGCCTGCGCCAGGCCAAGCGGGCGCTGGCCCTGCGGGAAGCCGCGCCGGCCGCCTCCCTACCCTCCTCCCAGGCCGCGGCCGCGGCGGTACTGCTTATCGGCTTGCTGGGCGGCAGCTTATCGCTGGCGGCGGCGCCCCAGCAACCCACGCTCACGTTTCCGGTGCCGAGCGGCGTCGCGCACCAGCTTTTTTATTTGCAGCGCGACCCGAATACCAATACCATCATCTACCAGCTGAATGTGAACAACGCGGGCCAGCTGGATGAGGACGAGCCCATCACTATTTTCTGGATTCGGTATGAGGAGCAAGGGCAGCGCAAGGACCTGAATTTTATTCAACGCCGGTTTGCCTACGGCCTCAGCGCCAGGAAAATAGCACCGGGCAAGTATGAGCTGAAATTTGCCGCCTACGGCAAGGTACCCTTCGTGCTCATGAAGTCCAGCTTCGACAATGCCTTTCACGTGTACGCGACCGTGGCCAACAAGCAGATTCAGCTGGAGCGGGTGTACCTGCGCATCGAGGGCGGCACGTTTTGGGTGCCCAACGTCAGGTACATCGAGCTGAAAGGCCGCGACGCGGCCAGCCAGAAGCCGGTGGCAGAGCGGATTCCGGTGTAGCCCGCTCGCCGCCATTGTTTACCGGCCGCCTCCGGCCGCCCCTTCTTTTTCTATGCCCTACCCCCCTTCCGGTGCCGCACGGTGGCCCGCCAGCCGCCACGCTACCTGGCTGGTGCCCGCGCTCACGCTGGCTTATTTTTTTCTTTCGTACTGGCTGCTGGGCTTTCATGCCGAGCAGGTAGTGCTGGTGGTGCTGGTAAATGGCTGCTATTTTCTGTCCGGTTTTACCCGCCGCCTCATTACCGGGTTTTCCATCTTTCTGGTCTTCTGGGTTTTGTATGATTACCTGAAGATTATTCCCAACTACCTGGTGCGGGCCGTGGATATCGCGCCGCTTTACTACACCGAGAAAAGCCTGTTTGGCATTCATTCGCAGGGCCAGCTGCTGACGCCCAACGAGTACTGGCTGCTGCACGAACATACCTGGCTGGACGTGGCCTGCGGCATCTTTTACCTGTGCTGGGTGCCCATTCCGATAGTTTTCGCGGGGTATTTGTTCTTCACCAATCGCCGGCTGTTCTTGGAGTTTTCGCTCACCTTTCTGTTAGTCAACCTACTGGGGTTCACGCTCTACTACCTGCACCCGGCGGCGCCGCCCTGGTACGTGCAGCAGCACGGCTTCGGGTTTCAGCCCCTAAAGCTGGGCAGCACCGCCGGGCTGGCCCGCTTCGACGCCTACTTCGGGGTTGGCGTATTTCAGTCCATTTACGCCAAGAACTCCAACGTTTTCGCGGCGATGCCCTCGCTGCATTCGGCCTACCCGGTGGTGGTGCTGTACTACGCGGTGAAGAACAGGTCGGGTTGGTTAAACTTGTTCTTTCTCACCGTTATGCTGGGCATCTGGTTTGCCGCGGTTTACAACAGCCACCACTACGTGCTGGACGTGCTGGCGGGCATTACCACCGCGCTGGCGGGCATTTTTATCCTGCGATTGCTTCTGGCCAGGAGCTTGCTGTTCAAGCGGTTCGTGGCGGCTTTTATGCGCGCTACCGCCCCGGCGGCGTAGCGTTCGCTCGCCGTGAGTTCCCTACCCCCTCCTCGGTGGGGCAGGAGGCACGCAGGATAGGCAGCTTGGCTACCTGCGCCCGGCCGTGATGCCCGGCCAGCTATCGGTGCGGAAGGGCACGGCGGGCAGGCCGGCCTTATTGTAGAGATTGCCGTCGGGGCTGTCGGCCCAGTCGTAGCGCACGGCCACGGGGTTTTTCACCTCGTCGCTCCGCACCACTACCTCGTTGCCCACCACGCGGACCGTGGCCCAGTGAAACTGCCGGTCGGCCCCGGCCACCGCGAAGCCGTGCGGCGCGGGGCCATTTTTCACTTCGAGGCCGGTGCCAAGGTGCGTGAACTTCAGGTGGATAGTGCCGCCGCTGGCAGCCATGCTGGCGTAGACCGGGCCGCTGTATGTCAGCTTGGTATCGCCGTAGGCCACGTGGCGGGCGGCCAGGGCCAGGCGGCGGCCCACCTCCTGTTTATTGTGCGGATGAATATCGGCGGGGTCACCGATGTCGATGGCCGTGGCCATGCCGGTGCGGGGCAGCCGGAGGGCCAGCGCCTGCGCCTCGCGCAGCTCGGCCCAGGCCGACTCGGCCGGCTGGGGCCGGGCGGGCTGAAAGTTGGCCAGCTGCACGAACAGGAAGGGCAGGTCGGCCCCGAAGTGCCGGCGCCAGTCGGTAATGAGTGCCGGAAACAGCGTCTGGTACTGCTCGGCGCGGTCAGCGTTGGTTTCGCCCTGGTACCAGATAACGCCCTTGAGGGCCAGCGGCTGAAGCGGCGCAATCATGGCGTTATAGAGGGTGGTCGGGGCCATTTGGCCGCCGCCCGGCGCGGGCGCCACGGGCTGGTCCTCCGTGGGCAGGCCCACCTGGTACTGCCAGGGCCCGGCCAGGGGCAGCGCCTGGCCCGCGCCGCGCAGGGCCAGCTGGCCGGGCTCGCCCGCGATGCCGCCGCCGCCGCCCGTGTCTACCACGCGCACGGCCAGCACGTTGCGGCCCGGCCGCAGCACGCCGGCGGGCACCTGGTAGGTGCGCGGCTTGTCGTAGCCATTGGTGCTACCCACCTTCCGGCCATTGAGGTAGGTGCTGTCGTTGTCGTCAATCTTGCCCAGCGTCAGGGTAAGGGGCTGGCCGGCCATCGCGGCGGGCAGGTCGATTTCTTTTCGAAACCACACGATGCCGTCGTAGCTGGCCAGGGCCGGCGTGGCTTCCCAGAGGCCGGGCAGGGCCATCGTGGGCCAGGCGTGGGCGTCGAAATCGGGCGCGGCCCAGGTGGTGCCGTTCGGCAGGTAGCCTTTGTCGTGGGCGCGCACGTTGCGCAGCAGCTCGCGCTGCTGGGCGTCGTAGGCGCGCTGGTCGTCGTGGAGGCTGGTGGTTTTGGCGGCGAAGGTGGCGATGCGTGGGCTGAACTCGGGAAAGTTTTTCAGGCCCTCGGCGCTCACCCAGGCCTCGGCGGGCGTGCCGCCCCAGCTGCTCACCACCACGCCCATCGGTACGTGGTACTTCTCGTATAAATGGCGGCTAAAGAAGTAGGCCACCGCCGAGAACCCGGCCACGGTGGCGGGGCCGCACACCTGCCAGCCCGTGCCCGCTATTTCAGCCTGCGGGCGGTAGGCCACGGCCTGGTCGGCGGTGAAAAAGCGGATGTTGGGCCAGTTGGCGGCGGCTATTTCCTGGTCGGCGTTCTGGGTGGGCTGGTAGCCGCCGGGGTTGGGGTCTTTTACCTTAAACTGCATGTTGGACTGCCCCGAAGCCAGCCACACGTCGCCCACCAGCACGTCGGTCAACTCGATGGTATTCTGGCCTTTCACCGTGAGCACGTGGGGCCCGCCGGCGGGGGTAGGCGGCAGCGTGGCCTGCCAGCGCCCGCGGGCGTCGGGGGGGGTAGCGCGGTAGGTGTGGCCCCGAAACGTGAGGCTGACGGCCTCGCCCGGCGCGGCCCAGCCCCACACGGGCACGGGGCGGTCGCGCTGAAGCACCATGTGGCTGCCCACCAGCGCGGGCAGGCGCACGGTGGCCTGGGCGGCCGGGACCAGCAGGCTCAGCAGGGCAAGGGTAGCAGTAAGTTTAGAAACGGACATCGGAAAAGGGTGAGGATGGCGGAAGGCTGCCGGGACGAAGGTCGGGCGGAAGTGCGGGTAAGTTCTGGTATCTTTTTGACAAAAATGAGTACTTTCTATGTCCACGGCTAGCCGTACCGGCGGTTAATAGGGGCCTGGCGAATACCTTTAGCACCCGGTTCCCACTTTTCCCACCCCTCATGGCTACCCCCATTATCACTTCGGCCGCCCGGCCGGCTACGGCGAATGACCTCGCCCCTACCCCCCGCTACGGCTCGGCACTGGCCGCCGTTACCACGCTGTTCTTCCTGTGGGGCTTCATTACCTGCCTCAACGACATTCTGATTCCTTACCTGAAAGCCATCTTTCAGCTTTCCTTCGCGCAGGCCAATTTCATCAACCTGTGCTTTTTCGGGGCCTATTTTCTGATGAGCATCCCGGCGGGCCGGCTGGTGGCGCGGGTGGGCTACAAGCGCGGGATGCTGCTGGGCTTCGCGGTGGCGGCGGTGGGGGCTTTCCTCTTCTATCCGGCAGCGGCGCAGCGGGTATACGGGCTGTTTTTGGGGGCGCTGTTCGTGCTGGCCTCGGGCATCACCATCTTGCAGGTGGCGGCCAATCCGTACGTGGCCATTCTGGGTCCGGCGCGGTCGGCCTCGGCGCGCCTCACGCTGACGCAGGCATTCAACTCGCTGGGCACGTTTCTGGCGCCTCTGCTAGGTAGCGCGCTGATTCTGAGCCATCTGCCGAAGCTCAACACGGTGGCCAGCGCCGCCAGTATCGACGTGACGGCCGTGCAAACGCCCTACCTGGTTATCGGCACCGTATTGCTGCTCATCAGCCTGCTGCTGAGCCGGGTAAACCTGCCCCAGATTGTGCCCGCCACCGAAGCCGCCGGCACCACCGTGGATGCCGACTCGACCCGCGCCTGGCACTACCGCAACCTGGTGCTGGGCGTGGTGGGCATTTTTGCCTACGTGGGGGCCGAGGTGTCGATTGGCTCACACCTGGTTAGCTACCTGGCCTTGCCCAGTGTGATGGGCCTCGACCCGCAATCGGCCGGCGACCGGGTGGCGCTGTACTGGGGCGCTGCTATGGTGGGCCGCTTTGGCGGCGCGTATCTGCTGAATAAGGTGGCGCCGTCCAAGCTATTGGCCTTTAACGCGGTCTGCGCCGTGGCCCTGGTGCTCGTTTCCATCAATACCACGGGTGCCCTCGCCATGTGGAGCCTGCTGGCCGTGGGCCTGATGAACTCGATTATGTGGCCGGTGATTTTTCCGCTGGCGCTGGCCGGGCTGGGCCGCCACACCGAAGAAGGCTCGGGGCTGCTGTGCACCGCCGTGGTGGGCGGCGCGCTGGTGCCGCTGCTGTTTGGGGTGGTGGCCGACCACGGCGGGCTACGCCTGGCGCTGCTACTGCCCGTGTTCTGCTACGCCTACATTGTATGGTATGGCCTGCGCGGCAGCCGTCGGCCGGGCGCGGTCTTGGCCAACTGATTCTTCCGATGAGAAAACTATGCTGGCTCGGTGCCCTGCTACTTTTAAGTCAGCCTGGCTCCGCCCAAAAAGCGGCGTTGCAACGAGCCGGCAACCCCGTTTTTCCCGGTTGGTACGCCGACCCGGAAGCCGCCATTTTTGGCTCACAATACTGGATTTACCCCACGCTGTCGGCCGTGGTGGGCGATACCTACCCCACCAGTGAGCCGGTGGGCGTGCGCAAAGCCTACGCCCAGCAGGTGTACTTGGACGCCTTCTCGTCGCCCGACCTCGTACACTGGACCAGGCACCCGCGCGTGCTCGACACGGCCAACGTGAAGTGGGCGCGCAGGGCCGTGTGGGCCCCGGCCATCGTAGCCAAGGGGGGTAAGTACTACCTGTTTTTCGGGGCCAACGATATCCAGAACGACCAGCAGCGCGGCGGCATCGGGGTAGCGGTGGCCGATAACCCGGCCGGGCCGTTCAAGGATTACCTGGGCCACCCCCTGGTAGGCAAGTTTGAGAACGGGGCCCAGCCCATCGACCAGTTCGTATTTAAGGATACCGATGGAAAGTACTACCTCGTGTATGGTGGCTGGCAGCACTGCAACATCGCACGGCTCAAGGACGACTTCACGGGCTTCGTGCCCTTCGCCGATGGCACTGTCTTTAAGCCGATTACACCCCAGGGCTACGTCGAGGGGCCGGTAATGTTCCGTCGCCAGGGCAAGTACTATTTCATGTGGAGCGAGGGCGACTGGATGGGCCCCACCTACTCGGTGGCCTACGCCGTGGGCGACTCGCCCTTCGGGCCTTTTCGGCGGGTAGGCAAGGTGTTGCGGCAGGATTCGCGGATTGCTACCGGCGCGGGCCACCACTCGGTGCTGCAAGTGCCGGGCACCGACCGCTGGTACATCGTGTACCACCGCCACCCGCTCGGCGACACCGAGGGCAACCACCGCGAGGTGTGCATCGATGAAATGCACTTTGATGAGCACGGCGACATTCTGCCCGTCACGATGACGAAGCAGGGCGTGCGCGCCGAGCCCCTACCCCCCTCCAAATGACTAACGCATCCCAAGCTCACTGGCTGGCCCTGCTGCTGGCCGCGCCGCTGGTGCTCACCGGCTGCGGCACTGGTCGCGTGGGCCGGCCCGCCACCAGCCGCCGCTTCCCCTACCCCGCCCCGGTAGTTGATAAGCGGGCTACTTACCAAACCAAGGCGTTATTTTACAACCTGCGCCGCTTGCAGGGCCAGAGTATCCTGTTTGGGCAGCAGGATGCCACGCAGTACGGCATCGGCTGGCACGACCAGCCCGACCGCAGCGACATCAAGAGCGTGTGCGGCTCGAACCCCGAGGTGTATGGCTGGGACGTGGCCGAAGTGGTGAACGCCACCCTAAAGGGCCGTGCCCTCGCTACCGACACTACCCTGCGCCGCCACCGCCAGTTGGTGCTCGATGCCTACCAGCGCGGCGGCCTCAATACCTTCTGCTGGCACATGGACAACTTCGTGACCGGCAAGAACTTCTACGATACCACGGCCGTGGTGCCGGCCATTCTGCCCGGTGGCAGCCACCACGCGGCTTACCTGCGGGCACTCGACATCGCGGCCGACTACTTCAAGGGCCTGCAAACGCCTGATGGCACGGCCGTGCCGATTATCTTTCGCCCATTTCACGAGCACACGGGCTCGTGGTTCTGGTGGGGGCGGCGGCACTGCACCACGGCCGAATTCGTGCAGCTCTGGCAATTCACCGTCAAGTACCTGCGCGATACCAAACAGGTACACAACCTGCTCTTTGCCTACTCGCCCGACCGCGTGCCCGACATGGCCGCCTATTTCGAGCGCTACCCCGGCGATGCCTACGTAGATGTGCTGGGCTTCGACGACTACGGCGACTTCAACACCGTCACCTCGCCCAACAAGGGCGTGACGACGCTGGCCGCCCTCGTGGGCGAGGCCGAAAAACGCCGTAAGATTCCGGCCCTCACCGAGGCCGGCCTGGAAAAGCTTACCGCCCCCAACTGGTACAACGACAACCTGCTAGGCCAACTCAAGGCCGACCCGCAGGCCCGCAAAATCGCCTACCTTATGGTGTGGCGCAATGCCCATACCGGCCACTTCTACGCTCCTTACCCCGGCCACCCCAGCGTGCCCGGCTTCCTGAGCTTTTACCAAGACCCGCTGACGGTTTTTGAGAGCGATAAGCCGCGGCTTTATCAGGTTCAGTAGGTTGCGGGTGCGGCACGCTTCCGTTGCCCTACCCCCCTTAAATGCGAAAGAGGTCCCCGGCTGATGCCGGGGACCTCTTTTTGTTCGGGCAGGTGGCGCTTAGTTCACTACTACGCGCTGCACCAGGGTGGGCTGGTCGCCGCCGCGCACTACCAGCTGGTAGATGCCGCCGGCTACGCCCGTGGTGGGCAGTTGCAGCTGGTTGGAGCCGGCGCGCAGGCTGCGGGTAGCCGTGCTCACGCGCTGACCCAGCGTGTTAACCAGGTCGAAGGTAGTTTCTTGGGCATTAGCCAGTTCCAGGCTCACGTTCAGAGCCTGGCCGTTGGTGGGGTTGGGGTAGGCCGATAGGGCTTTTTGGGCTTCGGCGCTGGCGCGGGCGGCGGTGGCTACGCCGGTGGTAGGCGTAATGTCTACGTAGTCAACGTCGAGGTAGCTGGTCTGGCTGGTAATAGTGATGGTCGTGGTACCGGCCGCCAGGTTGTACTTGCCAACGGTGTAAGATTTGAAGTTCGGGTCAGCAGCTCCCAGCGAGGTAGTTAGCTTGCCGCCGACACTCGTGCCAGTAGATACCGCAAGGTCAAATTGCTTATCATGTTCACCAGCCACATTGCGCGCGCCCACCGCAATCTGGTAGAGGCCCGCCGTGGCTATCGTAACCGGCAGGGTAATACTACTAGCCAGCGCTTTGTCTTCGGAGAAGCTGCTCACGTAGCCGTTAGTGCCCGAGTAGCTGCCTACCGCGTTGCCATCCTTAATTACTGCCTGCGTAAAATACAACTGCCCAGCCTCAGCCTCTACCCGGCCAGTGGTGGCAGCCGGAGTCAGCGGCGTAGGAGTGGCCGCTACGGCAGCTACCTGAATGTAATCGATGCCGTAATAGTTGTAGCCTCCTTCGAGGGTAATCTTGTTGACTCCTGCAGTTAACGCAACAACTGTCTTGGTGCTTCGGAAATTAGTACCAGTTTTCGTCGAGTTGAAGTAGAGTTTGCCCGTAGGCCCGCCGTTCACGTGGATATTGCCTGGTTTGGCTTCATACTGCGATTCGTAGCGAACCAGCACCTCATAGAGCCCGGCTGCGGCAGCAGTATACGGAAAATCGATGCCGCTGGGGTCGGCACCGTAATCGACCCAGCCTGTGCCTGAGTAGCTATCATTACCTGCCGTTGCTGGATTTGTATTTTTAAGTACAGCACCTCCGGTTAGGGTGTTGGTAGGCGCTTCGGCTTCAATCTTAGGAGTATCGGCCTTTACTTGAGCGTGGGCAGCCGGCGCGGCCAGCAACGCGCCGCAGAAACCAAGCATTCCGAGGGCCGGAGCCAACAGCGAACGGTGGGTAACAGATTGGTAGGTGTGTAACATGGGGTTGGGTGGGTTGGTGAAAATGAAAAAATAACTACTGGTAACGGGCTATAAAATCACCTTTACCCAGCCAGCACTACGCTTGCCGAAGAAGGTTATTTTATATCTGTAAAAGTAAGTTTATCAGCGACTTATGACTAATGAAAATTTGTCATTTTCTTAGCAATAATTTCACTTTTAGTACTTATCGCGCTACTAAAAGGGTCATTAAAACCCTGTTCCCAGGTGCCAGCAAGCCAGCAGCTGAGAACAGGGTTTTTATGGCCGGGCGGGCAGTTGGCTTACAAAATCTGCACGCGCTGGCTGAGCGCGGGCCCCGTGGCAGGGCGCACCAGCACCTGGTAAATGCCGGGGGCCACGCCCACAATCGGCAGTTGTAGCTGGTTATCGCCGGCCAGCAGGCGCGGGCGCAGCGCAGCCACCTGCTGGCCGAGGTTGTTGACGAGCACTACGCTCACCTCCTGGGCGGCAGCAAGCCGCAGGCCCAGATTGAGCATGTAGCTACTGGTGGGGTTGGGGTACACCGCGAGGCCGGCGGCCGTGGCGGCAGCCCCACTGCGGGCGGCCAGCGCCGTGCTAGCCCAGTCGGCCAGCTTGTCTTTGGTAATGATGTCGCGGTCGTTGTAGAGGCTGGTGAGGAAGCTCACCTGCTGATTACGGATGTAGCTTCCCTGCCAGGCGCAGAACCACGACCACCAGGTGGCGTAGCCCCGAATCTGGTCGGGGTTGGCCAGGCTGCCGCTCTCGCTGAGGGCCACTAGCTTGCGGGGGGCTACCAGGGTTTTCATGGCATCCCACTTACTCGAAAGGTTTACGTTGGGGTCGATAGTGGACTGGTATTCATCAGCACTGGCCACGTCTACGTAAGCATCGCCGGGGTACCAGTCTGCATTAGGCACATCGTTGATAGAGTATACCCAAATGAGGTTGTGCAGCTGGTGGCGCACGGTGAGGCGGGTGTATAGCAGCTGCCAGAGCTGCTTGAAGGCCGTCGACCCCTGGTTGCCCCACCAAAAGAACGTACCGGGGGTTTCGTGCAGCGGCCGCCACAGCACCGGCACACCGGCTGCCTGAAACTTTTTGAGCTGTGCGGCAATCAGGTCGATGTCATTCAGCAACAAATGGTAACGGGTGCCGGCCGTATCGGCCAGCGCGGCGGCGAAGTTGAAGCTTGTGTTTTTGGTATAAAACGCGCCGCTGGGGTCCACGCTCCCGTTGCCGGTGGTGGCCGTAATATCGGCCGGGGCGCGCCAGTGCCAAATCAGGCTGGTGATGCCACGGCCGTTGCCGCTCTTCGACCAGGTTAGGTAGCGCTCGGTAGTGCCGTTGGGCTGGCCGTAGGCCGCTACCGGCGAGGAAGAGTAATCGTACAGGTCCATGCTGACAATGGCGGGTTCCTTGCCGGTAGTAGCCAGCACGTAGGCCACCTCCGAGCCAGTGCGGCCATACTGGTCGTCTTGCTGCCCCGACAGCACCTTCGTGCCATACAAGTCAACCAGATACGAGAACAGTGCCTTTGCCGTGGGCGTGGCCAGGGGGTCGGTCAGGGTCTTGGCGGGCTTCACGGGCAGGGCCACCGTGGTAGGCGTGAGCTGCACGTAGTCGATACCGTAGTAGCCGTAGTTGCCGCCGATAACAATCGTGTTCAGGCCGGCCGGCAGCAACACCTGGCCGCCACTGGCAGTGCTGAAGGGCGCCGAGGCAGGAGTAAGGGGAAAGGATACCGTGGCCTTCGAGCCGTTTGTCGTCACGTTGGCCACTTTAGGGCCGTAGGGCGAAGTGTAGCCAACTGACAGTTGATAAAGCCCGGCCGTGGGCAGGTTAAAGCTGATGCTCACGTTGGCAGTATCGCTGTTGGTGAAGCCCGTGACGAAGCCCGTGCCCGAAAAGCCGGTAGGCGTGGTGGCTATCCTCACCTTGTTCAGGTCGGCCAGTTCGGCTTCGAGCCGGTTGTTGACCAGCGGCACCAGCGTGGTAACCACTGGCACCAGCTCGATGTAGTCGATGCCGTAGTACCCTTGGTTGGCTTTGATAATGAGTTTGTTCTGGCCCGCCAGGAAAGCGTAGCGACCCACCGTCAGCGAGCCAAAAGTCGCGCCGGTATTGGGCAGGGACTTATCGGTCGCCACGCCGTTGAGCTGCACCGTGGTAGTGCGGGTGCCGTTGGGCGCGGTGTAGCGAATGGTGAGGTCGTAGCGGCTGGCCTGGGTTGGAAACTTAAACACCAGACTATCAGAGGCTTGTGAGAAATCGCCCACGTAGCCAGTGCCCGAGTAGCCGGCCGTAGTGGTCATTTTGGTGGGGCCGTAAACCAGGGCGTCTTCGGCTTCAAGCCGGATGGTGGTAGCGGCCTGCGCCCAGCCCCGGCCGGGCGCCAGCAGGGCCAGCAGTAGCGCGAGCACGGCTAGCCAGCGGGCGGGTAGTTGTGGTAGAGGAAAGTAAGAACGATGCATAAGCGCGTAGCGTGTGGGTGGGATAAATTACTAAAGGCCAAGCCTTTTCGATTGATACAATCCGACCAGTGACGTAGCCGGACATTTTAGTAAAAGTAACTTAATCAAAACGTTGGCGATAATAGAAATTTACCCTTTTCTTGCGATAAAATTCAATTGCCCTATCCTTGCCTACCCCTCCCCCCTCCCCCGGCAACTCCTCTTCATCTGTAGCCAGAACCGCTGGCGCAGCCTCACGGCCGAGCGCTTAGTTGCCGACCACCCGCACCTGCTGGCGCGCCCGGCCGGCACCGGGCCGGGGGCCAGGGTGCGCGTGGCGGCCGGCCACCTGGGCTGGGCCGACGTCATCTTCGTGATGGAAAAAAAGCACGCCGACCGCCTGCGGGCCAAGTTTGGGCCGGCGCTGCGAGGCAGGCCGATTATCAACCTGCGCATTCCCGACGACTACCCCTTTCAGGCGCCGGCGCTGGTGGCGCTGCTGCGCGAGCGGCTGCGCGCCTACTTCGGCGCCGACGTGGCCGACATACGGTAACGCGCGTGCCCGTACTTTTGCCCGCTATGAAGTTTACCGTTGCGCAGATAGCCCAGGTGGTGGGCGGCACCGTGGAAGGTGATGCCGGGGCCACCGTATCGAGCCTGGCCAAGATTGAAGAAGCCGGGCCCGGCTCGCTGGCCTTCCTGGCCAATGCTAAGTACGAGCCTTTTCTGTATTCGACCGGCGCCACGGCGGTTATCGTGAGCCCCGAACTGCCGCTGCGCCAGGCCGTTGCCACTACCCTGGTGCGGGTGGCCGACCCCTATTCGGCCTTCACCAAGCTGCTCGAATTTTATGCCCAGGCCACGCGCATGGGCAAGCGCGGCGTGGAGCAGCCCAGCTTTCTGGGCGAAAGCTCGACCATCGGCGGCGGGCATTACCGGGGCGCGTTTTCCTACGTGGGCGACAACTGCGTGCTGGGCGAGAACGTGCTGATTTTTCCGCACGCCTACATCGGCGACCGGGTGCGCGTTGGCGATAATTCGATTATTCACGCCGGGGCCAAGATTTACGCCGACACCGTTATTGGCCGGCGCTGCGTCATCAAGGCCGGCGCGGTGGTGGGCACCGACGGCTTTGGCTTCGCGCCCCAGGCCGATGGCTCGTACCAGGCCATTCCGCAGATTGGCAACGTGGTGCTGGAAGACGACGTGAGCATTGGGGCCAACACTACCGTCGACTGCGCCACGATGGGTAGCACGCTCGTTCGGCAGGGCACCAAAATCGATAACCTGGTGCAGCTTGCCCACAACGTGGAGGTGGGCCGGCACACGGTTATCGCGGCGCAGAGTGGCATTTCGGGCTCGTCGAAGGTGGGTGACTACTGCGTGCTGGCCGGGCAGGTAGGACTGGTGGGCCACATCTCGCTGGCCAACCGCACCACCCTGGCGGCCAAAACCGGCGTGCAAAAATCGGTGCGCGAGGAAGGCCAGGTTTTGCAGGGCTACCCGGCCTTCAACCTCAAGGACAACCTGCGGGCCGCCGCCGTGTACCGCCGCCTGCCCGAATTAGAGCGCCGCCTCACCGCCCTCGAAAAAAACCCGGCGGCGCCCGATAAGCCTTAGCTTTGCGGGGAGGTTTTTGGTTCCTGGTTTCTGGTTCCTGGTTTCTGGTTAATAAACGGACGGATATTCGTCAGCTTACTAACTGGAAACCAGGAACCAGAAACCAGGAACCAAAAACCAGCAACCTGAAAGAATGAACGATAAACAGCATACTATCAAGGCTCCCGTCACGGTGCGGGGCATCGGGCTGCACACGGGCGCGGAAGCGACGATGACGTTCTGCCCGGCGCCGGTGGGCCACGGCTACAAGTTTCAGCGGGTCGATTTGCCGGGCCAGCCCCTGGTCGATGCCGACGTTGACAACGTGGTGGACCTCTCGCGGGGCACGACCATTGAGCAGAATGGCGCCCGCATCAACACCGTGGAGCACACGCTGGCCGCCCTGGCAGGCTTGCAGCTCGACAACGTGCTCATTCAGCTCAGCGGCCCCGAGCCGCCCATCATGGATGGCTCGTCGTACGAGTTTATCAAGGCCCTGAACACGGTGGGCTTTGAGGAGCAGAACGCGCTGCGCAACTACTACGAGATTCCGGATACTATTCGGTACATGGACAATGCGCGGGGCGTGGAAATCGCGGCCCTACCCCTGGCCGACTACCGCCTCACGGTGATGGTCGACTATAACTCGCCGGTGCTGGGCTCGCAGCACGCCACGCTCACCGATATCAAGCAGTTTGAGGGCGAAATCGCGTCGTCGCGCACGTTCTGCTTTTTGCACGAGCTGGAGCACCTCTACAAGTCGAACCTCATTAAGGGCGGCGACCTCTCGAACGCCATCGTGGTGGTAGACCGCGTGGTGGGCGAGGACGAGCTCGATGAGCTGGCCGCCATGCTGGGCAAGCCCAAGGTGTCGGTGAAGAAGGAAGGTATTCTTAACAACGTGGACCTGCGCCATAAAAACGAGCCCGCCCGCCACAAGCTGCTCGACCTGGTGGGCGACCTGGCCCTGGTGGGCCGACCGCTCAAGGGCCAGATTCTGGCCGCCCGCCCCGGCCACGCCGCCAACGTGGCCTTCGCCAAGCGCATCAAGAAAAGGATGCTGGAGGACCGCACCAGCGCCGTGCCGGTGTATGACCCCAGCCGCGAGCCGGTGATGGACATCAACCGCATTATGCAGGTGCTGCCCCATCGCTACCCCTTCCTGCTCCTCGATAAGGTGATTCACCTCGACGCGCAGATGGTGACGGCCGTGAAGAACATTACCATGAACGAGCCCTTCTTCCAGGGTCACTTCCCCGGCAACCCCGTGATGCCGGGCGTGTTGCAGATTGAGGCGATGGCCCAGACCGGCGGCATCCTGGTGATGAACACCGTGCCCGACCCGGAGAACTATTGGCAATACTTTTTGGGTATTGAGAACGCGCGCTTCCGCAAAAAGGTACTGCCCGGCGATACCATCATTTTTCACTGCCAGCTCACGGCGCCCATCAAGCGCGGCATCGCCAAGATGAAAGGCCAGGCCTTCGTGAATGGCAAAGTGGTGTGCGACGCCGAGATGAGCGCCGCCATCGTCCGCAAAGACAATGTTTAATTATGAATTATGAATTATGAGTTATGAGTTATTGCCCGGCGCACATACCTGCCTGACTCATACTTGTGTAATTCATAACTCATAATTCATAATTCATAATTCCCAAAAATGCTTTCTCCCCTCGCCCATATCCACCCCGCCGCCCGGCTCGCGCCGGGAGTAACCGTCGAACCGTTCACCAGTATTGCCGGGGACGTGGAGATTGGCGAAAACACCTGGATTGGGCCCAACGTGACCATTATGGATGGGGCGCGGATTGGGGCGAACTGCCAGATTTTTCCGGGTGCGGTGATATCGGGCATTCCGCAGGATTTGAAGTTTGCCGGTGAGGTGACGACGGCCCACGTGGGCGACTATACCGTGCTGCGCGAGTGCGTGACCGTGAACCGCGGTACCGTGGACCGGGGCCGCACCGTAGTGGGCAGCCACTGCCTGCTGCAAGCCTACGTGCACATTGCCCACGACTGCCTGGTGGGCGACCACTGCGTGATTTCGAACGCGACCCAGATGGCCGGCCACGTGGTGGTGGGCGACTGGGCCATTATCGGCGGCACCACGGCCATTCACCAGTTTACTAATATCGGGGCGCACGCCTTCATCGCCGGTGGCTCGCTGGTGCGCAAAGACGTGCCGCCCTTCGTGAAGGCCGCCCGCGAGCCGCTGACCTACGCCGGCGTGAACTCGGTGGGCCTGCGCCGCCGCGGCTTCAGCGAGGAGCAGGTGAATGAAGTGCACGAGATGTACCGGGTGCTGTACCTGAGCGGACTACCCCTGCTCGACGCGCTGAGCCGCATCGAAGCCGAGCTGCCCGCTTCGGCCGAGCGCGCCCAGGTGGTGCGGTTCGTGCGGGCGGCGGCGCGCGGCATTATCAAAGGCCCGAACCGCGGCGTGCTGCCCGAGGAAGGCCTGGATTAATTTCATGGCTGATAGCTGCTAGTGCTTCAACCGCTTAATTTTGAGTATCAATTATTAGGGCAAGTGCTTGATTGTCTTTTTGTTTTAAAGGACAGTAACTACCTGGAATTAAGCGGGCGGAGCACTAGTTTCGTTCTGGAGAAAAGCTAACAGCTATCCTCGTCACGAAAATAGCAGCAAATAAGAACGTCATTCCGAGCTTGCCGAGGAATCTCGCTCGCAGTCGTTCGGGTGTCGTTCAACGACGCGAGCGAGATTCCTCGGCAGGCTCGGAATGACGTTCTTGTTTGCGACTTAGTCCGCGAAGAATATAACCGCTAATGGCTTTTACCATTAATGCCCACGGCCTGGGCCGCCGCTACGGCCGCCAGTGGATTTTTCGGCGCCTGAGCTACGATTTTCGGCCCGGCACGGCCACGGCCATTCTGGGCCCCAACGGCGCGGGCAAGAGCACGCTGCTCAGCATTCTGGCCGGGCAATTATTATCTACTGAGGGACAGGTGCTTTATACGCTGGGCGGCCAGCCCCTACCCCCCGCCGCGGTACCCAAATACCTGGCCTACTGCGCGCCCTACCTGGAGCTGCCCGAAGACTTTACGCTGCTGGAGCTGCTGGCTTTTCATACCCGCCTCAAGCCGCTGCGGCCGGGCCTCACGGTGGCGGGGCTGGTCGATATCATGTACCTGCACCAGGCGCGGCACCAGGCGGTGCGCACGTTTTCGTCGGGCATGAAGCAGCGCCTCAAGCTGGGCATGGCCCTGTACGCGGCGGCCCCGCTGCTGCTGCTCGATGAGCCCACCACCAACCTCGACGCCCAGGGCGCGGCCTGGTACCAGGAGCACGTGGCCCGCGTGCGCGACGCCGGCCGCCTGGTCATCATCTCATCGAATGTGCCGGCCGAATACGCGTTTTGCGAGGGCCAGGTGCGGATTACCGACTTTCAGCCGGGGTAGGCGGCGCCTGCTTACTTTTGGGTAAACCAGCCACCCCGCGTCCCATGTCTGCTGCTCCCCGATTTGCGTTCCCTTCAGTTTCGCCCGAAGAATATTTAGCGGCCGAGCGCACCGCTTCTTTCAAGAGCGAATACTACCAGGGCCAGGTGTACGCGATGGCCGGCGCCAGCAATGAGCATAATCTGGTAAATCTGAATGCCGGAACAGCCCTCAACCTTGCCCTGCGTGAGCGCGACTGCACGGTCCGCGTGAGCGATATGCGGCTGCAAGTCAAGGACAATGGCCTGTACACGTACCCTGACTTATCAGTGGTGTGCGGGCCGCCCCAGTTCGCCCCCGACAAGCACCTCGACACTTTGCTTAACCCAATCGTATTGGCGGAAGTCGGCTCCATAAGCACGGGGGAATACGACCGGGTGGGCAAATTCATCCTCTACAAAGACATCCCCACGCTACGGCACTACCTGCTTATTGAAAGCACGCGGCCCATCGTGCGCCTGGCCACCTGGCGCGAGCCCAAGGTGTGGGCCTTCGACACGTTTGAGGGGCTGGCGGCGGTGGTGCCCCTGCCGGCCACCGGGGTGGAGCTGGCGCTGGCCGACCTCTACCGCAAGGTGCCGCTGGCCGCCGGGTAGAATGGTTCTTTTGCGGGTTTGGGCCAACTGATTTCGCCGCCGCCCGTATCTTCGCCCTACCCCCTAAAATATCATTTAATTACCCTCTACTGCCCTTTTTGCTATGCGACAGTACGACAATCTGGACGACGACGACCTCGCCGACGACGATAACCTCGACGCCTTTGCCCGCACGGGCGGGGCTAAGACCAAGGGTTCCAGCGAGGACCAGCTGTCGGCCAAGTACGCCGACTACCTGATGTGGCGCGATACCGGCTCCTCGCACGACGAGGCGCTTGACCTGGCCTCCATGACGGAGGAAGAATTTACGACCGCCGAAGCCGCCGAAGACCCCGACGGCAGCAGCGGCCTGGGCCGCCTCGACGATGAGGACGACCTCGACGCGGACGACGAGGACGACGACCTTAGCGGCAGCCCGCGCGGCCGGGGCGACGACTACGACAGCGACTACTAAGTGCGGGCTGGGGTAAAAAGAGGGGGTAGGGGCTGCCAGCGCAGTCCCTACCTGTATGGTCCCGGAGGATGGGGGAGGGGTTTTGAGTCGTAACTTTCAGGCAACCTTATGGGAAAACTACCACACGGCTGCGCCACGACAACGCCGGCAACTCGGCGCCTTATCCAGCAAA
>JAABUK010002454.1_pt1 | contig 33183 bp, 40 predicted proteins | sample 5559141 | NCBI WGS metagenome assembly JAABUK01 (sample SAMN10711869, study PRJNA513367) | rock metagenome | isolation source: Antarctica rocks | place: Antarctica: Victoria Land, Pudding Butte nord | collected 2016-01-03 | reverse complement strand
AGTTGCATCAAAAGTGGTAGCCGCTTGCAGCATGCTTCCATACCTTTTCATTATGACCAAAGGTCACACTAAGACTCTGCCCATGGTGCTGCAGACAAGCTCAGCAGCACTTGCAGATGAGTTGGCCAAAACAGTTGCTGAGCTAGACCGGCTCAAGGAGCAGCAGAGCACACTGGAAAACAAGAATGCTTTGCTAGAGAAATGCTTACACTTGAATCTTGGTCGAAGGACACATCAAGCGATGTCAGAGGTGTGTGCAGAGCAAAGGGAAATCGTAACACATGTGGAGAACTGCTTGCTTGCATGAGCATTTGCTGTTGCAGTTTTCTGATGCATCTGTTGATGCATTTGGTTACGCACTTTTGTACGCCCTTGCTTGTTGGCCCACAATTAGTCTAGCGCCTTTCATGCTCTTGTTCAGCAGCTGAGCAGCATCAAATTTACGTCTGTTCATTACATATACAACAGCTCTTGCGCACATCCAGCAGACACACAACAATATGGCAGTGCATCGTGTCACAGGATGCCTCAACCAAATCTGTGAGGCACTACATTTCACAAGAGATCAAAGACTCAGAACAAGGACCTGTGTTGGTATCATCAGTGCGAGGTCAAGCCAACAGCATTACTGTTCATGAAATAGCCAAGATGGGAGTGCCAGAGTTTGCTAGTTTGTGGACGGTGAGATGGCTGACATGCAGTCAAAGGCTGTCTATCTGCATACGTGCCGCATGTGCCTCAGCATGTCATATGCGCCTCTGCATGTCACATGCACCTCAGTGTGTCATATCTGCAATCCAAGCAATGTGTTTTTCATGTTGATGCCATCAATAGCAGTCTGACATAGCGTACATACGTATATAAAGCAACAGTAGGGATGCATGTATTGATCACCAAGGGCTTGAGTTGCTCAGTGTTTACAGTTAACGATGCATGATGTGTTCGTTAAACACTCATGTATGTTTTTATCTGCACTTGCTATATACCAGACATGATTACAGCGCTATGGCACATACATGCTTTGCTGCAACCGGCAGCACATGCACTGCTATTCCCATGCCAGTTGCCTCTTGTGTATACACCTCTTCATTTGTTTTCGTCATTCTTGAAACTCACATTTTGGACTCTGGAGTGCAACTGAAGTGCGCATATGACTGCATGACTCTCATGGCAGCGTATGCTGACTGGCATACATTGCGTGCTTCAGGACTACATTCAGAGCATTGGGTCCTGCCTGCTACAAATTGGAGAGGCAACAGATGGTCCTGTTGTGGATATGATGCACAAGCTGACAGATGAGAGCAGTCAGCTACTAGGGTGCATCAAGCTGTTGAATCTAACGGTGCATGAGGCCATGCTGCATGGCAAGCTGGATCCTGCTCTGGCCAAGACACAGTCCATGGCGCACTACTATGCTTCCTCTGTGGTGGGTTTGCTGGCCACTTCCCTCCGCCATCTTTCTCACTCTTTGCTTCCTTCTTTTGGTCTCCTTTACCGTGCTCTGCAAGGGTCTCAGCAGCTCTGCTTGCACCTGATGCTTTTGTATTGTTGCAAATAGACTCTGCTCTGATCTGGGCACATTTGTATGCTTCTTCCATAACAAGGCACAGCATTTTGTTTGCAGGTGTTCTTGCTCTCTGCCCACACCTTCTCATGGGATTTTATGTGTTTGTGGCATTGTGTCTCGAATGTAGTACACAGCCCCACTGTAACAGTGCTTTAGTACACCAGCTAGACGCAAACGCAATGCTTCTTTAGCTGTGATATGCCTGAGCAACTATTGCACCTGCTGTTTTGCCTGTAGGCTCTGATGCAGCTATCAGATGAGCAGCTAGATGACATGGAGCACCTAAGGCGCATCTATCTCACCAGGCGCGCTGTGTTGGCCTGGGAACGGGAAGCTCTTGTTGTGCAGGCTGCAAGGTGCATAGTCAATGGCCAGGACCATGTCCCCCTTCCTGGCACCACAAAGGTCTGCTCATCTTCTCCACGCTGCTTTTTCTCTTGTTCTCTTTTAATGCTTCTTGTTGTCCATGCCAACAAGCATCTGCAGTAGTCAGGACCGTGATCCTTTGCCTGGCAGAGTCAAGAGCAGCACTTGCCTTTGCATCCCTTTCTCTAACCTCCTCCCCAGCCCCTTGCCCCCCCCCCCCATTTCTTCACTTCCCCTTTCTCTTTCTATTCGTTCCTCCTTGTTCCCTTCTGCTAAATGTGTGAAGGTCCCTTTTATTCCAGCAAGTTGGTCTGGCAGTATTGTTCTGTTCAAGAAAGTGGTGTGGTGGTGTGCAGGTGTCCCTCCTCGCTGCGCAGCTACAGCAGAACGCCCAGGAAGATTACAGAGTGTATCACAGGATAGCAGCAGCAGCAAGGCGAGGGGTAAGACCATCCATGCCACTACTCATCAATCCTTAGTTTTCAATCATCTGTCCACATTAGGTCGTCCATCCCCAGTTGTTTAGTCAGGCATGGCTCGCCACTGACAGGGTGCAACAACAAAGGTCATGAGTTGTCACTCAGATCAAGTGTTGCAGATGCGTGTACACACCACGTATCATCAAACTAATATAAACATACTGTATGGCCTACTGTAACATATGGCATACTGTAACACCCTGTGTGGTTTAGTGACCAACTGTGGCTGCACATACATTGTGCAGTGCTGCTAGTTTCCCAGGTGCTGTTGCTGGGGCTAATTCAACCCCACCGTTGGCGCAGGTTCTGACAACAAGACAGTGGGCCTTAGTCATAGTCCATGCCTACCCCTACCTGATGACTGTAGAGAGCTCTTTGGAAGCGTTTGCCAGCCACAGAGGCATGCAACCCAAATCAGTCCTCCTGAAGGCAGCTCAGACAGACGACATGGAGTCTGACTGGCTTGCGTTGCAGGAGTACATTGAGTTGATCAGTCAAGAGAACCCACATGACTATCTGCCCCTGTCCAAATGCTCAGCCTTCAAGTCGAAGGTGACACAGAATGGCTCGAAGACTTTGATGCCTTTTGGCACAGAGGCAGCCATCAACTTGCATTACCGTTTGTAGTATTTGGACTGGAGTCACATTTGTGCTTCTTCTGCTTTGAGATGAAGTCTCAGCACTAGTGAGTCTAGCCAATAGTTTGAATGCTAGCCTGCAGTCAGGGCAAAATACACATCATGGTATAATGTTTTGTGGGGATTTGCTCTTGCAAAGCTACTCTTGAGGTTCTGCTTGGTCCAGAGTCAGTAGATTTTCTGTCGTTGTACTCATGGCGATGCGTCACTCTGCATTGACAGCTTTGCTCTGCGTGCATTCGTGTCTCTGTGTTTATGATCTGCTCAGTGCACTGAGCCTTCTTTGTAGTTTTGTAGCATTGTGGTGTTGCATCTTTGGAGTTGGTACAGACACTCCTGGGATAGATACATACATTCCTGGGCTAGGCGCTTACAATTGTGGGATAAGTACATACAGTGAGGGGTTGATAGCACTACAGGACTGGACAGGGTAATACCTCTTAGGCAGCTTTTTGGCTTGTTCGCAGTTTTGGATGGCACAATACTGGTGTTAGTGTTTGATTACTGATTTATTAGCCGCTAGTCACTCAGTAACCAAGTATTCACAACCATGCTGCATGTGACTGCTATGGGTGCTGAGTATGTTGAGCATATGCAGCACCACTGGTCTGTGGGGTAGCAACTTGGCAGCGCTCAGGACTTTTGGAACAAGATTCAGAGTCTTGACTTGTTTCAATTAAGTGAACACACATCCAGCTGAAACAACAAATGGAACAGGCCCTGTAGCCCTGAAGCATGCTTTGACATGTGTTTTTTTGTTGGAAGTTTCGGCCTTCGGTCTGCAAGCAACAAAGCTGCTGCACCGTGTTCTTGCCTTGCTGAACCAGTACTGTGATACATAATTGCTGACGAGTGTGCTGTCAAGAGCAATGAACTGATTTGTGAACGTATTTAATAAACGCTCTTAATTCAACAGTGTTTGCAAAGCATATTGGCAGGCCCCAAGCTTCGCTACATGGCATTTCAGCAGAAGATAACTCCTAACAATAGCCACCTAAATATCCAGCCAGTCACCTTCCCATGACACATTGTCAGCAAAGTCCAAAACAAGGTACAAGAGACAGAATTCATATCATGACCAAGCTTCATTCAGACGATCACACCACTTGCAAGGAATCTACCGTCAGCAAGAGTTGAGAAAGCTCCTTTAACGCACTGTGACATTTTGTTTGCAAAATTTGTCGGAAGCAGCAGCAGAAGAAGATTACAAGCAGCAGCTGCTTGCTGTGCTATGTTTTTGTTTGAGTGTGTAAGCTGGACTGACCATCAAATGTGGCAGGCATGCCTTGTTTTTGCAGCTAGCAATACCGCGCACAGAAGATCAACAGACAGGGTGCAATGACCTGACCCTTCACAATGCGCAGGACACAGTCCACAACCTGCACTATTTCTTGCTGTTGTGGATGCTGCCTTGCTACTCTTGGTGCCTCATCACTGTCTCGTTGCTGCCCTGTTGTCTTGTCCAAGGGAAGGTGGTGTGCCTTCTCAGGTGACCAGCACGGCGCGGCAGGCCTTCAGAAGGGCGGTGCTAGAGGGTGAACCTCGTCTGGTGGAGGCTTTTGTTCCTGTGTCAAGTCTCAACTGCCTCTGAGGCCCTCTCAGGTGACTGTCTGAACACTTGTCTGTCTATGCTGTTCAGTTGTCTGTCTGTGCGGTTGCCTGTCTGTGCAGTTGTCTGTCTGTGCAGGTGTGTGTGTCTGTCTGTCTGTCTGTCTGTGTGCCAAATTGTCTGTCTGCATGTCTGTCCACACACATGCCCGCTCTGGACTCTGAAGTCCTCTCAGGCATGCCTGCCTGCCTGCCTGTCTTTTTGTTTGTCTGTATGTGTGTCTGGATCTCAATCTGTCTGGCTTTGCTCCTGTCTGTGCAAGTATCATTGGCCTCACATATACAAGTCCACTCACTGTTGCGTAACAGGTCGCTGTGTGTCTTTAGATGCTTCTGAGTAGTCACAATGATTGCTGCAAGTTGCTTGTTAAGGTCCCAACCATGTCGAGCCCATGATTGCCTATGCAAGCCAACAGGCTGATGAGCAAGACTTGACATGCCCACCTTCACTTGGATCAGCTGCTTGCATGCGCCTTCAGTGAAGAAGCCATACGGGCCACTGATGCAGACACGGTGACTGGAGTGTTCTAACACTTCAGCTTCATACAGACTATCAGCACATTTGTTGACACGTGTTGCTGTTGCAATACAGGGGTGTACGCAGTACTAGGCAGAAGAAGAGCCAGAGTGGTGAGAGAGGAGATTAGGGAGGGGAGTGATCTGTTCAGCATTCACGCCTATCTGCCAGCACAGCTGTAGGCCTCTTTTGATTCTGCCGACGACATGCAGCGGCAGTCATCAGGTCTGTCTGTGCCATCATCTGTCTCATTTGCACGCATTGCTGTGAGGAGGTGCACGTGCAATCAATCTCGCTAGATGAATGTGCAATCATTGTTGCATATGCAAGAACATGCATGTTACTCATTCTGTTGCACGGTTTGTGACTCCTCAGGCAAACAGGGCTCTAAGCAAAAGGAGTAATCTCTGCTTGAGGTATGTCAGGCGCACCAGAGGACTAGTCAAGTACTTGCCATAGCAGCAATCACACCTTGACTTTTAAGTGTGCCAAGCATGTAAATGATCAGTTCTCGTTCATGGACATCAGAGCATGTGGAAGTGAGGCTATGATGTGATTCAGGTGCTGCTTCGGCGTCACTACTGCTGTCACATTGGGATCGGCTCCAGATAGACCCATTCTTCATGCCGGTCACAGAAGAAGAGCGAGAAGAGCTTGGTGAAGAAGGGCAAGGAGTGGGTACAGCTAACCTTGCACGCACTATGATTGATGAAGTACGACGCCGTAAGGGCCTGCCCACGGGCGAAAAGGTCGAGGAGGTCTCAACCAAACAACGTACCAGGGCCAGAAAAGTGTAGCATATCTGCATTTAGACACCTGCTAGTAAATTCGTCTCTATCAGCTGTGAAAACAGTTGTGTCCTAGTGCATAAAGCAACTTGTTTTACATAATGCAAAGGTCATTCTCATCGCGTGCAATTTGTGAGGGGACTGCAGTCAGCTGATCAGGCTCATGAAAGTGCCCGCACAGCACCTGTTGATATATATTGCAGGGTTATTGAGCTGTGCCTGCATGGTGGGCTTGCAGCAATCACAGCACAGCACTTTCTGATGCAGTCAAGATCATGTACTAAACCGCGCAAAAATACGTCTTATAGCCGGGAAGTCAGCAGTGTCCTGTCTGCAGCTGTCGCTGGCTGTCGCTCGCCAATTCGCATCGTTATCGGTTTTTTTGATCGATTGCTCCGAAGCCAAAAAGCAACGAACTGCCTGGGTTCCAATCCTTGTCGTCATGTGGTTGAAGTATAGGCATTTCTCCCGCTTCTCATTGCTGGCATTGTGGAGCACTTTACAACAATAAGCAGCCAGTTGTCCGCCGTGCCGTGTGCGTTGTGTGGGTGCAAAGATCACCTTCTCCCGTCAGCCCAGCGTGCAACAAGTTCTCGTTCTTTTTCAGCCTTCGGCAAGATGTCACGCTATGTCCCTGACGGATCATCACATGCGGCTTCTTCCACTGCCTTGGCAGCATTACCAGTTGGTGTGGTACCAGTTTTTACAGAAAGTGACCTGTCAAACGATACTCACTTGCACGCGTACCTTGCCTCCCAGTTATTTGAGTTCGGTGCTGATGCTGCCAATGGCCCACACAACAGTCAAGACACTCAACAGAGTCACAACAGCTTGGATTGGCCGGCAGTTCCCTTCGTCCCGGCTACCTACCGAAGCGAAGCGCTCTCTTTGTTTGGAGATCACGCTGCTATAGATTACGAGGGTGCCCTTTCCCCGTTTGTGTTGTGTGATGGCGAGCGACCTGTCAGCACTCTTACAGCAAACAGCGAAACTCAGCTAGTAAAAGGCAATGTCTTCCCATCTATCCAGGATGCATCTGTCATAGAGGAGACAGGCAAGAGGCGAAAGGTGAATATATTTAATTCCCTGGCGCCTGAGGTACAGGTTTACTGCAAGCCGACTTGCCCAGCGCAGTTCTGAAACTGTAAGCCTTCAGCTGTCACAGTCAGATGCTTGATGGCAAATATGCACACCCATGCAGATTTGCATTAAAAGTGGTAGCCAGCTTGCAGCATGCTTCCATGTATTTGATGACACACAAAGATCATTCTGAGCCTGTGCTCATGCGCCTGCAGACAAGCTCAGCAGCACTTTCAGAGGAGTTGGCCAAAACAATTGCTGAGCTGGAGCGGTTGAAAGAGCAGCAGAGCACATTGGAAAACAAGAATGCGTTGCTAGAGAAATGCTTACAACTGAATCTTGGTCAAAGAAAGCATCAAGCAATGTTAAAGGTGCGCGCAGAGCAATGAATATCCTAGCACATGTGAAGGATTGCTTGCTTGCACGTGCGTTTACTATTGTGGTCTTCTGATGAATCTGTTGATGCGCTCTTGTATGCCAGCGCTTATTGGCCCACTCTTGGTCCAGCATCTTTTATGCTCTTCTTCAGCAGCTGAGCAGCATCAAACATACACCGATTTAATGTATGTGCAACAGCTCTTGCGCATACTTAGCAGGCATATAACATTTTGTGATTGCATCCTGCCACAGGATGCTCCAACCCAATCTGTGCAGCACTATATCTCGCAAGAGATCAAGAACACAGAACGAGGACCTTTGTTGGTATCTTCAGTGCGTGGTCAAGCCAACCGTATCACTGTCCATGAAATAGCCAACATGGGAGTGCCGGAGTTTGCTAGCTTATGGACGGTGAGATGGCTGACATGCAGTCAAAGGCTGCGTGTCTGCATCTGCGTCACTGCTTTTTAATACCATGAACAACACTTTGACACAGCATCATGTATATATGTACAGGAAAAGCAGGAATGCTTGAGTTGATCACCAAGGGAATGAGTTGCCCAGTGCCTACAAACAGAGATGCATGATGTGTTTGCTGAACACTCATGCATGCTTTATCTGCCCCTGCTAAACACCAGACGCATGGTGTTGTCACTCATGCTATGTTGCAAGCAGCAGCGCATGCACTCCTCCTCCTTGTTTGCCAGTTGTCACTCACCTACACACTGGTTTTGTTGACTTTTTTTGTCTTGGTCATGCATCCGCAGGTGGGACTCTGAAGCATGCATCTGCATTGCACCTCTGCAATGCGCTTATGACTGCATAACTCTCCAGCAGTAGGCTGCTTTGACGACTGGCAATCACTGCATGCTTCAGGACTACATTCACAGCATTGGATCCTGCTTGCTACAAATTGGAGAGGCAACGGAAGGTCTCCTCGTGGACGCGATGCACAAGCTCACAGATGAGAGCAGCCAGCTGTTAGGGTGCGTCAAGCTGCTGAATGTGAAGGTGCATGAGGCCATGCTGCGCGGCGAGCTGGATCCCACCCTGGCCAAGACACAGTCCATAGCACACGACTATGCTCACTCAGTGGTGGGTTTGCTTACCACTTCTCTGCAATCTTCTTCCTCCCTGTCTACTTCCTTGCTTTTGTCCCTTTCTGTTCTGCACCACTGCTTGCACTTGCTGCTTTGTGACTGCTGCAAATAGAGTCTCCTCTGACCTGGGCCAACTTGTAAGCTGCTTGTAAGCTGCTTCTGTAACAAGGCACAATATTTTGTTTGCAGGTCGTGCTCTTGCTCTCTGCCCATGTGTCCTCATGGCGCTTCATGTTTTTCCAGCATTGCATGTCTGACAAAGTACGCAGCTCTAGTGCGGCACAGCTGTAATAAAACCAGCTGGATGCACAAGCAATGCTTCCCTAGCCGTGATATGCCTGCGCTATAATTGCACCTGCAACAGCCATTGCAGCACTCATGCCTCGGTCTTGCAGTGCACTATGTGCCCATATCTCAGTGCCAAACTTGGCGGTCAAAGTCCCCTATGAAGCTCATGTACAGACCATAAAACCTGCACCTGCTGTTTTGCCTGTAGGCTATGCTGCAGCTATCAGATGAGCAACTGGATGACCTGGAGCACCTGAGGCGCATCTACATCACCAGGCGCGCTGTGTTGGCCCGGGAACGGGAAGCTCTTGTTGCGCAGGCTGCAAGGTGCATAGTCAATGGCCAGGACCATGTCCCCTTTCCTGGCACCACCAAGGTCTGCTCATCTCCTGCATGCTGCTTTTCCTCTTGATTTTGTCTCTTACATGCTTCCCAAACATCTCCCCAGTGAAGATGTTTCAGAATTAAAGAGAGCTCACTGTCCATGCCAACAAGCATCTGCAGTAGTCCAGGACCATGATTTCTTTGCGTGGCAGAGTCAAGATCAGCAGTTTGCGCTTCTTGCCTTTGCATCCCTTTCTCTATCCTCTTCCCCAGCCCCTTGCTCTTTCTCACCCCCTCCTCTTTACTTTTCCATTCACTTTCCATTCACTCTTCCTTGGTCCCTTCTCCTCAGTATGCGAAGGTCCATTTTATTCGAGCAAGTGATCTGGATATGCATCACGGTGCTTGCCACATCAAGTGCACACCCTTGTGTGATGAAAATTTGCCTGCTGTATGGCCTTCTGTTCGGGTTGAGGCATACTTGATACCTACCTGGCTAATGCAAAAGCAAAGGCTGGCACAGGTTCAAACTAATCAATCAATTGCAACCAAGTGGTGTTTTATTCAAGAAAGTAGTGGGGCGGTGTGCAGGTGTCTCTTGTAGCGGCAAAGTTACAGCAAAATGCTCAGGAAGATTACAGAGTGTATCACAGGATAGCAGCAGCAGGAAGGCGAGGGGTAAGACCACCCGTGCCACACCAGATGTCAGACTCTTGGTCTTCCATCATCAGCGCTCAATCATCTGTTCGTATTAAGTTGTCCATCTTCGCTTGTTTAGTCAGGCATGGCTCGCCACTGATAGGGGGCAATGACAAAGATCATGGCTTGTCACTCAGATCAAGTGTTGCAGATGCGTGTGTGAACCACATATCATCAAATGACAGCACCCTGTATTGGATAGTGACCAACTGTGGCTGTAGATGCATTGTGCAGTGCTGCTAGTTTCCCAGGCGCTGTTTCTGGGGCTGATGCAACCCCAACATTGGCGCAGGTTCTGACAACAAGACAGTGGGCAGCAATGATAGTCCATGCCTACCCCTACCTGATGACATTGGAGAGCACATCGGAAGCATTTGCCAGCCAGAGAGGCATGCAAACCAAGTCAGCCATCCTGAAGGCAGCTCAGACAGACGACATGGAGTCTGACTGGCTCGCGTTGCAGGAGTACACTGAGTTGATCAGTCAAGAGAAGTCACATGACTATCTGCCCCTGTCCAAGTGCTCTGCCTTTAAATTCAAGGTGAAGACATAGGATGGCCTGAAGACTTCGATGCCTTTCGGCACAGAGGCAGCCGTCAATTTGCATCACCATTTGTAGAACTTGTACTGGGAGTTGCATAGTCTGCTCCTATTCACTCTGTGAGTCTGGCCACCAAGTTGAACGCCAGCCTGCAGTCAGGGCAAAGCATATACCCTGGTGCAGTCAGTTTTGAGATTTGCCTATGCAACGCTTCTTTCTGGACTCTGAGGTGCATGCCCCAAAGTCCACAGGTGTTCTGTTGTAGTACTCATGCTGATACATCACCTTGCAATGACAGTTTTCTTCTATTTGCACGTAGATTACTCTCTCTGTGTTTATGATATGCTCAGTGCGCTGAGCCTTTTTTGTAGTTCTCTAGCATTGTGGTGGTGTGTTTCTGGAATTGGTACATCCACTCCTGGGATAGATACATACATTCCTGGGATAGGCACTTACACTTTTGGAATAAGTACATACAGGTGTTGATAGCGTTACAGGGCTGAACAAGGCGTTACCTGTCAGGCAGCTTTGTGACTTGTTCGTAATTTTGCATGGGCACAGTATTGGTGTTAGTGTTTAATTACTGGTTGATCAGCTGCTTATCACTCAGTAACCAACTATTCACAACCATGCTGCATGTGACTGCTATAGGTGCTGAATATGTTGAACATATGCAGCACCACTGACCTGTGGGTTAGCAATTTGGCAGGGCTTTCAGAATAAGACGATTGGATTTTACGAATTAGTTGCACACACCTCAAGCTAAAATGATATATCTATATAGATCTACATGGAACAGGCCCAGTGGTCTTGAGAACATTTGACTTGAAGTTGTTGATAGGTTTGGCCTCTGTGTGCAAGCAACAAAACTGCTGCGCAATGTTCTTGCCTTGCTGAATCAGTACTGTGATACATAATTGCAGACGAGTGCACTCTCAAGACCAATAGAACTGAACTGTGAACGTATTCCCAATTGCACAGCATCCTACGGCAGGCCAAGACGGTCTACATCATACGCAATGCCCTGTGTCAATGGAATGGAGCATGTCAAACAAAGGCAGGTTTGCATAAGTCAGAATCCTGGTCCGACAAGATTTCACCAGTCTAGGCTGATATGCACATAAAATGTACTGTTGCAACGAACCATGATATACTCAAACACAAGGCTATAACGGGTGTCAAAACAATGGCAGCACGAATATGTGCTCAAGCAATAATGTCAGATTATGCTCAGTCAATTGAGATTGTCAACTAACATACATTCAATCATGTAATCCCTGTTCAGCATGATTGGAGAAAACACGCAGGCACCGGCACAGTTCACAGGCAATGTACACCGCGAATGAAAACTTGCTGACCTGGCCTATCTTGTCACAGCCAACGCTTTGGATAGCCAATGTTTGGGTGCAGGTTGTTGACAATCAGCGCCACCAGGATGATGACAACATGTCCAATAACTGTGGACAAAAGGATCTTGCAGCCGTCTGTGAATCTCAGCAGCAGACTGTGCTCCAGCAGAGTGCGGATGCACCAGTTGTGTGTTACATTGTTGCCGATGGACACTGGCTGGAAAGTGCTTTCTGGAACAACAGTTGACAGCAGCAGTGATGTTGTGATACCTACACAGACATGCAACCTTTTTTCCTCAAGCACACCTGTCAAAGAGACGTCAGCTTGACTGTTTCTGATAGTGCGGGATGGTCTTAGCTTTGTGGGATGCCATGCGATCAGAGCAGACTGTGGTGTGCCAATGCAACAGCATGCCAGGGATGATGCATGCCATATCAATTGTAGTGAACACTATAGCTTGAGGTAACAAAGCAAGTGCAAGGAGCAGCATGAGATCCTCAACTTTGCACAAGTTTATTAGCATATTCTATGCAGTGCAGTCCAAGCACAGCCTTGATTTGGGGTCAGAAGCAAGACACACACTTCCTAACAGTATATGTGTGTGCAGGATTACAAAATCTACGCTCTCAGGCTTCTTGTATCTAATGCCAAAAAGCTTATTATGCTCTTTTCAACTATGGGCAGCCTACCAGGAGGATATTGTAGGGAGGTTATTTCCATAGCTGCTATTGCTGTGGAGCATGAGAGGGCCATGGCTAGCCAGGCTTGGCGCCCCACCAGCACCCTCCAGAACAGCCCAACAATGCCACCCACCAGATTCCCCCCTACAATGCGCAGTCACAAAGCTTGTGTGGCAGTCACAATCTGTGTGCGACGGCCACACAGCAGGCAGGCTACCAGCACATCGCTGCGTGTCTCTGTTCATGTCATGATCACCTCTCTAAGTCAAACTTGTTGTGCATACAGACCGAGTCAGCGTTGCCGACCTGGACTGTGTTAACAATATGAAATCGCCGTGCACATGTGGGAAGATTTGGCATGCAGCACGACATGCTGCCAAGCTATACAACTGTAAGCATCAGCTGCAGCAGCAAATATGCCATAGTGATAAACTAAGAACTGTGACAGATTAGCTGTAGCAGCATATATGCTACAACTACAGACTGAGAACTGTGACAGACGCAGTAACATGAAGCGAATACTGCTGTTGGGACATGAGGATAGCAGCATGAGGCAACCTGCTCAAGACAGCTAAGTGATGCTGTCAAAAGCAACAATTTCAGCTGTTGTACCACTCAAACTTACCCATGCAGTTCATAGGTTGAGATGCAGGCAGTGTTGGGAGACCAAACACTAAAGCACAGGCTGGTCCAAAGGTGGACAGGAGCAGTGGCAGCGACCACTGGGTGTTGATCCACTGATGCATGCCACCAATCAGGAGAAGAGATAGGAAAGATCCCAGCCAGGCAAGCACTGTCTGCAATCACAGCCTAGCTAGTATCATCAGGAATGTAAGCCATTGCACTCACACAATTCCAGAGCAGCACATGGCGACCGGAATGTGATACAATCAGCACTTACTCGGTAGATGGGAGGTGGTGGAGGATGCCTCTCACCATCTCCTTTCCACCTCAAAAAGTAGGTCTGTACTGTACCAAGCAACGCCCTACAGTCATGCATCGTCTTGAGCACTGCATAGGGTAGGCTTAACTTCTGGCACGGAAGTTGCGTATGACTGTTTTGCTCAGGCATAATAGTTCTGGTGAAACCTGCGGCTCAACGGTCTAAACACTCCCGCATCGTCTTTCGGCCAGAGCGACCTTCCGTCCGGATTCTGCTTAAGCCAGTCGCGCTCCGAAGTTTCGTGAGGGGAGGTTGCAGGTCTACGTTGTGGTTGACCTTCGACATCGTCTGTCGTCATCTCAGAAAAGGCACAAGTTGTTTTGCAGCTCAGCAGGGGTTCGTTCATGAACGGTGGGGATTCCAAGCTGCTGCACTACTAATGTTGTCGACCAGACCCTGATTTGGCTGGTGTGCGAAGAAAAGTGCTCAGCGCACGAGTATGGTCCGGGATCCCTGCTGGTCTGTTCGCGTGTCTAGGTCACCTTGCGGGCGTTCGCACCAGGTGTGGCCAAAGATGTTGAGATCAGTCTTGCAGCAAGTCATACCTTTGTAGCTCAGGGTGATACGCCGGGAATTCCCTGCAAAGGTCGCGTTGACCGCATCTGCAGAGGTCCAGCAGCTGTCGTTCAACTGGATTCGGAGCAATGCAGAATTACCTGAGCTTTACCGCAACAATCGCGTGAGGCTCGACGGTCTATGGCGGGCAGGCTCGAGGAAAAACATAGTCAAAGACGCCTTATGGCTGTCATGCATGTCACGACATGTCCCTAGCTGTCTTGGGCAGCAGCTATTGGAGACTGATCAGTCCTCTGGAGAGTCACAGTGGCAAACTGCGCGCAACACGAAGGGCTTGCGACGCCAGTACTCGTACCGCGCGCCCCGGGCGGTCATGCTGGACTGGGCACGAATCCGCGCTGACACACCTGCAGCAGAAAAGGTGCTGCATTTTAACAACGCAGGTCGGCGTCGAGCTGCCCTCTCTGTGCGCACTTATGTGACAAGATAGAAGTGCAAAAACTCTTGAGTGCTTTGTGTCTTACAGGCAGTGCACTGCCAACACAGCAAGTCACGAAGGCGCAACATGATTACCTGGAGCTTGAAGCATCCACTGGCGGGTAATAACACCGTTCAACGCTCACTTGTAACCTTATTGTTCAGCATGCAGTCTGTTTGTCAATGACTGCAAGCACTCCTCCTGCACAGCATGTGACAGTGCATGTTGAGTTGCAGGCAAGTCACCAAAGCATGAATGCCTGGCCCTACATGAGCATTAATCATGTATTTAGTGGCATCAGCATGTGTATATCTCAGAACATGGTTGCAGGTACGAAGCCCTCAGCCAGGAAGCTGAAGCTATGGAAAAACCATATACAGCGCTGGCACAGCTGCTAAACTGCCATCCTGACGAAATTGCTATCACAACAAGCTCAACCTCCTCCTGGTTTCAGGTATGGACTCTTTGCTAACGTGATACAACTGCACCTGCAGTGACTTTACTACAATTATAGTCAACTACTCAGGTTTGTTCTCACTGGACTCTGAGGGAAGAGATTGGTATTGTCAAACAACAGATAAATGTTCATGGAGCGTTGATGACTCATGTTGATCAAATCTTGCATGCTGGAACAGCAAGCTGCCATATACAAACGCCAGCTTGCTTTTGCAGCCAGCTTGGCATCTGTTTGGGTACAAAGCAAACTTTGAGCATGACATGTCACGCAGGTGTTTGGCGGGCTGAATCTGAAAGCAGGAGACCACATTCTGACCTCCATTTCTGAATATGGCTCCAATTTCCTGGCCTACCTCCAGGTAACACTTACCTGGTAATTGCATGACGTAACATAATTATCTAGTAATTGCTTACTCACTGCTTGGACTGCCCTGCATGCCTGCAGCAGCATACCCATCAGCTTTTGAGCTACATAATTCTGAGGGTTCAGGCCTTTGCTGTTTGGCTGTTACATGTTGTTTTCCATGCATTGCCACCATCAAGGCCGATGAATCCCAAGACTGCACAGCTCAGCATGACATGTCACCGTACTGCATTGTACAAGACAGCATAGCCGCTGTCAATGTCAATGCGTATCAACTGCACAGCTTGGCACAAGGTGTTATTGTCCATGTTATGTACATGCCTGCAACATGCACAGTGGGCATGCTGCAAAATGAAGTCAGCTTGTGGGGTCACCTTCTTTCATAGCTCTTGGTGGTCACTGCAGGCAATCAAGCGGCAGCAGGTTGAGGTGGAGATTATCCCTGAAGATGCAGAAGGTGATGTGGACGTTGAAGCTCTTGAGAAGCTGGTAGCAACTGGCACATCCAAGCCAGCCCTCATTGCTATAACCCACATACCCACCAGCTCAGGCAGGTGACACTCACTCACTCGCTCGCTCTTCTGATTTGTTGCGCTCTTCTGAGCCATGTCCAGCCTTTCTCACATGCTTGATCGCTCATGTCAGCACCACCGCTGCCTGCTTTTTCTGCTCTGTTTCTTCTTCATCTGCCTCAAATAGTACTTCCCTCTTCTTCTTCTTGCTCCTGAGCTCCCTTTTATCCCCTCATCTCTGACAGTTTTGTCGTTTCATCACAGCGCAGTATGGACGCCTGCAAGGGAGCTGGTCATAAAAAGTCATTGCAGAGGCAATTAGCAGAGTCATATCCAGCAGGTGTCATGTTCTAGATGTTCCAAACCCTGCATATTGCCATCAAATGGTCATGCTTCAGCACTGAAGTCCACTTTGCATAAGCTTAAGACATGCTGACATGGTTTCAGTCCAGGTTTCATCTCCACAGTCTGGGCTGCCACTGCGGCTGGTCTTTCTGCTGACTCCCATTATCATTGCCTACCAGCGAACACTGTTCTGCATTTGTCTTTTCTATCATCTTGACAACAAAACGCTTACTAAGACTTCGGCCAACTCTGTGCCAAGCACTCATTGATGACTTACCAAAATCTTTCACCAGTGACTATTTGGCATCACTCATTAGCAATTTAACAGAACCTCTCCCGCCTACTTGTTCCTTCTGAATGTCTTCTTTGCCTTTGCCTGCCAGTAACATACCGACATTGCTCTCCAAGTTATGCACGTACCTAGCTCATCATTATTTTGCATGTTGTGCATAGGCAGGGTGTACACCCATGCTGCGGCTGTTGGTGCCATAGCTCAGAGAGAGGGCATCCCATACCTGCTTGATGCCACACAGTCCATCGGCCAGATGCCCATAGATGTGCAGCAGCTTCAGTGTGACTACCTGACCTCCACTGGCAGGAAGTTTCTGAGAGCCCCTAGAGGCACTGGCCTCCTCTATGCGTCCAGGTCATTCCTTCACTCATTTATTCATTCATTCATCCATTCAGATATGTGTGAACCCCAAAGGTCACATACATGTGGTTTTGAATGGCTCCTTATTTGGTATGCTGGACCTCATCAAGGGAGCCATGTATTGCTTTGTTGTATGTGCTTGCATACGGTCAATTCATTGCTGCAAATGCTTCACAACAGGTTAAGGTGTGCCATGCTTATAACCTGAGGCAACCTGCACCAATTTCCTGGCGCATGGGAGTAGCAACATCAAGCTTGATACAACACAGCCGGCCAACCATAGTACCAGTTGTAGCTGCTGCTGTCCAATACCATGGTCTGCATCAAATGCTTAAGTGTCTAAATGTGGGAAAGAGCAGATATACCTGAGCTGTCGATATGCTGAGAGCCGAACAATGTCTTTAGTAATATTTTTACATAAAAGGCAGAAATAGTCAAATTACCAATACAAACCTGCAAAGATGTGTAATGCCATGTCATATTGTAGCCAGATCCACCACGTGAGATGCTTTGCTGTCTGATTTGATGCAGAGCAGCAATACCTGGGCAGCCCGGTATAATACTTGGCTTCTCATTGAATTGACGCTGAAAGGCGTAGTCTTATCTGTTTTTCTTCTTTGCAGGGCAGCAATGGCGAGAGCAGAACCAGCAATGGTGGATGTGCATGGAGCTGTCTGGACAGGCAGACATGACTACCAGCTTGTACCTTCTGCCAAGCGCTATGAGCTGTACGAGATGAGCTACGCTGCCAAGGCAAGTCATGATGTAGCGTGCTGTTGATATACATATATATTGCACTGTAGAATTAGAGCAAGCCCTGAGCTAGGCCATCTGTAGACACACAAGAGTTTGAATCTTATCTCGAATGGACGATCAGCGGCTGAGAGCAAACTTGACAACTCGGTCTCACTCAAGTAAATCCCAACCCCGGCTTGGGGATCAGCTGAACCAGTAGGAAGGGGATGTTGCATCCATGCACTAAATTTACCTCATGTGATTCTATGCTGTACTCATGTCATGGTGAATAGCACCACCCCTTCACTGACGTGCTGTGGAAACATCAGGGAAGAATGGTGACCTTGCGGACACAGTACCAAATCAAGGTTGCACTGACCATTTCTAAAATCTAGAGCAAACATGATTGTCTCTGAACGATCATTCCTGCAGTCACTCAACGACTGGAAAATGAGCTTGTTGACATGAAAAGGCACGGCATGCTGGTCAAGTCCACGTCCTCAAACGGCCTGAACTGTCAAGCACACACAAAGATGGAGAGTATGGGTAACGCCATTTTCATGCTGTCTTGCTTTAGTAACCCCTTTAGTACCCATATCTCTGTACAGGTAAGTCTGTTCTCACTGCAAGCAATTTTGCAGGGTTGCTGCATAGTCACAGTGACCAGCTCAAGGCATCATGGCGAGGTTTGTTCAGAGCTAAATGTGCTCTGCCACACTCCTGTACTTCAAGCTTTGATGCCCATAAACATGTCAGTTTTGACAATGGTTGATGTTGTGTTGCAGATGGGACTGAGTGTAGCAGCAGAGTACGTGCTGGAGATAGGCATAGAAGCTATCTGGGAGAGGGTACAGCACATTGCTAGTATGCTGAGGCAGCAACTCCAGCAGCTGAAGGGGGTGACTGTGCAAGATAGAGGGCGACTACTGTGTGGTATTGTGAGTTTCACCATGGTGAGATTGTTGTGCTTCATGGTGTGTTGCAAATTGCAGGCCAGTCTAATTACTGTATTTATGAGTGTACTAGTGCATTTGTCATGACAATAGACAACGGTAAGGTACTCATGGCTAGCTGAGGTGCAATCTGTACAATGCACATTATCTGTACAATGCACATTAACTGCACATGCTGCACACACTTGTAAGCAGCATTGTGATGAAAGGCTTGCTTCTTGGCATTGTCGCACAGGTGAGTCTATGCAGACGTCAGGCAGACTGCTAAGAGCTGTGACTGATTGACCACTGCTGCGTGACAAACATCTGTGAGCTAGCTGAAATGCAGTGTTGACAAGACTGCCAGTCATGAATGCTGAGACCATACTGCCGCAGTGACACGTGTGTCTACTTCCTCCTGCAGGAGGGCAAAAGGCCAGAGGATGTGAAACAAGCACTTAGAGAGAAGAACATCAATGTGTCAATCTCCCCAGCAAACTCGACGCTGCTTGATTTTTCTCAACGAGGTTTGACGCAGGTATTACGAGCTTCAGTGCACTATTACAACACTGAGGAGGAGGTGCACAGGTTCATTGAAGCTCTGAAAACCTTGTGACTGTTTCAGCAACAGTTTAGGACAGTAGCTGTGCAACTTTTACCCCTTGTGTGCGCCATTTGCTGGCTGCTCAAGGTATGTGTGATTCTGCAGCTGCTGACATGAATCCAAAATAGACATTGTGAAAACCCACAATCTCAATGGAGATTTCAAAGAAGTCCAGACATGATATCTTTCACCGATGTTAGGCTGAAAACCCTGCAGCTGCCGATTTGGGCTGAGATTGTGCCGTGTACGCTGCTCAGATTGTAGTATGGTGCTCTGCTCATCAATGAGGGCCAACTGCTGTCATCCCTTCAGCTGATCTGCAGATACTCCTGTGTATGACCCATAGCGCAAATCAGTGGCGCAACTCTAGTGCTGTTGCAATAGCACCCAGAACACTGCTATATCTTGACAGCTTTGCAAGAGTGAGTTCACATGGATCATACTGGCTCCGTACAATCCTCCCAGACCACGTTTCCTTGGTAGATCGGATCAGACGCACTTTCCCAAGGATACACTCATCTGCAGAGCCTGGTAAAATGCCTGATCATAGGGGCAGACCACGTTCTTGCATATGATCTCGTTTGCACTCACCTACATCAAGAGGTCTGCAGCGTGCTTGTGTGATTTTGTAGTCATGCTATGTGAGACATTGTTCTTTGTATGTAGCTGCCAGTGCTATTGTAGCTGAAATGACCACAAATACACAGCCGCACTGCGAGACAGCATTGCTAGGGAGGCTGGGGAGTTTCGCTGATTCAGTTTCAGATATGCACAACGTGTACGTACTGTGGATTCTTTATTCTGCTCCGTAGGTTGTCCTACCTTTAATAATGCAGTTCAAGACCGTTGCACAACGGCCATTCTTGCCAGGGCAAAAGCAGGCCTGAGTCAACACAGCAGCTTCCTGCCCAGCTTCCCGTCATAGATCAGATTGCATCCAGAAGTGATACCCTAAAATCGTCAGACAATTGTTCCTGCAGATTGCGTGGCCACCTGCTTGCTGCAACTTACGAGCGTCCAAATTGTTCAGCGCAAACACTGTCGGCCTGCACATTTGATTTTTGATCACGTTTGGGATCTCTTGTAGTCGCTGTATTTCATACACGACAACTGTCGGGAGTACACGGGGCTTTTGACCTATTGGCTGATCGCTTTGCTTCACCGTGCTGCTGCGGGTGTGACCAGCCAAGTTTTAGTGTCGCGTGGTCTGGGCTGAAATGCAAAGTCATAGCTTGCATGGGACCTCGACAGGCCAGCAGCGTCTCCTTCGACAGCACGTGCAAGGCTGCAAGCTGCACCCTGTCATCAGGCTGAGACGCCCGTTTGCAAGCAAGCAGGGTAAGCCAAGCACATCTCTCCGTTGTTGCAGAACTCACGTTCGTTGCAGCCACGCCTGCTGACCTGCACTGATGCTGACAAAGCATGCTGATCTTGCAGTCCAAGTTCAAGCAGTTGTTGCTGCACCTCCTGCGCCAGTAGCAAAGCCTCAGAAAGGACAGACCTCCCACGTAGATGATGTTGCAGCCAAGGATGCGCCGCTGAGGTCTTTGTTCCCCTCAGAGCCAAAAGTAGCAAAGGTCTCAGCCTCGTAGCTGCTGCGCAAAAGCATGAAGCCTTGTCCTTCCTGGCAACTCATCAGCTATACAGAAACCTTGTCTAAGCCGCAGCTGCTGTGATTCTTGTTTCAAATTGCATACTGCTGGGCTGCGTGTCATGCGTTCTGCAACTGGACACTTGACAGTGTCAGGGTTGATTGCAGGATGCGCCAAAGCTCAAGGTTGCTATTGTTGGCAGCGGCCTGGCAGGCATGTCAACAGCTGTAGAGCTGCTTGATCAAGGGTACGAGGTGGACATCTATGAGCAGCGGCCATTCATAGGTGGCAAGGTGGCATCATACAGAGATAAAAATGGGAACCATGTGGAGATGGGGTAAGTACAATGTGCCGTTGTGCATTGCTGCAATTCATGAGGTCTGCAGGCACTAGCCTTGTCATATCATGCAAGCAGCATTACAGGATCAGCTTGTTACACAATTGCATCTGCACTTGGATTGGCCTTCAGGAAGGCACAGCAGCTAGGTCAGCATCTTCAAAGACCATCTGCTGAGTTTGCCATCTGTGCACCAGTCTACGTGTGCCATGTGCCTTAGAGAACTCATTTAGCACAGCATGTACAAAGCTCTTCCATGAATGTGCAGGCTACATGTGTTCTTTGGGTGTTATCACAACTTATTCAGGCTCATGGCCAAGTGTGGGGTCCTGGAGAACCTACTGCTCAAAGAGCACACACATACCTTTGTCAACACAGGTGATTCCCTCGCCATAGTATCAAGCAGAACCAACAGACAGCCGTAGCAATTACACAGCTGGCACGCTGATCATGCTAATGGACATCAGGCTGCGTGGAGCTACTCATGCTGCATAGAGTTACTCATCCTGTGTAGAGCTTCTCAGCTGCGTCATGCTTGTTTGCACATTCATTATGCAACTGCGAACCGTTAGTCGTGCAACAGTACCATGCCCTGCAGTATTTTTTCCCAGATACTTCGAATTTATGACTCTGGACCAGTGGACATGTGGATGTGCAGGTGGTGATGTAAAGAAGCTGGACTTCAGATTCTTTGCTGGCAACAAGAAGATAGGCGCCCCATTTCATGGGTTGAAGGCCTTCTTCACCACTGGCCAGCTGAATGTGCTTGACAAGGTACTCACAGCTGCTTTGCTTGAACGCTTGTTGGAAGCAAGCGTGCATGCGTTTCACTTGGCTGCTTATACACACTTTGTATGACGCTGTGAGCTGTTGTTCCGCAAGGACGCACAAGTGAGCAAGCTGTGACGTCTGTCTGCACTGGCTCTGCTTGTACATTGTCAGCCCAGTCTGCTTTATACCACACTGAACATTTATAGTAAATTTGTTATAGGGTGTGATGCATACATTCCACTTTCTAATAACAGCATGCAATGTGTAATGGAGACCTGTTGCTGTGTTGCTTCATCTACTCTAGCAACCCAAGGGCAACCTTGCTGGGGCTTCCAACCATTCATGCACACAGGCGCATACAAATGATGTGAAGCTGGCAAAATGCACCCACACAAGAGCAAGTTTTACAATCTGCTAGCAGAGTGCATCAACCAATACATGTTTGTGATATGTGCAGGCTGCCAACTCCCTAGCCTTGGGAACATCCCCCATCGTGAGAGCCCTTGTAGATCCTGAAGGTGGCATGCGCAGCGTGCGCGCTTTGGACAATGTCAGTTTCACAGACTGGTTCAAGAGCCATGGTGGCTCTGAAGGTTCCATCCGGCGCATGTGGGATCCCATCGCGTATGCTTTGGGCTTTCTGAATTGTGACCAGGTATGCTGTGTTTGCTCTCTAGTGTGCTTGTTCTCTGCTGTGTTCAACTTTGGCCTGTGGCCTTTCTCCGTTTGGCCTTTTTGCCACACTTTGTTGTCACTCCTGCTTGTAGGTGATCAGACGTTTGTGTTCTCAGGCTAGGCAAAATGTTGAACGCGCTGTATCAGCTCAACTGGTCCGTGAGCTGCCGTTGTGATGACCGTGTTCACGGCTGAGACCATCATGTGTCGACAACTGAGCTCGTTCTTCTGATGTATTGTGTTGCGCAGCTTTTAGTAGGTTGAAGCAGCAGGCATGCTTTTTGTAGGAGCATGCATTCTGCTTGGCACCAGAGGGGCACAAGAGCAGTTCCACCTGAGAGTTTATGGGTATACTGATAGGCCTCTGCTATGCAGATCTCAGCTAGGTGTATGTTGTCCATCTTCCAATTCTTCGCCACCAAGACCGATGCTTCAGTCCTGCGTATGCTAAACGGCTCTCCAGATGAGCGACTGCTGAAGCCCATAGCAGAGTACATCACCAGCAAGGGAGGCAGAATACACACCAGGCTCGGCTGCAGAGAGGTCCTGTATGAAGATGATGCTGAGGGCAAGACCAAGGTGACTGGACTCAGGCTAGCCAGAGCTGGCAAGGAGCAAATAGCGAAGGCTGATGCCTACATTGCAGCTCTTGATGTACCAGGTGAGCCACTACCTAATCCTACGCGAGCGCATCTTACAACGGTTCTTTGCCTTGTTTTGTTCAAAATATCCGGGATTCACTCATATATAAAGACTTTTGTCTCTACCATGACCCAAAAGCATGGTATGATCTGCAGCTCTTCATGCTTGTAACGACTTTTGTGCTTGCTTGACCATTGTGTCTTGTTGGTGTAAGAATGATCAAGCACAATCGTTGATACCAGCGTGTCTTGGCTGTGTTGACCAGAGCTGAGCCTGTGTCTGCAGCTCAACGTTATGTAGATCTTGGTCAGCGGTTTTATGTTTGTTGTTGTGATGAGATCAGCCCCTTCTGGACTTCCGCTAAGCCTTCTGCATGGACCCATGTTTGGTGCTGATGTTGCAGGGGCCAAAAGGTTGATACCTGAAGCATGGAGGAGGCACAAGGAGTTTGACAACATCCACAAGCTAGATGGCGTTGCAGTCATCACAGTCCAGCTTCGGTATAATGGCTGGATCACGGAGATGCAAGATTCAGAGAAGGCACGCACTACATCACAGGTTGGTCTTGCATGCTCTTTGTCTCATGTTTTTCACTGCCGATCGTATGTGTTGTCCAGGTTGATTTTGTCAAGGTTGATTTACACGTCAATTTTGTGCTGGTTGCAAGCTTGATCATGCAGTTGCTGTGTATTGAGTTGCCAACATTCAGCCCACCTTGGTCTGCTTGTGTGGCTTCAGGCATCTGTCAACAACAAGCAGCCTCTGCATGCGTGAGTCTGATGTCAAACATAGTCGTTTACCTTTGCAGGGCAGCTCAGGGTTGGACAATCTGCTGTACAGCGCAGATGCAGACTTCAGCTGCTTTGCTGACCTGGCAGTCACGTCTCCAGTTGACTACTACCTGGAAGGGCAAGGCTCCCTCATGCAGTGTGTGCTAACACCAGCCACACAGTATATGCCCATGTGCAACGAGGATATTGCTGCACGAGTCCACCAACAGGTGAGACCTTGTGACCTGGCCTGTCACTGCTTTGTACCATCGTGTTGTGTGTTATCATGTATTGTGTGTTATTGTAATGTGCTGCATGATGGCTATTCATGAGTGTCATTCCCTCCACAGCTGATCTTCCAGCAACACTCACGCCGGACTCGGTTTAGTTATAGCTTCTACCAACAGTAAGTTGCTCTGCATTTTTGGGCAGCAGTCATCCTCTTCGTCCCCCTCGGACAGTTAAATTTCTTGCTTGTTGGTGTGATGTTTTGTACATGGCCTTTCTCTTCTAGGCTGTTGTGTTTTGCCTCAGTGCAGGTATGCAAGCCTTGTCACCAAGGTTTTGTGTAACTGTATTTTCAGGTGCTGAAGCTGTTCCCCTCAGCAAAGGGCCTAGAGCCGACGTGGCACAGTATAGTCAAGATTGGTCAGAGTCTATATAGGGAAGCGCCAGGGATGGACCCCTTCAGGCCTGATCAGGCAACCCCAGTCCCCAATTTCTTCCTAGCTGGCAGCTACACCAAGCAGGACTACATTGATTCCATGTGAGTCAGCAATCATAGACTTACTAGCACCGGGCATGTTGTAGTTGAGCACTGAACATCAAAGCTATATGAGCCAAGTGCGCATTGAAGCTACATGAGCCAAATGTGCATACAATACGCTGTTTCAGCTGTTGTACCTCAGCTTGTGACTGCAGCTGCTGGCTTGAGGATTATGTTGTTCAATCTGTGCATTTCCAGGGTCAATTTAGCTGTGCATGTGCTCCATGTATAGAATAGCATTGTTGCTACCTAGTCATCCTGGCCTGGCGTTCACTGTTTGTTTTGTTGTCATGTAGGGAGGGCGCAACTCTCTCTGGTCGGCAATGTGCCTACAAGGTGCTGGACGCTGCGCCTGCTTTGGCCGCAACTTCATCATGAGACAGATCATTGTGTTTGGTACTTGATATTCCTCTTGAATCTGGTTTTGGCCTTCCAGACTATCACATGATTGTAGCGTAAAATTGTAGTGTGACTTCCAGTTTGCAATGGTTGCTTGCACACAGTGCTTGCCTACTCACCTTGCTGCAGCTTTTTGTAAATTGATAATATCAGAGCGTACACTAAGAAAAGTAGAGATCATGCCTAGGACACTTCTGCACTTTTAGCAACTGGCATTGAGTGTTCATGGCATGCTTGCAGTAGCCTTAATGCATACCAATTTGATGTGTTGTGTTTGGGTTGAACAGATGCGAGCAGCAAGGAACGCTGCCATTCAGGCTTGAGCATGCTGCTCTGACGACTTTTGCACTGACGTTTGACGAGGTTCTTGGAAGTGCATCTGAAATATACTTGTCTGAGTATGTACCTCACAATGTAATGCAGACATCTGCAGTGGATACTCATATTCCTATTGCACAAAGCTCACGAGCAAACGCTCTGTGTTCTATCTGTTGCAAAAAGCATGCTCGGCTTGGTTCCTGAAATTGTGCGGTTGTGCAAATTAAAAAGGGTGAAGAGTGGGTGAAGAGGAAGTTTAGTTCGACCTCGAACTTGACTCCTCAGACATCAACAAAGCGCGGAGAGGAGCAATAGCGACTGCCTGAACGTACAACAGCCCGCAAAATTTCACGAGGCTGCGTTGCAGACCATGCGCCAAAGCTCACTTTATCGAGCCCTGTTGAAAGCTGCGCTTTTAGGTCTGCTGTGCGTACATGCGCTTGCCAGGTACCAGCAACACCGCACAGATCTGTATCTGCACTGATATGTGTACCGACCTCGCTTTCAATGCTGTGCTGTGACGATGCAGCAAGGACTACTACGACTTACTATCCCTCCCCAGAGGCGCCAGCGAGTCGCAGATCAAGCGCTCCTACCGCAAGCTAGCTTTGCAATTCCACCCGGTGAGAGCGCAATCAGGGCACCATGAGCTCTTGATTTCGACGCTGCACCGGCCTCGGCATCGACACGCGACCACTCGCGTGGTTAGCTGTCGAAAGTAGCATCGACTAATCTGTGCCAACAATGACGAGTGTGGTGTGTTGGCGCAGGACAAAGTCTCAGGCAGCGCAGAGGACAAAGAGAAGGCAGCTAAAAAGTTTGCTGAGATTAGCAGCGGTAGGTGTCATGATCAATACAACTACAAAGCTATGCATGACTGTCCACAGGGGCCAGAGACTGTGGCTGTGTGATGCAGCATACGAAGCGCTCATAGACCCTGAGAAGAGGCAGATCTATGACAGGCATGGCGAGGAGGGATTGAAGCAACATGATGCTCAAGGAGGAGGAGGAGGGGGTCCTCAAGACATCTTTTCCCAGTGCGTCCCCTTTCGCTACCTTGGGTCCTCCATGCAACCCTCCAGGCTCACTGCGTGTCTGTGGCAGCTGCATAAGTACACTGAGACGTCTGTAGTGCTGATCCCAGCATCTTGCCCGGTCTCTCTGTTCTGACGAGCTTTTCAGACGAGTAACGTTTTGTCCCATTGGGTGCTATCTGTTGGTTGAGAACTACATCTCTTAGCCCATGTCATAAGCCCAGTATGGCTTGCAGTCTCATGCATTCATTTGGTTCCCTCTTCTCCTCTCATCCCTGCTTCTCCACATTTCTGCAATAGACCAGATCACCAAGTTGTGTTTGGCCTGCAGATTCTTCGGTGGGGGTGGTGGGGGTCCATTCAGTGGCTTCCCATTTGGAGGGGGCGGAGGCTTCCAAGAAGAAGAGGAGCAAATACCAAAAGGCAACAATGTTTTTGTGGAGCTTGAAGTCACTTTGAAGGATCTATACCTTGGCAACACCTTCACGGTATTGTTCAGATCTTGCTCATCTCCTCACATAACATCATTGCTTGAATATCGTCCCAACATACATCGTAGAGAATGGTAACACCCTCTGCTCATTGCGGCAGACAGTTACTGTTTATTTCGTCAGTATGTGGACTGACTGAAGCATGATGCCAGCAGCAAGAGGCAATGCTTCTGGTTATGGTCCTTGGTTGCCGTGCTTGTCTGACAGTCATGCTTCCTGCATGATACAACATCAACAGCTAGTGTTCATCCAGCTAGAGCTAGTGTCCATCCAGCTGGTGTTGATCAATCCAAAGCTGTTGCCCCAGCTTGCCTCCTTTGTTTGCTTCTGTTTTACCTCTGGTGCAAATTGCTGTGCTCATATGTTCACACACTGAGTGCGGTCACAGATCACAAGGGACAAGAATGTTATCAAGCCGGCCAAGGGCAAGAGGCAATGCAACTGCAAGAACAAGATGGTGACAAAGCAGCTGGGTCCAGGCATGTTCCAGCAGTTCCAGACACAAGAATGTGAGCAATGCAGCAATGTCAAGTATGCTCGGGAGTCTGAGACACTGCAGGTCACAGTTGAGCCTGGCATGCAAGATAAAGAGGTCGGTCGCTGTAGTTCGGTTGGAGTGTTGTTCGTTCATGCCTCTGTCTTGCAGCCCCCTATCACCACCTGGTGCTTGATGCCCAGATGTTGCATTTTCATGCACAGGATGCTGATGGTCTTGTCATGTGTACCTCTTCTGTTGCTTGTACCTCTGGGTTCTTGCAAGGCATTGTAGGCTTATCTGCAATTGTCATGCTGCATCACGCAAGACAAGCTTACCTTATTTGTTGCCTTTGCGTTCAATCATTGTGTTCATGCACAATGACATGGTATGATGCAGGAGATTGCATTTTTTGAGGAAGGCGAACCAATGATAGATGGTGAGCCAGGAGATCTTAAGGTGGGCAACACCACTCCTATGTTGCGCATTGCTGCTATGCTCTTTTGCTTCATTGTTTCTTCTTTCATGAGCAACAGCTTGGCATCTGCTCTGTCCTGGAATCTAGCTTGATGCAGTCAACATTGCAATGGCATAGCAGAACAGTTGCAATTGCAAAAGGCAGGAACTGCCAAAACTCACTACGTGTTTTTGCTGATGCCAACGCCATGTTTTGTTGTGCAGTTTGTGGTGCGGACACGACCAGACAAGCGCTTCATACGGACCGGCAACGACCTATTGTACAATGCAACAATCACATTGGTGGATGCATTGCTTGGCTTCTCAGTCAAGGTGATTGCAATGACAGTGACACAGCTGATCGCATGTATTTGCTCTTTTTGTAGCAGTCAAGTGCTGCCTATAATGTCAGAAGCGCACAGCTTGAGGCCACTCTCAGCTTCTTTCTGCCCTACTTTGCAGATCCAGCATCTGGACGGCCATGATGTCACATTGAAGTCAGCTGGCATCACTATACCAGGTGAAATGCAGACGCTAAAAGGAGAGGGGATGCCGTTGCTGGATCAGACACGAAAGCGAGGAGATATGCATGTGACGTACACCATTGCATTCCCAAAGCAGCTGAATGAATCTCAAAAGAAATGTATAAAAGAACTTGGACATGCGTTTCCAGCCAGAGATGATCTATAGCGTAGTCCCGAAGTCTACCCAACAAACTGGATTTTGATGAATTGGAAGCAAGGCTGAGTCAAGTGTTCACTCAGAACATTGGGGTGCACTAGACCAATCTGCCTTGACTTCAACTCGTGTAACTCTGTCTTGCAGCGGTCACAAAGAGGTATAGTTTACAGACTGTGACAGGTAACAAAACAAGACTAAAACCTTCTGCAGTCCATCTCTAGCGTTGCAGCTCACAGCAACTATATGAATGCATGTTAAGCAATGGAGATACACGCAAAGCTGTTCAAATCCTGAAGAATCTGCTGAGACTGTTGATCCTATCTACACGAGAAGAAGGGCTTTCTGCGGGTCTGCTGCTCACAAAGTTCTTCCATTCGGCCAAGGCCCCATCACAGTCTGCTCTGGCAACTGGTGCAGACGCCTGCTCAGGCTGTGACTGCTGCCCATTTGGCAGAGGCTGACCTTTGTGCATTTCTTTGTCACTATCCTTAGCAGGCGCTGAGAAGGCTGGTGCCCCAATGTCCTGCAGTGTGTGTGATACCACGGATCAATAAAGGATCAATAACACAGCTCACTGAGGATCATGTACCTGAATCTGTTGCGGCTGTCAGAACTGATGATAGACTGCAACATGTCACTGCTCCAACATCACACCCAAGCAGGTGCGCAGCGGGGTCTGCAAGCTGCATTGCTGCACATCTTTATACTGAATGATCTGTCAGCATAGCACAGCAGGCAGCAGAGGATCGCCTATCTACCAGAGCGCATCATCAGCATCTCAAGCGTCTATCCATGCTTTTCATAACACATGTGTGCAATCAATGCAACCCTTTGAGTTACCAACATGCTACCAGCACTTGACCACAGGCTGGGGCAGAACATGTCCTTGACTGCATGCTCTATCAAGTGCACTGGCGGATGTTGCAGCAACAAGTGGAGCCTGTTGCAAGTGGTTTATAATGCAAACTTAGGCATGTGTGAGGAGCATGTTGCATGTGGTTTACCAATGCAGATTCAGGCATGTGTGAGGGGAAGCATGTTACCAGGGAGGAGGAGGGGCCGGGGTGCTGCACAGCAGAGGGGGGTGCAGCTGATGTGAGGGCTCCAGCCTTCTGATCCTCTGGCTTCATTGCTGGGAACAACAGCACCTGCAGGCCACAACTCATCAGGATGACCTTTGTATTGGGTTGCTCATGTCACTCACGTTACTCGTGTCTCCAAGGCGGTTGGAGTGTTTGCAGCAAGCGACGCCACCCCAGTGACGCACCCCCAGGTTCATCTTGACCCCACCTGTCACATGGCAAAAGCTAGCAGGGAAACAGATTCTAGATCCCCTAAAATGCCCACCAAGGCTCTGGACTCAGCCCAGTAGGGTCAGCCATTGCGCATGTGCTGTTACATGAGAATTTAGAAGCAAAGCGCGTCGCTCAGCTTTGGTGCATACTGAATGTGTAGCTGCTAAGGACATGCCTGCTTCCTGATTGCTACAGCATCAAAATGCTTTGCACATGTTCATTGGGGTCTGGAAATCAGTCTACTGGATGAAACAAAACACAGCCTTGGTAGTGCAATCAGAGCATCTACTGGTCCAAAAAGTAACACGACGAATGTTGTGCAAGCAGCAAGATAAGTGGGCATCAGGAGAAGAGAAAGGCGTCACTGACCTCCTTGATGTTGGAAGTGTCAGTGAGCATCATTGTGAGGCGGTCGATGCCCATACCCCAACCTGCTGTGGGGGGTAACCCATACTCCAGGCTGGTGCAGAAGCCCTCATCAATGAACATAGCTTCGTCGTCCCCTTGCGCTTTGGCCTGCATGCAATGTGTTGCAACGCTATCATCCGCGTTCATTCATTCGTTCACCACATGTCTTTTGCTAGGGTTAGTTGTGTACAGTCCTGAGAAGCCCCCTGTATGAGGGCAATGTATTAGCAATTCATGATGCATTCGTTCGTTTTGTTCACGCATTCATTCACTGTATCTGTGTCCTTCCTGTAATCTTCTTCTTCTTCTTCTTCTTTCTTCCCAAGGGGCGGGTACATACAGTCCTGAGCAGTAGGACCTGTCTGAGGACCAGCCGTCAAAATTCACAGGATGTCCAGAATGCAAGGTAAGAGAGCCAACCGAAAGGCGGGCTAAGCAAACAGGCAGGCCATCAGAGTGACTCACAGAGTGACTTACTCAGGTGTACCAGACAGCTAATCAGCATGTGCAATAAGACACAGCTGCACAAAGAATGAGCACACACTTGTTTGCTTATGTAAGCTGACGTCCACTGCAAACATCTGATAGTCTGTGGGCAAAACTTGCAGGTGCTGGATACAAACGCATGAAGATGGAACATGCACATATGCTGGACACTATCAGAGATTTCAAGTATCAAGTAGGGAGACAGGCGTGCACAAAGGGGGGGCGAAGGGCTACCAACAAAGGGGGGTGAAGGGCTACCAACAAAATGGAATTGAAGGGCTACCAACAAAGGGAAGGTGAAGGGACAGCAACAAAGGGGGAGGGGGGGGTGAAGGGCTACCAATAAAGGGGGGTGAAGGGCTACCTTGGCCTGTTCTGCAAAGCGTTCTCGCTGAACAAGGGGGTCGTTGAGCTCTGTGTAAGCATTGCAAACCTCCCGCTTGTTCACAAACAGCTCAAAGCGCTCTGTCATGCCTGGCTTCTCTCTATGCCTGACAACACAACACAGAAGACGCCGGTCAAGCACATGATGCAGCACATTCTTTGTGTTACGTGACCAAGCAGCTGTCAAGACGTTTAGTAGGGGAACTGATTGAGTTCTGCTTATTACAGCCTGTGAATTATGCAGGTCCATGCATGAGGGCCGTTGTGGCTAGCAATGCTTGTGGCCACTTCTGCTGCTGGTCTTCCACATGCAACACTGGCACAGGTTTGCATGCTTTCTCGCAGGAGAAACAGCCCTTTCCTTGTATGCATGGTCCCATGTACAAGTCGGTTATATTGACTGCAAGCACTGCACAGCTATATGATGCTGTCTGTGACTATGACCGAGGCTGTCTGTGATGCCTCAGCAGAAACGGGTGAACAGCATACAACAGGTTGTGGCAGTGCAACAAAACAAGCTGGATTGTGAGCTGATCTTCCCTGTAGGGTGTCACAGGTCAGAAGAAGCGTGCTATGAAACAAATGAGGAGCAGTTTGGGTCTGAGCAGGATGCACCGGACACAATGGACAGGCCCCCTGAGCTGCACAAACATACAGAAATAGCAGGCATAGCAGGCACAGCAGGCTCAGCAGGCACAGCAGGCATAGCCAACCACACCCATCAGAGATGTTAATCAGCATAAACAGTGCAGCAGATGTTGCGTACCCCTTGGCCAGGGGGGACATGAGCTGGGGGTGATCACAGATGAAACCGGGGTTGACCAGCTGCTCTTCTAGGTACTCTCCTACTAGCTTGTCCAGCAGGCGGGCTGTTGTCTGAGGGGGCGCGCACTCCACCCCCTTGTCCTTACACTGCAGCCAGCATACAGAGATACGCATGGCACATAACATATAAACATATATATAATATAAATTATAACAATGGTAAATAAATATAAATAATATATGCGTAATATATGTGTAGTAGCAGTAGTTCACTCCCGCCAGCGTACAGAAATACACACCACATGAAATGTATAAATAGTGTATAAACAATATAGGTAGTAGCAGTAATTCGATTTTCAAAGTGAGATTGGCAGATGATATGCTGCTGGAGGAAGGAAAGCTGATGCTTTGCAATCATGAGCTGCAGCCATGCACTATGTGTGGTGCATGGACAAGGACAAAAAGATCTCAGTCAGCATTCTCAGAAGCTGATGGTTCTCCAGCAGTAGAGTCTTGGTGCAATGCAATGCAATTGCTTCTGAGCCATGCATTCATACTACCATCTAGAGGACATAGTGAGTTTGGTTGGCATTGCCAGGAGCTGATGGATCCTCAACCCAAAGAAAGCATTTGCCATTGCCCAAATTGCTTTCTGCTTGCTGAAGAACCGTCAGCTTTTGACAATGTCATTCAAACTCACCCTGTTCCTTGAATTGCTGTACAAGGCGTAGATGCATGGGAAAGAAACACTGCAGTGCACTCCAACAAGACTGTTGCTTGAACGCCTTGCAGCATTAGACACAGTGTGGTGTGACCAGGGACTTACAACTTGGAGCAGGTGGTTCATGCACGCCTCAAACCTCACTCATTCATTTTATACCTCAAAGTCTGGGGTGTGGAGCCAGTTGTGACTCATCAGACATCCTGGCTTGAAAGCACAGGCATACTCAACTGTACAAGCCAATGTGCTTACCAGTTTTGCAAGGGCTTGCTGAGCCTCATCTGAGCTGAGGTCCTTGGGCAGCTGAACTCCAAGCACTTCCTCCAACCCACTGCAGCAGCCGCATCGACAAAGGCACATCAACATTGCCACATTCTGAGCCTTGCAGCTCTAATGCCTTTTTCTACAAGCACTTTCAAACTTTGCAAGCTCTGGTGTTTTTCAAAAGCAGTTCTGACTTTGGCATGCGCTCGGTGTTTCATTAGCAGCTGGAAAGTGCAGGAGATGCATATAAATTTCTGCATGCAGCTGTTCCGACATCCATTTGCATGCTTGTAGTGGCAGCAAGTTGCCTTCTTTTGCTGGCACACTTACCCATTTTTGTGCTCTGATTGTCTGACAATGCCACCAAAAGTTGAGCAACACACAAGACATTGATTTCGGTACTAATCCTGCAAAATTTTCCAGTACAGAGCTGAAAAGAGTCTGTGCTGTTGTCACACAAGGCAGTTAAAACCCCTCCTCTCCCTCTGTCAGTCAAGGAGGGAGAGGGGAAAA
>JAABUK010002453.1_pt1 | contig 33186 bp, 34 predicted proteins | sample 5559141 | NCBI WGS metagenome assembly JAABUK01 (sample SAMN10711869, study PRJNA513367) | rock metagenome | isolation source: Antarctica rocks | place: Antarctica: Victoria Land, Pudding Butte nord | collected 2016-01-03 | reverse complement strand
GGTATGGAGAAGTGGAAACCGCTACGCGCTTCCCACTTCCCCACACCCCCGACGGCGGCTATCAAGCAACATCGCTAACCGCGCTACACTAACTCTTCACTTGGTACAAAAGACCGGGCAGGCCAGGACAAGGTCATTCATTCGAGTTCAGGTGCGGAAATTTGCGTCTGATCGCTCGATTCGGAGCGTGGGATTTGCGAATCTTCGATCCCCCATCCCCGCATTTGTGGACCTTCCGCGTACACCGCAAGCTGAACGGTTGAAGGAGATTTCCCGATGACCTCTTTTTGTTAGCAAGACTGAGTTTTGCCTGGCGCTCACTGCAATCCTCATGTGAGGATCTGTTCTACCCCTGTTTCCGTTTGGAACGCATGAATTGTCTCGTCTCAGGGTGCCGACAGCTGCGAGGGACGTACTCCGGGTCCATACCGGTAGTCGGAGGCGCTCTAAGGGGCCTTTGTGCTCGATTACTCACATGTTCCGGTCGCATCTTCAGCCCACAGTTCCGCTTTGTCCTTCATAAGGAAAGGTTGTTTGTTTTCCAGTACGCCTGATTTGCACTGATCCACAGACATAACCACTTGCCAATCTCTCTTTCTCTAAAAGCCTCTTGTCTCTCTTGCTTCCTATTAAGTGGTACGCGGAAGGTCCTGTGTAAATACGCGGAAGGTCCGTCCAAAGTACGCGGAAGGTCCGTTCCGTGTACGCGGAAGGTCCATATTTTCGTACGCGGAAGGTCTCAGGTTTTTAGCGGGTTTCACAGTCTTTTGTGGAAAATGCATCGCACTAGTCGACGTCGGAGTCGCCCGACCTCGTCGCCAGCTTCATTTTCCATAGTAAAGAACCACCTTCCCGGACGCCCACTTGTACGCGGAGAGTCCGAAGCTGTACGTGGAAGGTCCGAAAATGTACGCGGAGGGTCCGGCATGGAAAGTCATGACCGCGAAGCATGCGATCAGCCACATTCTGTACGCGGAAGGTCCGAAGAAGGTGAGCAAGAAAGGTGCAAGGCCTCTATGAAGTGTACCCAGAAGGTCCGCAACCAAGGCTCAATTCGCGACCGAATTGAGGCGCCTGACACGCTTCTTGCTGGGATCATCAGGGAGAAGGGGCTGTACCGCGCGGTCTACCCAAACACCCTCAGGAACGACGTCAATCCGGATCTCGGGCCACAGGATCCGGAGCTGCTGAATGGCCTTCTTGACGTTCTGTTTGAACCGGCGTGGATTGCTGTCGTCCTGCGGAAACTGATCGCGAAGGCCAGCCCAAGGGATCACAGTTTCACTCTGTGCACAGTAGCAGCGATAGACAAAAAATGTGAGTAGATCTTGGAGCTGAGGGCCGCCTTTTTGCCCCTGTAGTTGCATCCACAAACGTCTTGGAATTGCCACATGGTGCTTCTTTATATCTTGGAAGAAGCGTTCCTCGAGTTGGATACCAAAGGGATTCTCAAGACCAGGAAATGCTCTCTGCCCATTGTTTTCGACCTTCAGTTGAACCGTGAGATTGTGTGGCAAATTTGACGATGCGATCATCGGAAGCATGACCGTCTGAGTAGCTCCATCCGAGCGTCTCTCGATACCGATCACCAGACCTGTGAGGCGACTCAGGCGAGCGGCGAGTTCTTTGACTCGATCTCCATTTCGACTCTTCCCCGTCTCCCGTAGGTAGTCGCTCGCGCTCTTAATCGTGACAAAAGCCGTGTCTGAATTGATAGCTTTATCGAAGAGCCAAGCCATGAGGTGTCGGTCATTCCCGTACGCCATCCCAATACCTGTGATGCCTGCGGTAAAGGTCACACGCAGCGTCGACCCATCACTCAGCCGAGCACTGCGCACGACCTGGCGCTCCTCTGTGGGGCGATATGGAAGCGTGCACAAGATGAGTGCTTGGGCCATCTTTATGACCTCATCTCCGAGTGCCCCAGTATCTCGATCGTCCCGCAGTGCAACGACACGGTCGACACTACTGTCCATCGCAGACCTTCGTTCTTTTGCGTAATCTCGCGCTTTTCGCGCGGGGAGGAGTTCACTCACACGCACCTCCTTTGAAGCAGCGACATACCATTCTGCACCTTACCACCGGCGTCCTCCTGGTATTGCGAGGAATCTTAGTATGAAAGTCATACACTCATACACTCCTCTACTCAGTGCTTCCGTGGAAATATTCTGTATCGGCACATAGCTCAGCCTCTTCGTATTCTGTGCCGCTGCTCTCTATGATCGGCTCATATCGTTTTGCAAACCCGTCCAGGTCATGGGTGAAAACCGTGGCCAGGTAGAGCATGGCCTCGGCGAGCTCTTCGAGCGTTTGGAACTGAACTCGGAGGTCTCCCCGTTCGATCGTCATCATGCGGGGCGGCGCGTCGACCGACGCGGGGTAGTCCTGGAGCGAGAACTCCCGCAGCTTTCGCCGTACTGCCTTCCCTCCCTCGGCCCGCAAGCGGGCAAAGGTCTTAGCGGGGTCGTCGGACTCATTTAACCGGCGCAGGAAGTCGCTCAGGGCTTCGCGCTCGACCAGATGGGCTCGGCCGATGGAGATGCTGGGAAGCGCGGCCATCAGCTGCTGAGCCGCGCGGGACTGAAGCTCGAAGAGGCGCTGCAGTTCCTTCCGGTCATAGTGGGACCGAGCCGACTCCTTAACGGTGCGCAAGATGGGAACGATGCGATCGAGCCAGGAAAGAGACCGTGGCATGGTGGACTCCTCAGAGGTCGGTCGCCCAGTTCTCGATACCCACGAGGTCGGGAACCTGGTGGAAGGCCCTGTCGTTGGTCACGAGGACCGCGCCGAGCGAGATGGCATGGGCGGCGATCTGCATATCGAGCGGCCCCAGGGTCTTGCCCATCGCTTCCTGCCTGGCCCGCAGACGTCCGTAGACCGCGGCCTCTTCCCTGCCCCACGGGTGGATCGCGACCAGCAGAAGAAACCAGTGGAGCAGCCGCATCCGCTGTTCCCCGATCCCGGACTTCGCGATGCCGTAGAGCATCTCCGCCTCGGTAATGGCCGAGATCGAGGCCAGCTCACCGGGCCGAAGGGAGAGCATCCGGTCGCGCGTGGCCGGCGACTTGGCTTTGAGGAGGTAGCTCGCCATGTTGGTGTCCAGCATGTAGAGCTGGCTCATAGATCTTCGCGGATCTCGGGCGTACCCTGAGCCCGGTCGGACAGAAACTCGTCCGGGAAGCGGTGCTCGTCGATGGCGGCGAAGAATTCGTGCCATCCGCCCGGGGACTGGGAGAGGATCAGGTCACCGCTGGCGGGATCGCGGCGCACAAACACCTCTTCGCCCGAAAACCGGAACTCGGCCGGGATGGTGACGTGCTGACTGCGGCCGCTCATAAAGACCCTTGCCCTTGCTGCCTGCGCCATGGGATCCCACCTCTGCCCACTATCATTGCTGTATAGCGGGTGGCTGTCAAGAGGCGACTCGAAGGTTGATGCGCGAAAGCGCACATATCCCCTACCCTCAAAACGACCATTTCTGACTTGTGATAATGCACGTTATCCGAAGTATGGCATGATGAACCCTAGAAAACATGGAACTTGCTCTCCTCATCCCGCAGACTCGCAGCGCCGATCCGGCCGAAAGCCTGGAACTGCCTCCGACGTTCCTGCGGCTCATGGAAGGGGTCGAACGGAGCCTCACCTCCGAGAACTCGCGCCGCGCCTACCGCACTTCCCTGCTCGGGTTCTTCGCCTGGTGCCGGGCGAATGGGACCGGGGCATTCTCGCGGCTGGCGGTCCTGCAATATAAGGACGCGTTAATCGGAGGCGTGCGCGAGACATCCGAAGGCTCGAAGCGGATCTTCTCTTCGGCCACCGTCAACCTGCGCCTGGCCGCCATTCGGGCGTTGGCGCAGGAGGCTGCCGATCAGGGTCTGCTGGATCAGGCCGAGGCCGCCGCGATTCGGCGGGTACGGGGCGAGCGGGTCTCGGGATCCCGCATGGGCATGTGGATCTCGAAGCAAGAACTCGACCGCATTCTCCTCACGCCGGATCGATCTACGTTGCGCGGCAAGCGGGACTACGCCCTCTTGGCCGTGCTCTTCTCGACCGGGATCCGGCGCCGTGAACTCGTCGATCTGTCCGTCTCCACGGTGCAGCAACGCGATGGGCAGTGGGGTTTGATCGACCTCCGGGGCAAGGGGCGCAAAGTTCGGAGCGTCAGCCTCCCGCTTTGGGTGAAAGATGCGGTGTTTGAGTGGCTACAAGCTTCACAGATCGTTCAGGGGGCGCTCTTCCGAAGCATCACGCGACACGGTCGGATAGGTATTGCGAACTTGTCGGATGAAGCGGTCAAGCTGCTTCTGATGAGGTATGCACTTCCCCACAACTTGGGGAGCTTCCGGCCGCATGACGCCCGCAGAACCTGTGCCAGGCTCTGCAGGGCGGCGAACGCATCGCTTGAAGACATTCAGGAGATGCTTGGACACGCTTCGATTCAAACGACGGAACGTTATCTGGGACGGACCGCGGGTTTCAAAAGGGCCATCACGAACGCAATCGACGCTCCTGCGACTAGGTAACGCCTTCTGTAATGCGTTACGTGACGCGTTACGTAACGTATGACGTTTGTGCTCAGGCCGGCGTCACGAGGTAGGAATCTCATGGCGGTTGTCTCTGCACAGAAGCGGAAATGGTAGATCAGCCCACCTGACCTCCGCCTGTCGCAGTTCGTAATGCATTACAGGAAAATAAGCTATTGCATACTCTGGTTCGTCATGCGTTGCGCAAGCGATTGCGCCCTCTCCCCCGTAATACATTACGAAGTGACTCGGGGAGGACTATGCCGGTTATCGTTGCAGCGAATCCGAAAGGTGGCAGTGGGAAGTCGACTACTTGCATCGTGATCGGGACCACGCTCGCTTCACAAGGGGCCTCCGTCCGGATCATCGATGCCGACCCCCAGAGGACCCTTGCACGGTGGAGTGAAGGGAATAGCGTATTTCGTGAGATTGTCGTCACTCCTTCGGGAACAGAAGATCTGACCGATCTCATCGACCGTCTGCAGGCCAAATACCAGTTCGTGCTCATTGACGTTCAAGGAACGGCCAATCAGGAGATGGTTGCGGCCATGTCGCGGGCAGACTTGGTTCTGATTCCAATGCAGGCCAAGACCGCTGATGCCGACGTTGCGACACGAGCGATCAAGCTGCTCCGCACTCAGGAAAGCTTGTTCAAGCGGAGCATACCGCACGCTATAGTCTTTATCAGAACGAGTCCAATCATCATTACCAGGGAAGAAAAGGAGATCCGGAACAATATTGAGGCTGCCGGAATTCCCCGGTTCACCTCAAGCCTGAATGAACGCACTGCCTTCTCTCATATGTTCGCCTACAAGAACGCGCTGGGGGAACTCAACGCGAAAGACACGAATGGCCTAGAAGCGGCTCAAATGAACGCCGTTGAAATGACCGCTGAGATGGTTCAACTGCTTCGCAAGCAAGTGGTAAACGCGGCATGACAATCACGAATTCCTTCAAGGATCTCGCTGGCGGCGATTTGGACGTGTTTACTCCGAAGCCGAAATCTCCGGCCATGCCTGCTCCAACGGCTCAGCAGTTGGAGCGTGTAGCTCAGGACCAAGGCTTCACCGTTGACAACCTTCCAGTTTCGAGAAAACTCCTTAAGAGCGGTCGGGTCGCTTCGAAAGACAAGGCTCAGCCTATGACCTTGCGAATCAGAGTCCCAGATTGGAATCGATTCTCCGCGTTCTGTGAACGCAATGGGTATACGGTCGCAGACGGCTTTGAAACGCTATCTATCCTCGCCGAAGAGCTCTGAACTGTGCAGAACAGCCTTCAGCCGCCAGCGGGGTATCAAGAGCTTCTCCACGAGCTCAAGGAGCGTATCCGTTTAGCGCAAGTTCGGGCTGCTCTGGCAGTCAATCGGGAGCTCGTGCTCCTCAATTGGTCCATCGAGCGAGATCTTGTTCGACGTTTCGAAACTGAAGGCTGGGGAACCAAGATCAACGAAAGGCTAGCGAGAGACCTCCAGGCCTCGTTTCCTGGCGTAGAAGGATTCAGTTCTCGAAATCTTGTTATATGCGTGCTTTTGCGGAGGCGTGGCCAGACCCGGCAATTTTGCAACAGCTTGTTGCCAAATTGCCTTGGGGGCACAACCTGCAGGTGTTGAAGACAGCAAAGAAACTAATTCAAGTCAAGAAGGGCTTCCGGGGTCGCATGCTGGAGCCGAAGAGTCGCGCGAATCCTCTGGATGAGCGGGGAAGAGCAAGCATGGATCCGTTCCGCTCCTCCCAAACTGCGGGCGTATGCGCTCATTTCGTACGCGACCTCTGGAGCGATCTGAGAGGGGTAGAGCGAAGCCAGTTCTCGTTTCAGCGTGATCGCATGAGGACCAGGAATGGCGGCGGATTTGAAGAGGGTGGCCTTGAAAGAGGCAATGTGACGCTCTATGACGTGCGAGTCCGCGGGCAGGCGAGCAGCGTAGGGCAGGTCCTCGTAATAGGCGGTGCGGTCAGAGCCGGCGGCCAGACAGCCGGCTTCACGGCATATCTTGTGATCAATGTGGTCTCCGAGAGCGAGCGGAAGGAGCACAAGATCGAAGTCGGCCAGTATCCCGAGTCGAGGGACGAGCCGATGGACCTCCTCCTCAAAGCGGGTTGGCGGAAGGGGATGGGCTAGGACGTCGAACTCGGATATGTGAAGGCGGAGGGGAGCGTCGAGTTCGGCAAGATCGTGCAACTTGGCGCCCGGGCCAAGACGACGAACGAGCGCCTCGTCTTCCGAGCGACGCATCGCGGTCACAGCAGCTGCGGAGGTGCCAATGGGTGCATAGGGGGCGTAATCAGAGGAGGTGAAGACGTTGAGGATAGTAACTGGAACGCGGTGCTCGATCAGCAGGGTCATGAGAATGCCGCAGGAGAAGGCCGCGTCGTCCCGATGAGGGGAAAGGATCACCACAGAAGTGATGGGCTGGAGCGAGAGGGGATTAATCATCCGTCTCTTGGATGCACCGCGGGCGAACGCGGGTGACTCGATTACTTGTTGCAGGACCTCTGAAAGAAGCGAGTGTCGAATGCCGCATTCTGAATGTTCGGGGGCGGTTTTGAAGTAGCGGGGGATGGTTACGCAGGCTGATCATTGATGATCGAAGGTGTGCACGAGAACGATTGACTGGAGATTGGCGGGTGCGGGTCATTTATTGCAATGGAGACTCCAGAGGAAGTGGCTGGAGTGCTGCGGGTGTAAGTTGGAGAGTTGAAATTGAAACGCGCAGGGATATGCGGCGATTGCATCGCAGTATCTGCAGCTGATCGGCTCGGAACGGGTGAGTGCTGTGACGCGAACCAACCTGCTCGCGCGGGCAGCGATGGGTGATCCGGCGTATGTGCCGGCGGCCTTATCGCCAGGGGAGATGGAGACCTTGCGCGCACTTGCGGAGCGAGTGCTGCCCCAGGAGGTGGAGGAAATAGATCTCGCAGTGCCGGTGGACAAGCGGCTGGCGCTCGGGACGGGAAAGAGCTGGAGGTACGCGGTGCTACCAGGGGATCTCGAAGCATACCGATGCGGCCTGGCGGGGCTCGATGCGACGTCGAATGCGCGGCATGGAAGATGTTTTTCTGAGCTCAATCAATGGCAGAAGGATGCGGTTCTCACATCCATCGTGAGTAGTGACTATATGACTGGGTTGACTGGTTCCGAGGAGACCAGGAGTGTGGGCGTTTTCACAGGTACGCAGATGGTCCGGTGGTTCAAGAACGTGCGGAACGAGCGCAGGAGGAGTGTGCACGCGGAGCGAACGATGCTTGCGGCATGGGAGGAAGCCGGCGCGGAAGATTGCTGGGTCTTGCAGCGGTCGGCGCACACGATTGGGACCTGTCGTATGGCAGAGAGTGCATCCAAAGGTGTGGTCGATCGGAGTGGACGAAGTTTCGACGTGCCGAACCTCTGGATCTGCGACAACTCGGTGTTTCCGAGTGCACTGCCGGCAAATCCTAGGCTCACGATCATGGCGATCTCGCTGCGGACTGCGGATGCCTTTCTTGAGGAAAGAGGCGGGTAGCGCGGGGGTGACACGGCTTTGATTTTGCAGGGGAATGGGTTGTTGGAGTCACCGCTTGTGGAAGGTTCAGCACATCGGGGTTGCAGGGCTGTGGTAACCCTGCCCGTGCGGAACGAATCGTCGACACTGTCCGCGACACTTGACGCTCTGGCGGGGCAGGTGGATTTGTCGGGCCGGCTTCTGAATCGGGAGAGTTTTGAAGTATTGCTGCTGTTGAACAATTGCACGGACAATTCGGCGGCGGTGGCTTGGGAGTGGAAGCGAGCGCACTCCGGGATATCGCTCCACATCGCGGAAATGGAGTTCGAGCCGGACCGGGCGCACGCAGGCACCGCTCGGCGGCTGCTGATGGACACCGCTTGGCGGAGGTTGGCGAGGCAGACCGCTGGGTCGGGAGCGATCTTATCGACCGACTCTGATACCCAGGTGGCAGCGGACTGGATCGCACAAAATCTGCAGGCGCTCGCGAGGGGTACCGATGCTGTGGGAGGAGAGATCCGGTTGCAAAGGGGCCATCTCGACCAGCTGCCGAGAGGGGCCCGGCATGCCTATCTGCGAGATCAAAGATACCAGCGGCTGGTGGCGCAACTTGAAGATCTTTTAGATCCGCAGCCTCATGACCCATGGCCCAGGCATCTTCACCACTTTGGAGCGTCGCTGGGATGCACCCACGAGGCGTATGCGCGGTCCGGTGGGATGCCGCCGGTGAGGCATCTCGAAGATGTCGCGTTTGTCGAGGCGCTCGAACGCTCCGGAGCGCGACTAAGGCACGAGCCACGGGCGGTCGTGTACACGTCGGCACGTATGAATGGACGGGCAGAGGTGGGATTATCAGGGCAGCTGCGGCGATGGCAGGAGATGAGCGTAGGGGGTGAGAGGCACGTAGTGCCTTCGGCAGCCTGGTTGCGGCATCGTCTCGTGACTGTGCGTCGGATGCGGGTCGTTTGCGGGCAGGCGCGGATCCGGGAGAAGATGAGCTATACGCAGAACTGGCGCCAACGCATTTCGGAGGCGCACGCGCGGCGAACTTCCGAGTCAGGCTTCCTGAAAGATGTGGGATGCGAGCAGCTCGCGGCGGAGACGTTTCGCGGCGTACGTCATGAGGACATCTGCAAGGTAAATGGTGATCTTTCCTGGGCTCTTCGCCGCACAATGGAAGTTCCGCGTTCCACCTGGCTGCCTTTAGGGGACTCTGAAAACGCAGGTTCTCTTTTGCTGGCGGAGCTCAGGCTACTCTTTCCAGCACGTCGAGGCGGTAGCGTTCACGACGATCTCCATGCAGATGCATCCACTCCGGACGGGCGATCCACGCATCGTGAACCTGGTCGCCGGTCAGGGGATAGTCTGGCACCAGCGGAGTAAAGTGAACGAGGATGAGGTGGGCTCCTACAGGCTGGCGCGCGGCAAGGAGTGTGGCGGCAAGGTCCAGATCTTCGCGTTGCCAGTAGTAGGCGACCTCTGAGACGATGACCAGATCAAAGGTGGCATCGGGCATCTCGGCGGGGATCTCCATGCGCTCAAAATTCGCATGATGAAGGCTGGCGCAGCGTTGACGCGCGGAGTCGAGAGCGCGTTCCGAGACGTCTACGCTGAGCAGTCGATCGCATCGGTCGGCAAGGTGTTCGGTGAGAACGCCGATGGAGCAGCCGATTTCGAGAGCATTGCGGTAGTGCGGGCGGGGAAGGCTGTCGAGAGTGTGCCGATACTTGCAAGCTTCATATTCGCTGGTCGTGAAGCTCCATGGGTCCTCGGAGTTGGCGTAGACGCTATCGAAGTAGCGTGGTGGCAGGCTGCCGTCGTTGCTGCCTTCTGTCCAGAAACCGCTGTTGGCGCCACCCCTGCGAAGATGTGATCTTCGGATCGACTCGCGGCCAACATCGGCAAGGATGCGGTCCGGGGAGGGCTGGCGGAGATACATGTTCAGATTGCGAAGGATGCGTTCGAAGCGGTTTACCTGGAGGAGTCCGTGGGCGCCAATGCCAGCCGTGACGAGTTGCATCGTGGTCGTCGCGAGGCGCTCGATAGCAAGCCGAATCATGTTGGCGCCATTCACCATCTGCTCGGTATCAAGCTTGCTGGTTTCGGGCCAGAGGCTCTTTTCGGCGACCGCTGCGGCGCGTTCAATCCAGAGGGTGGCGGCCTGGGCTGTGAGTGCAATCTCCCCCAACCGGGCTATCTGGTAAGGGTCGTTTTCACGATGCGCGTTCTTGAGCCACTCAGCGAAGAGGCTGTGGAGGCGCAGAATGGCCCCGGCCTGTGCAGCAGCGAAGCGGATTGCACCACCGCGGAAGAGTGGGTCGCGGTAGTAATCGCCGGGAACTCCGATCAGGTCTCGATCTTCCAGAGTTGCGCCGCTGAAGTCGATCGCGAAGCTTTCGGAGCCTTCCATACCGAGTGGTTGCCAGAAGCTGCGATCCAGGACGATGTTGCCCGCAACCTCCGGAGACTCCATCCGAGGAAGGACCATCTGCCAGCCACGGTCGCCGAGTTGCGCCGTAACGATCGGACGCTGCACAAAAGCGGCACCGGAAGCGAAGGTCTTGTTACCGTGGAGCGTGTAGCGGCCAGCGCTGATCTCTCCGAGGCGGAGAAGTTCGGGCGAGCCCGTGTTCCAGACGCCGAAGAGCCGTCCGGCATGCGCGTCTTCCGCGGCGTCCTGGAGCTGAGCTCCTGTGCCATACGCGAATATCAACATGAGGGCGTTCACGTGGCCTTCGTAGAGACGACCGAGAACGAGGTCGGCCCCCCCGATTAGCGCTAGCAGACGAAGGACGACGAGGTGCGTGCCCTGTTCGGTGCCCAGTCCAAGTCCCCCAAGTGAGGTCGGGAGAGGCGCGATCAGCAGGCCGATCTGAGCCATCTCGCCAAGCTCGTTTACGGGTGCGGTCTTTCCTTCAGTGACGGGCCGGGATGTTATCCGATCGGCCAGCCGCTGTACCTCTCGGAGAAGGTCAGCTTTTGAGCTCGCCCTTTGGCTACGGGGCGACGCGGTGATGTCAACTGAGGAGGGTACGGAAGTTGAAGCAAGTTGTCGTGAGACCTCAGGGATGTACTCGGAAGCTGCCTCGGCCATGGAACTCCATCGAGACCGCTCGGGAACGCCGATGCGTCTCTTATTACTGGCTCAATGCTACGCATGAAAATGTGCAGTTTCGAAAGGTCCGGTGGGGGGGATTGCAGGATGAAGCTGGATCGAAGAGAGGTGCCGTTCATGTTTGCACAACGGCGAAGCCGTCCAGCAGAAGAAAGCTGCGCAAGAAAGCACTTACTTTGACCGCTCTGTGACAAACGGACGTTTATGAACGGGCGGCTTCATGCGCGATCGCGCACTAACCTAAATCCGGGCAGCTCCAGATTACCCACGACAAGGCTAATTTGTCGTCGGTAATCCTAATCCGAACCGAACTGCGGAAATCTGTAGCTTGTCGCGGTATTTGGCGCAGATCTGATCGCAGTATGTGGCGTCCACCCGTGAGGCAGGCTCCCTGATGACCGAACTTCTGCTCCCGCCACCTATCGACCGAGATGCCCAGGACACCGGCGCCTGGCTAACCCCCGGTCAGGCCACCCTGCGCCAGATGGTACTCGACGCGGTGACGTCGCCCAGCACCCGGCACAGCTACGGCCGGGCACTCGATGACCTATCCAAAGCGCAGGAAGCGCTACGCGAAGGCGACACGCTTGTGGTCTGGAAACTCGACATTGGTTGAAATGCTCCGTGCGCGGGCGATCCTACTTCCTCGCTTGAACACTATCGAGCGGGTATGCGCGGAGGCAGTCACGCGTGCCAATCGCCTGATCTACAAACAGTTGTCGAGCGGGCTGACTGCCGATCAACTCGGGCGGCTCGATCATCTGCTCACACACAAGGAAGACAGCAGCCTGACGTGGCTTGGCTGGTTGCGGCAGTCGCCGCTCAAGCCGAACTCGAGGCACATTCTCGAACATATCGAACGACTTCAACTGTGGCGTGCCCTCAACCTGCCCTCCGGGATCGGCCTTGAGGTCCACCAAAACCGGCTTTTGAAGATCGCACGCGAGGGCGGTCAGATGACTTCCGGCGACCTGATGAAGTTTGAACGGGAGCGGCGGTATGCGACCTTGGTCGCGCCTGAAGACTTCGACTTCCTCTACCGGATAGGCGAGGGCTATGCGACGGTTCGACGGTACGCGCCTGAGCTGCTGAGCACGCTTGTCTTGCATGCGGCTCCAGCCGCGAAGCCGGTCCTCGATGCCATCGAACTGCTGCGCGAGATGAACTCCGGCAACGCCCGCAAGCTGCCCGACGATGCTCCACTCGACTTCATCCGCGAGCGCTGGTCCAAGCTCATCTTTACCGATGCCGGCGTCGACCGTCGTTACTACGAACTCTGCGCCCTATCCGAGCTCAAGAACGCTCTGCGATCGGGCGACATCTGGGTTGACGGCTCTCGTCAGTTCAAGAATTTCAATGAGTACCTGGTGCCTGCTCAGAAGTTCGCCGCACTCAAGGAAGCTGACGAACTCCCTCTGGCGATCGACTCCGATTGCGAGCACTATTTTCAGACCCGGCTGCAAAACACCGCCCCGGCAACCCCAAACAACGTCTCCCATCCATCCCAATCCAGCCAGAAACAACCCGGACCAACCAAACCCACCAACAAACGAGAGCTATTTCAACAAACTCCTAAAGCCATAACAGGCTCTAGGGTAGTCGATGCATTGGCATGACGCATGTTCCGGGCTGGCGGTGACCGTCGAACTTAAAGTGGTGGTGTTCCAGGTTTGCCAGGTTATGTGCCATGTTGCGGTTGCCGGTGCGAATGCGTTTCTGCCAGAGGGTTTTGCCGCTGCGTTCGATGCGGACCGTGCCCGTGATGTCGTCGAAGGAGGCATCGATGGACAAGCTCCGGCACCGGGCTGCACATGCGTAGGCATCGAGGAGGTCTGACGACCGAAATCCCTCTGGGCGAATGCAATCTGTCTACACACCCTAGTACAGCAATTTCAGAGCGAACTGTAAGCGGCGCGGATCGCCTGAGTTGGTGAACTGGTTCTGCGCCACGGGCAAGGAGCCGAGCGTCGCAAAGTTTGTACGGATTGTGTTGAGATTTACATTGCCGAACACGTTAAAGCTTTCGGCACGGAACTGCATACGCGTTTCGCGGTACACGGTGAACTCCTTGAAAATCGAAAGATCGGTGTTGACGAACCCTGGCAGGCGGAAGCGGTTACGCTGCTCACTACCGTAAGGACCCGTAGGTACCGCGAGCGCATTCGTATTAATGTAGCGAAAAATCTTGTCGTGGCGGGAGCCAGCGTGAGTATAGGGATCGCCCGTGACATCGACACGGTCGATGTTATTACCGTCGAGATTGGTATCGGTGCCAGATGTAATGGTGAACGGCAGGCCAGTGGAAAGTGTACTAACACCGTTCACCTGCCAGCCTCCCAAGGCTTCGCGACCAACCATCCCGAGTACATGCACTTCGCCAAAGTGATACAGGTATGACGCTACGAAGCGGTGCCGCAGATCCACGTCTGACGGGCCGTAGTTGCGGCGGAAGTTAGTGTTGTCAACCAGTGGCGAGGTATAGTTCAACCCCTTGGACCAGACATAGCTGGCGAGCAGATTAAAGTGGTTACCGACGCGCCCCCGCAGGCTTACCTGCAAGCTGTTGTATGTCCCGTTGAACGCTGGTGTTCGCTGCTGAATGCTGCCAAAGGTAAAGCCACTGTTTGCCGAGTTATATCCGGTAAAAGCACAGTTAGTTAAGGCCGTGTTGCTTGCCGCGGTGGTGCGGTAAGGCTCGTAGGGCCGACGGCAATTCAAACCTGTGGTCGACACAGCTGCGCCCGCTGCATAGACCGGTGCATTGATATCGACGGAAAAGGTGTTTTTGAGGAGTTCGTTGCCGACGTAGCTAAGGCGTAGTGCAAACGCAGGATTGAGCTGCTGCTCAAGAGTCAGGTTATACCCATACACATAGGGCGTTGAGCCGCCGTTAGCCGGCACGGCATTTAGGGTGATGCCACTGGGAAAGCGCGGATTGATGGGATTATAGGTGAAGGGATAGGGGCTGCTGCCGTAGCTGCTGCCCTTATAAGGATCGACCAGATTCGGAGTGATGTTAACTGTGCTGGTGAGAGAGAACGGAGCCTGGATTATAGTGCCGTAAAGATTTTGCTGCAATGCATAGTAGAAGACACCAAAGCCGCCCCGAATGCTCGTTTTACCGTTGCCGTAGGCGTCATATGCGAAACCTAAACGTGGCGCAAAATCTATGAGTGACGTGTTGTACAGCCCCGGAGAAATACCTGTGTCGCCCTGGTACTGAAAGCCGATAGGCGCACCAGGAATTGCGGTAGACTGCTTACCCGCGATAAAAGTTCCAGTGACAGTGGGCTCATAGACGTGGGGCGAGAATATCTCATATCTCAGCCCAAGGTTCAAGCTGAGTTTTTGAGTCACTTGCCAATCGTCCTGTATGAAGAGGGCAGGGTCGCTCTGGTGAGTTCGATGATAGACGCTGCTTGTCTGGTCAAGGCTGTTAGCTCGGCCCATCAGGAAGTCCGCCAGAGCATTTCTGCTGGTGCTGCCGGTGAAGGTAAAATTGCCGCCGGCAATGTTGCCGCCGTCTTCCGAATACTTGTTCCAGACGAAAGAGCCGCCAAGTTTGATGGAGTGGTGGCCACGGGTAAGGTTGGCTGTATCCACGCCCCCAAACTGTAATTGCGTGATGTTGCTGGGGCCAGCAAACCCAGGTCCAATGCTGAAGTAGCCATTCACGTTGAACTTCGGCGGTGCAAAGATCACTCCGCCTTCCGGGGCGGTACTGCCCAGGTCGGCAAGAAAGTGGTTCGTATATTGGTTGGCGATTGTGTATTTATTCTGCGTGTAAAAACCACGCAGTGTATTTACTGTGCGCTCGGTGAGTGCCCAGATATCAGCCAATACGATGTTGGCCTGGTTTTCCTGGTTGATCATGCCCGAATAGCCAATAATCTGATTTCCCCCTGCCGTGGGTGAGGTCTGCGAACCCTGAGTGTTGAAGAACATCGCCTCGATGGCGTGTCGGGCGATGCCGTTGAAGTCCACGCGGCCAAGCCCCTGTTACGAGGTGAGATTGGCGTTTGCGCTCTGCTGACCAACCGTGCCAGTGGTCGTGGTTGGAATAAACTTGAGCAGGTTCTGCGCCACAGGATCGAGCATGTTGGCGCAGATGACAAACTGCACACCGTTACATGCGACGTTAGGCTTGGTTGTGCTTTGCCGAAAATCGCCCGTTCTTTCCAGGTTCGTGGGAGCAATGACCGCACCTGCGGTCACTACGGCTGGCGTGTGCAGAATAAGTTGCTCATAGGACAGGAAGAAGAACGTCTGCTTCGCAATAGGCGCTGGGCCGCCGAAGGTGCCACCGAACTGGTTCTGCTTCAGCGGTGTGACCGAAGTCTGGAAGTAGGGCTTGGCGTTCAGCGCATCGTTGCGGAAATATTCATACGCGGAGCCATGAAAGATTGCCGTGCCGGAGCGGGTGATCACGTTGGCGACCGCGCCCGGCGTTCGACCAAACTCCGCATCGAAATTCGAGGTGATCAGACGGAATTCCTGCAGTGCATCAGGATTCGGCACTTTGTTGCCGCCGCCACCCTTGTAAGAGTTGTTAAAGGCACCGTCCAGATAGTAGCTGATTGCATCCGAAGGCAGGCCGTTGACACTGAAGTTCGAACCATCGCGACTGCCGATCTGGGTGTCAGGCGCATAACGCGAGACACCGGGCGTGGTCTGCACCAGGTCGTAGGGCTGGCGGTTGAGGGTCGGCAGGTCCTGAAGACGTGACTGGTCGATGGTCTCAGCGATCTGTGATTCGCGCGTGTCGACCAGTGTAACGCCCGCGACCACCTCAACCGACTCGTTCACATTGCCACTGCTAAGTGCAAAGGTCACGTGTACGTTCTGATTTGAGGCGACGGCCACACCGGTTTGGGTCTGACCTTGGAAGCCGCTCACGGAGGTAGTAACGGCGTAGTCGCCCGGCAACACAGAGGTGAACGTATACTCGCCGGATCCGTTTGTTGTGGTAGTTTGCACCAAGCCTGTGTGCACATTTTTGGCGGTAACGGAAACACCGGGCACAACGGCACCGGAACTATCGGCAACACTGCCGTAGATGCTTCCCACTGTGGACTGGGCTGCACCTGGAAGTGCGCAGGCTGCCAGGGTGAGACAGACGGCTAAGCAAGGGCGAAGGCATTTCAAAGTCATGAGATCTCCGGCGAGGGAACGGTAACGGTACGGATCAGGGACGGTCGTGGCGGAGGTAGTCGGGCGTGAGCAGAGCGCCCGACCGATCGCCCGGTGGCGTCTCTGGCATCGGCCAGGACTGGGCACCCACCCGCTTCGCCCAGACCCTGTATGCAGCGGCAAGCGAGGCGGTCACCTCTGGATGAATGTCTGCGATGTTGTGCAGTTCGGTCCGGTCCTGCTCCATGTCAAATAATTCCCAGGAGTCGGGAAAACGGGAGACGAGCTTCCATTTTCCCTTGCGAATGGCGCAGTTACCCTCGTGCTCCCAGCAGAGTATGCCGCGGTCCTGTACGGCCTGACCGCGAATCGCAGAAAGCAGGCTCTTACCCTCGAGTGGGGCGGGTGTAGTTCCGCCTTTTGTCGTTGCCGGCAGAGAGCATCCCGCCGCTTCCAGGCAAGTGGGCATTACGTCGATCTCATGGCCGACGGAGGTAACCGTGCGTCCGGGCGAGCGGACGTGTGCAGGCCAATGAACGAGAAATGGTGTACTGATGCCACCCTCGTGAGCGTAGTGCTTATAAAGCCGGAATGGCGTGTTGGTAACGTTGCCCCATGGTATCCCTATACTTTGGAAGGTGTCCTCCGCGCCAGGCATGACGCCAGGTGTATTGCCGGGTCGCACCTCGTGACCGTCCGGCAACTTGCGATTCATGTAATCAGGCCGTTGTGCGTTGGCAGCCGATTCTTCGATCTCCTCAGAGTTACCGCCATTGTCTGACATGAAAAAAACCAGCGTGTTGTCAAGGATGCTCATGGTGAGCAGCTTTGCCATGACCTTGCCAATACCCTGGTCCATGCGGTCGATCATGGCGGCATAGACGGCCATGCGACGCATCTCCCAATCGTGGAAGGAGGCCTGCTGCCACTGCGGCACGCGTGGGTCGCGCTCGGTCATCGTCCACTTTGGCGAGAGCAGCCCGGAGTCGATCTGTCGCTGACGCCGTTCCGCGCGGATACGGTCCCAGCCATCTTTGTAGCGGTCGCGGTATTTCGCGATGTCTTCTTCTGGTGCCTGCATCGGCCAGTGCGGGGCGTTGAAGGCGAGGTAAAGAAAGAATGGTTTGTCGCCCTTTCCCGCCTCGCCAATATAGTCCACGGCTTTGTCGGCGAATCGGTCGGTAAGATAGGGCCCATGATTGTCGGACAGGAACTCGTTTCCTTCCGCAAGAGATAGCGGATCCCAATATTCGGCAGCGCCGTTGATGATGCCGAAGTATTGGTCGAAGCCGCGCTGAAGCGGCCAGTTATGCTTTGACTGCAAGTTGACCGGCGTCTGGTGCCATTTGCCCACCATCATGGTGTGATAGCCACCTGCTTTCAACGCTTCGGCGATAGTTACGCATTGTTCGCTCAGGTCACCACGGTAGGCGGGTGCGGCGTAACGCCCGTAGTCCGCTATCATGTCGCCCATCTGTGCCTGGTGTGAGTACATGCCTGTGAGCAGCGCGCTGCGCGAGGGGCAGCACCGTGGGCTGTTGTAGAACTGCGAAAAGCGCAGGCCCTCCTTTGCGAGTCGATCGAGATGGGGTGTCTCAATTTCGGAGCCATACGGTCCGATGTCAGAGAAGCCGAGGTCATCGGCCAGAATGAAGACGATGTTGGGTCGCGTATTCGGTTTGACTGAGCCGAGTGCCTTCGATGCCGCAAGTCCGGCCGTGAGGCTTAGACTGCCCTGCAGGAAACTACGCCGAGTGGGCATGCTCTCTACCTTCGAAAATGCAGATTCAGGAACGAGCGAATGGTACGAATCAAACACAGCAACAAGCAATAGTTCAGGAGGCGTAATCTGCAGTAGTTAGTTCGTACTACTGTTTATGCACAACGCGAAAGCGTTGCAGAAGACGGCAATAAAGCTTGATGAGGCGATGGCGCAAACCTGCTTTGCATCCCGGAAGGAACCGCGATACTCTGGCTCATCAATGCAGTAAGGTGATGAGGCGATGCGGGTTCAGAAAACTCTCAGGGCTGCATGCCGTGTGGTAGCACTTTGCGTGCACCTGCTGTTCCTAGGCTGTGACCGTTGGCATAACAGCGTCTCGGTTGTGGCGGTTCCTCTCACGGCTGCGGGTGCCCCCATGCTTACCGAGCGGACTGGCCTGGAAGAAGCAACAGTTCGTGAAGGTCTGCTGCTGGACTGGAACGGACCGGGCGAACGCGACACGCCATGGCAGGTCGATCGTATCCAGACCGCAATTCAGGAACGTCCTTACGGCATCGTGGTGACACCGTTCAGCACCTTCGGGGTGAATACGTCGGTACGTGAGGCACTCGCTCGAAAAATACCAGTTGTAATCGTGGGTTCGCCACTTCCCCTGCCTCCTGAAAAGCACCTTTCTTTCGTGCTGGAAGACATTGCGGAAGGGGGATTCTTGTTACAAGCTCATCTTGACAAGGTTCTGGGCCATCGCGGCAGGATCGCCGTGTTCGGAATGGACCCCCTTTCTACGGGAAGCGACGCCCGGGCTGCCGCTTTCGAGCGTGCGTTGCGCCTCAGGTCTCCCGGTATTGAGGTGATCGCGAGAGTTCCAGGCCCGATTAATGCCGGTTACCTTGACCTTGCAGCCGAGCAACTTATACGGGCACACCCGGAACTCGATGCGATCGTTGCGATGAGTGCGAGTGCTGGCATGAGTGCAGCGCGCGCGATCCGCGGTGCAAAGCTGTCTCATCCCATACACCTGCTCAGTTCAGACTTTACACTCGACACGATGCTGCTGGTAAGGCACGGTGAAGCCGAAGCGGTACTTGTTCAGGACTTGCGAGGCATGGGCGTGCGAGCCGTGCAGAACTTGGTAGCCGACCACGCCGGCAAAGCAGTTCCGGCGGTGGTGAGCTTCCGCCCAACGCTTGTTACGCGAAACAACATTGATGAAGAAGGTACGCAGCAGTTGATGTTGTTGCAATGGCACTTGCCATGAGCGGCAAGCTACGAAAGGTCGTCGTTTGGCTAGCGACTGCCACGATGCTATTTGCCTTGGCAGGCTGGATGCTGCACCACTGGCACGCGGCTCGCGCCCCCGTAATTTCTGTGGAGCAGTTTGTACGAAAGCAGGCGTGGAAGGCCTATGGCGGAGTCTGGACACACGATGGAGACATCATCACCGACCGTTCGGATGAACGGGGAGCCAAACTAGCCACAGGGTCGGGCGTGTGGCGTGACTATCAGTTCACGGCAGATCTGCGGCTTCGTGAGTCGAGCGATTTTGCAGGGTTATTGGTACGCGGTAACCATCTACGTATGGGGGCAGAAGCTTACTCGGGATATTATGCTGGTCTGCGTCGCGACATACAGGCATTAGTGATTGGGCGGGCGTGGGATGGTCGCCTGGACAGAACACCGGTACCGTTACCGGGGGGCCTGGTCTTTGGCGCGTGGTATCGGATGCACGTCGTCGTGGCTGGTTGTGCGGTTGCCGTGGAACTGCAACCACTCTCAAGGGAGCAGAAAGTGTATGCCGCAATGCAGGATGATGCTTCGCACTGCGTGGCTGCGGGGGAGGTTTCACTGCTCGCCAGCAACCATGGGGGTGACTGGCGAAACCTTCATCTAGAACCGGCAACCGCGGAAGATCTTGACAGGCTGGTTAAGGCGGCCGGGGGATTTCTGGCACCCCTTTATCCGCTACGCGAACAGGCGTGGGCGCGCATGTGGGACAAAGATTTTAGCCGGAAGACCAGCGCTCCTCCGCTGCCGAACTCACGCCAATATTTGTCCAGGCCTGTCGCGTTGACCGAAATCAATACTGTGCGTTCGCAGGTACTCAGCCCGCAGCAGGTACACATTCGCGGTGTGGTGACCTCGTCTTCACCTATTTATGTGCAGGACAGTACTGCGGGCATCCGAGTCGAACTTACCGAGCCAGATGCGGTGAATAGCGGAGATGAATTGGAACTGGAGGGCGAAGCTGCGCTGGACAATGGAGAGGGAATTTTTCGGGCCACGGGCAAGCGCCTGCTTTGGGACCTGGAGCCCTTGCTGCCACTTGCAGTGAGCCCCACGCAGGTGTCTGCAGGCTTGTTTGAGGGATCGCTCGTCGAGGTGACGGGCATTGTTCGATCCCACCAAAAAGATGAGCAGGGTCGAACGGTTGTGCGTCTGCGGGACCCTACGCAATCCTTCAGTGCCCTATTACCGCCAGCAAATTTAGGCGTGGCTCCTCCGTCACTTGCCACTTATACGACGGTGCGTATACGGGGCATCTGTACCGCAAGCCGGGACCCACAACGGGACGGTGCATTTGTCGTGCTGGTGAGGCAGTCGTCCGACATGGTTGAGGCAGCACCGCCGCCTTGGTGGAGCGGATGGCGTCTTGTGGTACTCGCCACTGGCGTAGCGCTGTTGCTTGTTACCTCAATTGCGCTGTATTTGCGGGCGGAACAAGCAAAAATGCAGGCGGTCATGGAAGAGCGTGTCCGCCTGGCACACCACATACACGATACTCTCGCGCAAAACTTCGCCGGTTTGAGCTATGTGATGCAGAACGTGCGCAAACGCATCGCCAACGGTCAAATCTCACAAACGCTGCTTCAGGATATAACCACCGCCTGTGAACTCGTTGCCAACGCACACCGTGAGGCAAGCGTCAGCATCGCAGGCCTGCACCCAGGAGCGCGTGAGCAAGGAGACGTGCTGACGATGCTGGAGCATGCGAGCCGACTCCTGCTAAAAGAGCATGGAGTGCGCCTCGCCGTGGAGCGTACGGGCACGAGCCGGTGCTTGCGTCCAATGGTCGCCGATGCCATGTTCCGCATCGGCATGGAAGCGGTCAGCAACATCCTCCGTCATTCTCAGGCGAAGCAGGTGGTGATACGCCTACGCCATGAACGGCGGCATACGCAGCTTTCCATTGAAGATGACGGGGTCGGCATGACAGCCGCCAGCGGGGAGAAGGGATTCGGCATTCGGGGCATGAAGCGACGCAGTGCGGAAGTGGGAGGCAAGCTGCATGTGCGGACCACTCAGGCGGCGGGCTGCTGCGTGCACGTTACCGTTCCGTATCGCCCTTATATTCAGAGATTCCGTCATATATGCACATGGTTCTTTGCCATATTTGCCACTTAAGTCTGGTCGAAGCGAACAAGCCCTTGCTGAATAGCCATCGCGACCGCCTCGGTGCGGCTCTTGGTCCCGAGTTTCTCAAAGATATTCAATAAGTGGTTCCGCACAGTATTTTCGCTGATAAACAATTGTTTGCCTACTTCACGATTGCGCATGCCGCGCGCGATAAGTTGAAGAATTTCACTTTCTCGCGGGCTAAGCTGGATGCGGGACACCCGCAGCATCACCTGCTCGGCGATGTGGTTCGGGATGCATCGTTCGCCTCGGTGAACACGGCGAATCGTATCGAAGATTTCCTCCATGGTTGCGCTTTTCAGTACATAGCCCATGGCCCCTGCACGGACCGCGCGAAACGCATCTTCATCGGAGTGGTAATTGGTGAGCACTAGGGTGCGCAGGCCTGGTTCGAGCCTGTGGACCTCTAGCAGCAGTTTGTCACCGCTTACCTCAGGCATACGCAGATCAGTGAGCAGCACATCCACCTGAAGGTCTACAAGTTGCCGCAGGGCCTCAGCTGCGGACCCCGCCGTACCTGCAACATGCATGTCGCTTTCATCGCGAAGCATCATCTGTAACCCGGCGCGAACGACATGATGGTCATCGACGATAAATACGTTAATCACCGGAAAACACCTGCCTTGACGAAGCACGATGATAGTCTGCGTGCGACTGGATTGGCAAGGCGCCAAGCCACTACATGCGCGTTGCCGGTTGACAGATGCCCAGCTTCACGGGGGTCGCCGCAATCAGACCGCGCACCGGAAGCCCACGTTCGAACCGGAACTGTCGGGAGTTTGCGACGTACGTGCTGCGACGCGATAGCGATTGCAATAAGACCTGTGACAAAGGAAGGAGCCACCTTTCATCACGCGGCTTTCTCCAGACGGCGGCCCAACAGGATCGGTGTTGTCCCCCGTCGGATGTAAGCTGGCGTCGAACCAGTCCGCGCACCACTCCCAGGCATTGCCCGTGATGGAGTACAGGCCGTAACCATTGGGCGGAAATGCGTCCACCGGGCATGTGCCCGCGAAGCCGTCGTCTGCTGTGTCGAGTCTCGGAAAATCGCCCTGCCAGATATTACACAGGTGCACGCCCTTTGGTCTCAGCTTGTCTCCCCAGGGATAGAGCTTTTGTTCCAATCCGCCTCTCGCCGCGTATTCCCATTCCGCCTCGGTAGGTAGCCGCTGACCGGACCAGCAGCAGAACTCCTGCGTGTCCGTCCAGGAAAGGTGGACCACAGGATGCTCCCACCGTTCTGTCACGCCGGAGCCGGGACCTTCGGGAGCAGCCCAGAATGCACCTTTGACCTTGCACCACCAGGGCGCGCCCGCCACTGTGTCTTCAACAAGAGCAGAGAAGCGCTTTGCCGGTATATGCGACCAGAAAACAAAAGACCAGCCAAATTGCTCGGCCTCTGTCCGGTAGCCTGTAGCTGCAACGAATTGCTGGAAACGCCGGTTCGTGACAGGAAAGCGATCAATGCGAAACGGGCTGAGCATCACCCGTCGCACAGGCCCTTCGCCGTCAGCAGGGAAAGCTTCTGCAACATTAGTCCCCATCATGAACACGCCACCCAGCAGCGTGACCATGCCCGCAAGTATGTCAGCCGAAACCTGCACTGACGCGGGTTTCCCACTACGGATTGGCACGGCTCCATGGCTTTCGCGCTGCGGCAAGCAGCAGCCTTCGATCCGTCCATTTCGCGCGTTGCTCATACCAAGTATTCTCTACCAAGTTCATCCTGATGCAGGGGCTTGCCATCGTTGCGGGTACTTGCAAACCGGAAGGGAGCCGCTCTGTTCAAGGCCTTCCCAATGGCGTGAGTTGCAGCTTAGAAAGCTCAGAGTCGCGAGCTGTCCTCTCAAGCACAGGACGAGCGACAAGGCTGGCCGGGCTTCGAACACGGTTAGCGCTCGGCCCATCTCCTCGCCTTTTCGATCGTCCTCCGGATGTAGGCATCTCGTTTCGAAGGACTGGGATCGCGGGAGAGGTAATCGTCTTCAAGGGCACGCCTGATAAGGTCTTCGGTCATGCCATCAACAATCGCAGCGACACAGAAGGCGATGTCTGCGGCGGCGGGCCGGTCCTGGTACTTGGCTGAGGTGCGGAAACGTTCAAGCCAGGGCGCGGACCTAGGTCCCTCTCGGGGAGAAAGAGAAGCAAGCTGCCGGCGTGCCTCTCGCTCCTGCTCCCGGGCCTCGTACATGTGCGTGATCTCCTGCTTGAAGGCTTCCGCCATCGGGTACTGCTCCCCGCCGTGGCCTTTCAGCCGTACGAAAGGGAAGAGCCCGTCCGGTTTGCGGTACTTCGGCTTGCAGTTGGTGAAGCCGGGAAGCCGGCCGAACCGTCTCCAATCCGCTGCACTCGGGTCGGCACCGTAGCGGTATGCCAGGGTCTGAGCGGCGAAGGTGCCCAGAAGCTTTGGGAAGACGGCCGCGTGTTTGAGCCAGGCCTGGAAATTGCCGGTGCTGGTCTCGACCACGGCACACGGGGTGAAACCGTTTGCAGACAGTCGCGCGAGCGATGCCTCGTCGAGATCGTCGAGCACGGTGAAGCGATGCTCGCCCGCAGGACGGATGTAGATGTGCGAGCCGCGAGCATTGCGGTACTTGAGCAGAGGAAGGGGTTCGAGCACCGCAGAGGCGGGGATGCCGTCGAGACCGGGAAGCATCCCCCGGTCGCTCAGAACACCGACATCGTAGAGCGGCGCCTCTATGGCTCCGAGCATGTTGCGAACTACCGATTCAGTTCTGTCCATCAAATCACCTGTGAGATGTCGTTCTGAGGCCGGAGGGGTGCAGGGGAGGGAAGCGGCTCTCCCCTGCTTCAGCATCCTGGTCCGCAAAGACTACGGTCGGTGCTCCCCATCCGCCGACGGTGGCTTCACTCGCTTTCGACGAACCTGAGCCCATGGCGCGGCCTTGCGGATGAAGTCGCGGTAAGCGGCTTCAAGCGTGAGACGTGCCTGGTGAAGGTCGAGCAGGGTAAAGCAGCTAGAGCATCCGCCTTTGATGCCGCCCCTTCCATCCCGCTGCGGGTTATAGCGGGGATGCCGGTCGCACTTAGCCTTGACCCGCTCGGCGATCTTGAGTCTGTACGTGAACTGGAACATGATCTCCTCCTTAGGGGAAAGGAACGGGAGCCGGTGAACTGGCTCCCGCTGCGGGTTTAGGCTGCGTTCTTCTTCTTCGGGGCGGTCTTCTTGTCCTTGATCGGCGTCGGCTCACCAGCCTTCCTGCTGCTGGCCTTCTTCGGTTGCGAGGCCTGGAGGAAGACAGCCTCCGCCTCGGCCAGGATGTCCGTCTCCCCGTCACGCGGGATGGCGACGTGGGATGTGAGGGCGAGACGAAGGGTAAAACCGGTCAGCTTCTCGTCTGCAAGCGAGTCGATCGCCGCGAACAGAAGCTCTTCCGCCGTGCGCTGATGGACGTCGACTCGTTGCGAGTTCTCGACCAGCTGCCATTCAAGCGCCTGGGCATCGTCGATTTCGACGATACGGGCCGGAATGGAGAAGAGTTCTGCAAGCTGTGCCGCACGGTAGCGCCTCGCTCCCGCGATCAGTTCAAAGCCATCCGCGTTGGGGCGAACGGTGACCGGCTGGATGAGACCGTGATGGCGGATGCTCTCGGCGAGCTCCTGCAGCTTGCTCTCCTCGAAGGTGCGGCGGGGGTTGGTGGTGGACTCGTGAATGGTGTCGATGGCGAGGTTCTGGAATGCGCTGCTGTTCTGCATTTGGCTGCCCTCCTTGGGTGAGGTTTTGGAGCATCATTGGGAGCTAAGGGCAAAGGCCTGAACCTCCGTCCCCCTTCGCGGGAAAAAGGGACGGCTAGATGGCCTCGGCCATCCTGGGTGCGGCTTCGGCCTGTTCGGCTGCGGGCGGCTCGATGGCGGCAAGGATCAGGGCTGAGGTGCGCTGGATCACTTCCAGGCTCTCGGCCAGAAGTGCGGCGTCGCCGTGGTAGAGGTGGATGTAGTCGGCTGACGCGTGTCCGGTCTCAAGCCCGATGCTGGTTCCCACCACGAACGCAATCGCCTCGGCCTCGGTCTCGCGTACCGTCCTGGTGGTTGCGGTCCTGCGCTCGGCCTTGTGCAACATCTCGTGCGCGAGCTCGTGAACAAGGGTGCTGAACTCTTCGGCTGCTGCCTGACCGGGAAGTACGGCGATCCGTCCGCCGTAGCTCATGCCCAACGCTGGTGCAATGGTCTCTTTGAACTCAAGCTCGATCCCCTGCGCGGCGATGAACTCGACCAGTCGTTCGCGGTTCTCTCCCACGCTGCCGCTCACACGTTCTGAAAGCCCGGGAAGCTCTGCCCCTTCCGTCTGGGACACATCGAAGACATATGCTGCGCGGAAGCCGACCAGAACAGGCTGGTTCTGCTTGGTGAGGTCCTTTTCGGCTTCGCTGTCCTTTTTCTTCCGAATCCCGATCACGGGAGCGAGGATGCGGATACCCTTCTGCCCCTTCATCACCTTGCGGCCAAGCTGGTTCCACGCATAAAGGCCAGCAACACGGGTCGCATCGGGCTTCTGACGTGCGATCTCGAGGATGTTCCCGAAGCTGTAGTTGTGGAAGTGGCCCATCGCGGTGAGGTAGGCGGTGAGGCCTTCGGAGTGTCCGGCCTCAAGCTGTGCGATCAGGAGCTTGATGTTCTCGGTAATGATTTCTTTGGCGGTCTGTGCCTTGGCTGCGGTGGGAAGGGTGGAGGCGGTGTTGGCGTTGCTGTTCATGGCGTTGTCCTCGCTTTGGAGTGGCTGTGCTGTGTTTGCTCACAAACACGCCTTGGCCCTGGCCCACGCCAGCAGGGGCGGCAAGTGCAAGAGGAGGGGTTCCCCACCCTAGAAGAGGAGCGACAAGCGGAACGGAAAGGGCGGAGCGTAGCGGAGGTCTGCACAAACGAAGTGCGGAAGATTGGGGTGCCTCTTGCAGCGCGCCAGGGACGGAGTCCCTCAGGAGGTCTGGTGACCTTGTCGGGCGCGGAGCGCAGGAGATCTATTTGCTTTGTTCTTGGGTGGGCGTTTCGGGCCGGAGCGAGACTGTACGAAGGTTCGAAGTGGACAGAACAGGAATCGAAGGTTCGGCTTTAGACCCGATCAGGCTTCTAATATGAAATCTGCGTGAACGCTATACGTTAGCTGAGCCACTGGCGCGACACCATAGAGCTTCCATGAACGATCCGAAATCGTCTTCTGGACTGCACGGCTCTGGTAAACATTGTCCCGAATCGCTCGATAGGCGACATATTTGGCTGTCCTGACGATCTCAAATTCCGTTCCTGCGTCACTCTGTTCGCCAGGATAGCCGAGCAGACCCGTTTGGATGTGCCGGTGTTCAGGGAAGCCAGGCGAAGTATTGTTCTGACAGATTGGACCAGACCACACTTCGTCAGCTTGAGAGGCCTGAGTAGTGCGATCCGGACGCAGCCCACGTCAGCGGCGCTGCTTTTTAACCTGGACCACCTTGCGGAGGCCTGACCGGAGCCTGCCGAGACTACATCCAATGAGTCATGGCTTCACTTGGCGTCTCGCGCAGTGCCCCAATCTCATCGAGCGGCAACGATCTTTGCTTCGGCTTCGACAATACGTATGCGCGGTTGCCGGAACGCTTCTACACGCGGCTGAATCCGACGCCGGTAGCGGCGCCGCGGCTTATAAAGTTGAACGTTATTTTGGCTCGGGATCTCGGGCTCGATCCCGAGGCTCTCAACAGCGAGGCGGGCCTTGCAATTCTTGCCGGGAACCGCGTGGCGGAGGGCTCTGAGCCACTGGCGATGGCGTATGCCGGACATCAGTTTGGGTCGTTCGTGCCTCAACTGGGTGACGGGCGCGCCAATCTCCTGGGGGAGGTAGTGGCGCCAAATGGCCTGCGTTACGACATCCAGCTCAAGGGCTCCGGGCGGACTTCGTTCTCGCGGGGAGGCGACGGAAGGGCGAGCCTGGGCCCGGTTTTACGCGAATACATCCTGAGTGAAGCCATGGCCGCGCTGGGCGTGCCCACCACGCGAGCGCTGGCTGCGGTTTCCACGGGGGAGCAGGTGTTGCGGGACACGGTCCTCCCCGGAGCTGTGCTGACCCGGGTGGCAGCCAGCCATCTACGCATAGGTACGTTTCAGTACTTCGCGGCCAGGCGCGACACGGAAGGCCTGCGGGCGCTCGCCGACTATGCCCTTGCCCGGCACTACCCTGAGGCGGCCGGGGCCAGCCACCCTTACAGAGCGTTGCTGCAGTGTGTGATCGCCCGGCAAGCCCAGCTGATTGCAAAATGGATGTTGCTCGGTTTCATCCATGGCGTGATGAACACGGACAACACCTCCATCTCGGGAGAGACGATTGACTACGGCCCATGCGCATTTCTGGAGTCGTATGAGCCCGCCAAGGTGTTCAGCTCCATCGATCGTGGAGGACGCTATGCATACGCGAATCAGCCCCGTGCAGCCGCGTGGAACCTGGCAAGGCTGGCTGAGGCGCTGCTTCCAGTGCTGGCGCTGGAAGCAGGCAGCGAAGAAGCCGCCATCGACGCGACGAACGAATCCATCGCTCGCTTTGAGCCACAGTTTGAAGCAGCCCGGATGGCAGGCCTCCGCCGCAAGCTTGGGCTCCTGACGGAGGGGGATGGTGACGCCGTTTTGGCTCAAGATCTGCTGCAGTGCATGTCTGAGAACAGCGCTGATTTCACGTGGACGTTTCGCAAGCTGTGCGATGCCGCAGCCGGCTCCCAGGATGATGCGTTAGTTCGGGAATTGTTTGCCGACCCAGCGGCCTTTGACGTCTGGGCTGCTCAATGGCGCGCGCGTCTTGAACAAGAGCCGGCAGATAAACACGCGCGAGCTGAAGCAATGCGCAGGGTGAATCCGGCAATCATCCCCCGAAACCACGTTGTAGAAGCGGCGCTCGATGCGGCGACCGAGCGTCAGGACTTCCGCCCTTTCGAGAACCTGCTGGATGCGCTCTCGCAGCCCTACGAGGAGAGGCCGGGATTTGAGAGCTACGCAACTCCTGCCAGACCCGACCAGTATGTTCTGCAAACCTTCTGCGGGACATGAGCTGCTGGATAGCCGGCTTCGGAAGCGAGTCTGACACGGTACCTTTCCGGACCCTTTCGGCATGGGCCGATGGGCAGACGACCGGGGCCAGCCTCGTAGAAGCCCAGCAGAGACTGCGGAAGATGGTCCTCGACACCCTGCCAACTCCCCCGCAACTACGCGAAAGCCCACGACGACCGCTTCGTCTTCTCGGCTGGCCGGCCCCCGACACGCGAACTGCTTCTGGAGTTATCGAGCTTTGATCGAGGCGCCTTCGGCCTCAACCATCCGTCCGCCTCTCCGCGATCCGCAGGGTGAACGAGGCGCGGAAGAACGGAATGATTTCGGCTCATTCTACCGAATTCAGAGAGATCCTGAGCATCTCCATGCGCCTAGTGTTGAACTGATCGAATCCTCCGTACGGAGCCGGTCACGGACCATTGCAACGGACGCGATTGTGCCGGCGATTGGAAACGCCGGGGCGTTCGTCCAGTACGTGCTTAGTACGGATCCGATCAACCCTTCGCATTGAGGCTGCCGCGGAGAAGAGCGTTCGAAGTGAGCTGCAATGGCTGGCTCTATGACTCGGAGGGGACAGGTATTCGTAATGGCCGTTGTCAGAGGTAGCGTTTGAGCATAAATACCTTGGCGGTCTCAAGGTCTTCGGAGGAGGAAGCTGGAGGCACTCGCGTGCCCAGCTGACAGTGAGATTCCGTTCTTCAACGACCACATGCAGCTTGGAAACCAGCACGGCATGGACTACCAGGAGGCTTTGGAGTTCATAATCCGCATGCGACAGGGCGGCGCACACTAGAGGCACTCGGAGCTGCGGCGCTTACGCACGCTCATGTGTGTTGAGCTTCTGGCTGCTTGCACTGGCTGGGCACCCGAAGTCAGGAACCGCTCAGACGCCTTTCTCTCCGCATGTAGCTGACACGAGCCCAGTTCTGCTGTATTCGCCTGCGTCGAATCTCGAACGAAGCGAGATGGTGATGCTGCACACGGCCCAGGTCTGGGTCGACGTGGCCATGTAAAGCTTCACCGACAGGGAGCTGGCCGAAGAGCTGGGCCGGCTCGCGCGCAGCGGGGTTAGCGTGCGTGTCTACCGCGACAGCATGCAATACCAGCAGGAAAGCCAACACGGGCTTTCGACGACCGAGATCCTTTCACGGCCGGGATCCAGGTGAAGGTCAAGGCGTCGAGAGACCTGATGCACCTCAAGAGCTACGTCATCGACGGTGCCCTTCTCCGGACGGGCTCCGCGAACTGGTCTCCAACCGGGCTGAAGCGACAGGACAATGATTTGCAATACGAGGCGGATCCGGCACTCGCGAAGCAGTTCGAAGCTCGTTTTGCCGAGATGTGGGACAGGCCTGGCAATTTTTGTGCCATCTCTCGTCCCATAGGGAGCGGAGAACGATCCACAGAGTGCGTTTGCGTGTTCGCTTTTTCTTCTCCTATACTGCTGCTCATGGGCCACATGGCACGGGCGGAGGCAAGGGAGGAGCAGGCGCGCCTGAATGCCAAGTTCACGTCCACCCTGGTCATTGCGGCCGCGATCATCGTGGCTGTACGCCTGGCGCGGGAAGACATCGCCTTGCCCACACCGCGGCTCATCTCTTCGGTCGGACACAGCATCAGCCTGGCTCGAACAATCCTCAAGGAAGTGCTGCGCCGCTACCCCGGCGCTTAGGAGAAACCTATGATCCTCGATCTGACCTTTCAGGATCTCAAGCAGATCGCTCTGGCAGGCCGAGTGGAGAAGAACGGCATCACGCTAGTCATTGGCCGACCGCTGATCCCTGACGTGAAAACCGATGCCTCAGGAACCAGGGGCGAGGTGCGTTTCACCGTCGATGAATCTGATCTGCGCCCTAGAGGGCCGCAGCTGGTGAAGCCGGTTGCCCTCTTTATCGAGGCGAAGGCTCCTGCAGCGAAGTGACGGAAGGTCGAACTGCTTGATGGCATGGCATCAGCCCGGGCTTTCTGGTGTTACCTTGAGCCTCTATGTGCGGTCGCTATCTTCGCCGGTCCGACAAACAGCGCATCGCTGAAGCCTTCCGTGTGGGCGAGCTGCCCGAGGACTTTCCCCTGCCACCGGACTACAACATCGCACCGACGACGTTCCAGCCGGTGATTCGGGAGAGCAGGGAATCGAGCGACCGCGAGATGGGCCTCATGCGATGGGGTCTGATTCCGTACTTCGCAAAGTCACTGGCTGACTTCAAGGGCATCTCGACCATCAACGCGAGGGCGGATTCCATCGGGAAGAGCCCGACCTGACGCGCACCCTTTCAGCGCAGACGCTGCCTCGTGCCGACGGACGGCTTTTATGAATGGGTGCGACCTGAAGTCGTCCCGATGATTGTCCGGCGTGATCACACGACCGGACCTGCCGTCCCATCGGCAGTACCCTAGGAGGTCAGGCGGGTTGGCAACGGCCCGTTGAGAAGCCCTCCGACAATGTACCCGCAGCCGCAAGGCTGCTGAGCGAGCCGCGAGGCAAGTTCAGGTCTGCCAGCACCGAGGCGGACAGGGCCTAGGGTTTGTGGCATGGCCAGCATATGCGAACTTTCGTATGCATCGACAAGAAAGGTGAAGCCAAAGGTGCTGTCAGGCTTCTGACGCAGCGGGTACGGAAGCTCCATTCTCTTCCGTCATGGGCAATCAAACGCTGCCGGTGCTGTAGAAAGGGCCTAAACCACAGTGTCATCGGAACGGAACAGGGTAAGCCCGTATCGTCCCCGCGAGGGTAGAAAGGCCGCAAGGCCCAACGAAGGCGATGCGGGTAAAGGAGGAGAGAGGAAGCGAATGCCGCCTTGTAATGATGCGGATACGGACTTCGTGTCCGGCGCGAAAGCGAGCCCACTTCCCTCTGGTCTTCCATCACGAGAGAGCATGACCAACCGGCACAAGGACGCAAAGCAGATGACGACGGAGCAATCCGTTGGTGCAGCGTCTGATGCCTCCACTCACTGGCGCGAGATCGACTGGCGTTCGGTGAATGGAAGTGTTCGCCGGCTCCAGGTGCGTATCGTGAAGGCGGTGGAAGCGGGCAGATGGGGCAAGGTGAAGGCCTTGCAGCGTCTGCTCACAAGCTCGCGGAATGGCAAGCTGTTGGCTGTTAGGCGAGTGACGGAGAATGCAGGTAGAAAGACCTCTGGTGTGGACGGCGTTAGCTGGGACACGCCAGAAAAGAAGATGGCTGCGGCAGATGAACTGAAGCGGAGAGGCTACCGGCCTCTTCCGTTGCGGCGTATCTACATCCCGAAGGCGAACGGCAAACTACGTCCGCTCGGCATCCCCACGATGAAGGACCGGGCCATGCAGGCGTTGTATCTGCTTGCGCTCGATCCTGTGGCGGAGACCACGGCGGATGGAGCTTCCTACGGATTCCGTCAACGGCGTTCCTGTGCAGATGCGATCGAAAGCTGCTTCAAGACTCTTGTTCGCAGTTCCGGCTGGGTACTCGAAGGCGACATCCGAGGCTGCTTCGACCATATTAGCCACGAGTGGCTGATGGCTCACGTCCCCATGGACCGGGCCATCCTGCACAAGTGGCTCAAGTCGGGGTACATGGAGAAGGGCTCCTTCTTCAAAACAGAAGAAGGAACGCCGCAGGGCGGCATCATCTCGCCCGTGCTGGCGAACCTCGCGCTGGACGGTCTGGAGCGGCGCTTGCGGGAGAAATACCCGTTGCGCGGCCCAGGGTCGTGGCAGGGTATCCTTGCCCGGGTTCATCTGGTCCGCTATGCGGACGACTTCATCATCACCGGCAAATCGCAAGAACTGCTGGAAGGTGAGGTCAAGCCTCTGGTGGAGAGCTTCCTGCGCGAACGTGGGCTGGAACTCTCGGCGGAGAAGACCGTCGTCACGCATGTGGATCATGGCTTCGACTTCCTCGGTCAGAACGTCCGCCGCTACAACGGCAAGTTGCTGATCAAGCCTTCGAAGAAGAACATCCACACGTTCCTCGAGAAGGTCCGGGCGGTCGTAAAGAAGGCGCAGGCTTATCCGACATGGCAGCTGATCGCAAACCTCAATCGCATGTTGCGCGGCTGGGCGATGTATCACCGTCATGTAGTCAGCAAGCGCATCTTTAGCCAGGTCGACTTCGCCATCTTCAAATCGCTGTGGCAATGGGCTCTGAGGCGGCATCCTCGCAAAGGCAAGCGCTGGGTCATGCGGAAGTACTTCGCACGACGCGGCAGCCGGGCGTGGTGCTTCTTCGGAGAGAAAAAGCATGACAACGGAGCTCGGGAGATCGTGTGGCTGTATCACGCAACCTCTCTCCCGATCCGCCGTCACGTCAAGATCAAGCGAGACGCGAATCCATATCATCCCGCTTGGGAGATGTACTTCGAGGCTCGTGAGAGCAGGCACATGACCCAGACACTCGCAGGTCGTGGAACACTGCTCTATCTCTGGCGAACGCAGGGTGGCGAGTGCATCCGTTGCGGCGAACCCATCACACGGGAGACTGGCTGGCACAGCCACCACGTTATCCCGAAGGTGCTGGGCGGCCCTGACGGTGCGACGAACCGCCAGCTTCTTCACCCGGAGTGCCATCGCCAACTGCATAGCCAACTCTGCCACTACCGTCCCCGCGTCTCTGACGAGGCGTTCGGAAGGCTTGAGCCGTGTGAGTTGGAAACTCTCACGCACGGTTCTTAGGAGCTTGTTGAAATAGCTCTCGTCTAGCTGGGGCGTTTCTTCGATCCGGTTGTTTACGGCTGGATTCGTCTGGATCCGAGACGTTGTGCGGGTGCCTGAGGTGATTCTGCAACACTTACCGTGT
>JAABUK010002452.1_pt1 | contig 33194 bp, 16 predicted proteins | sample 5559141 | NCBI WGS metagenome assembly JAABUK01 (sample SAMN10711869, study PRJNA513367) | rock metagenome | isolation source: Antarctica rocks | place: Antarctica: Victoria Land, Pudding Butte nord | collected 2016-01-03 | reverse complement strand
ATATTTCCCGTTATAGTTTCCAACTCGCAATATTAAAGAATCTATACGCGTCATCCAGACTTGATGGCCGGATTTCTTCGCACCTTTAGCGCTAATCAACTATTTTTATACACAGGAATCAATAATCAAATGAATATGTTCGCAAAAAAAGCGGTTTTATTTTTTACTGGTATCCTGCTGTTGTTTACGGTCCTGGCATGGGCGCAAATGAAGATTACAAGGATTGCCAAAATGAGTCAGCAGGCAATTAGTTCAAAACAGCATATCATGCCGGTCATTCCATTTGATTCCATTTCACTGGCAGGGGTGATCGATTTTCATTGCCATACTGGGCCGGATGTCACTGCTCGCTCTATAAACGACTTGCAGTTGGTGCGTCTTGCCAAACAAGCGGGCATGAGGGGAATAGTCCTCAAAAACCATTATACCATGACTGCCGACAGGGCTGAGCTGGCCATGCAGGAAGTAGGTGGTATCGAAGTTTTCGGAGGCATTGTTCTGAATCGTTCAGTAGGCGGGATTAATGCCGAGGCCGTCAGCCGTATGGTAGAATTTGAGGGGCACCGTGGCAAAGTTGTTTGGTTGCCAACTAAAGACGCCGAAAACAATTTTGAAAATCCGCCTGGGCCGCGGCGGTTTGTTCCTGTGGTTAAGGGAGGAAAGCCCGTAGCTGAACTTGCGGAGGTATTCCAAATCGTAGCGCAAAACGACCTCGTGCTTGAAACTGGCCATTCATCTACCGCAGAATCGCTGATCATTATCCAGGCAGCGAAGCAGGCGGGGGTAAAAAACATTGTTGTGACTCATGCCATGCTGCTTGGCGCCACCATCGATCAGATGAAACAAATGGCTGCAATGGGTGCAGTGATCGAGTGCTGCTGGCAGCCTGGCGGATTAGCGGGAGCGAAAACTACCGGCAATCCCGTGTCTGTAACAGCTTTTGTTCACGCCATCCAGGCTATAGATTCGGATCTGGGCCAGAAAACCAACCCTTTACACACTGACGGGATGCGGGCATTTATTGTGGCACTTAGTTCCGGCGGGTTGAACAGGCATGAAATAGACCTCATGGCACGTCAAAACCCGGCAAAGCTGCTTGGCCTCGACCCGGCGCATTAAATAATGGCAGGCCTTCTTAATGCAGCCAATGATTTCTTTTCGAATGATCATTGCTTGCTTGTCTAATCTGAAACACAGTCTGCCACTTTCCAGATCTTGCCATCTGTTTTGGTGAAAATAAACAGCACATTATCTTCTCCCATCCCAAAGCGCAAATCGGCCTTAGGGTTTTTAACCATATCAACAAATGTAGAATTTATACCATTGAATTGCAGATCGAATTCTTTGATAACAGCCCGGTGCCCAAACTTCAATTCGCTGCTTTCTACATAAAAAACCCGTCCCTTTACAATGTCACCAAAAATGTATTTACCCTTTAGTGAGGGGATTTCGCCGGTATATACAAAACCTCCAGAAACAGCATTTCCTTCATCATGATCATATTGCGCAACCGGGTATGTATATCTTGGATCATCATGAGCCGGCAAAGCATATATTTTATTCGTCTTATTGGTAAGGTTCAACACAAAGGTGCCTTCACGGGTGGGCCAGCCATAATCTGCCCCTGCTTTGCCCAGGTTAATTTCTTCCACATTACTGAATCCAATATCTGAGATTATCATTTTACCATCTGGCGTCCAGGTAATACGGTTAGGATTACGGAAGCCGCGGGCAAAGATCTCACCAAGCGTTTTGGGGTTGTTATCGTTGGCATAAGGGTTTATGGCAGGGATACCATATTTCCCGTTCCGGCTGTTCCGGCCTGCAGGATCAATGCGCAAAACAGAACTTCTGATCTGTGTATTGTTATCACAAAGCTGGGGGTAACCATTTTCAGCGGAGCCACCATCTCCCACCCCGATATACAGCAACCCATAGTCTGTATCACCCGGTTTTGATAAGGGATTAAAAATAATTTGCTGTACACTATGCATTACAGAAGGATTATTTATACGTAATAGTTCCCGACATTCTCCTGTAAAAACATCAGCAGCGGGGTCTTTGATTTTCCATTCTGACACTACCCATTGAATACCAACGGGTATAGAATCAGCATAAGCAAAATCTGCCGGAGCCGAACCTTTCTTTTCAGCATGAGTTGTATAAAGCAGGCCATTCTTATAAAACTCCGGATGGAAAGCGTAGCTCCCCCACCCCGTTCCTAGCCCCGGTTCATTGATAAATGCCAGCTTTTCCTTAGCCATATCCATTACCACATTAAAATCTTTGCCTTTGATCTCATAAAGCTTGCCCCTTAGATCAAGCAGGAACAGACGTTTAGTTTCCCCTTTTAGCATAAATGTTTGGTTAATGCGTGTTAACGGGTTTTTATTTGAAGTTGCCGGTGCGGTGGTAAATTCTTCGAGTTTAAGCGTTAATCCAGCTTTGGGGATTTTAGCGGATACCGGGTTATCTATTGCAACGGCCGGATCTATTACATTTTCTGTGGTTGCTGCCTTTTTATGCGTATTGATAAACGAAAGTATCGCATTAATATCCGAAGTGGTAAGCTGAGGGTGCGCTGGCATAGGCACTTTGTACTTATTAAATAACAGGCTGGCCCTTTTATTACCACTTTTTACAACCTCCTGCGGGTTAACGATAAACCTGACTAAATAGTCCGCGGAAGCTTCTCCGGTTACACCTGCAAGATTGGGCCCGATACCCTGCTGGTTAAAATTGTGGCATTCAGCACAATATTGCTGAAACAAGGCTTCTCCCTTTTTTATAAGCTCCTTGTTAACCGAATAGGTTTTTACACTTTTTTGGGCATACATATGCAGACTTACCGATAGAAGGACACCAGCCAGGATACACCAGCGGAACATCAGCAAAAAATCGTTTTTCTTATGGCTCAAACTGAGAATTTTATTGTTGTAATTGATAATTTGTTCCGGTAAATATAATTGAAGATTAGTTTTGTCTCTCTTTAATTATAGTTATAGTGCTGCGATATTTAATCAGCCAAAGTATATAGAGCGCTGGGTAAAAATTCTTTTGTTCCGTTCAGTATGTTAATCGGCAATAGTTTTGAAAAACAGGGTTCGAATGTAAGAGCCATATAATAGATCTCTTTTAAACTTTATCCATAAAGACTGTTGAAATATAAATGAGGCGTGCTTTAAAATAAGCCGTAAACTATCTCACATTTATGCTATTGTAATCTTTCTGGTTTTTTAGTTTAAAAAAAATTTTTGTTGGGGTAAAGCTTTCTTTAGACGTATATTTAATAGCAGTTAGCAAATAGTGATTATTTCGATAAATTAATAGGTTTCCGATTTTTCGACTGCGTTGAATATAGAAGTTATGTATTTGTTTTTGCTTGATAAATTCAAGCGAATAAAACAAAGCAATACTTTGAAGAATGAAAAGTACGAGGGATCTGGCAGCTATAACGCAAACAGTAAAGGAACGTTCAGTAGTTCAATTTCACTAGGGAATTTCAAAGGAAGTATGCTAATTGAACAATCTTGACATTATCAACAGAATAATAAGTTCAATAGGTGAGGTAATACATCATACACAGTATTAATATTCCAGCATTAATAGACTCTAATATTAATTTAAAGCCTTTTATTATAATAGTTAAAAATTTTTGCTGTATGAGAATCAATCGGATTAATTTGTGGGCTAATATTTTTACCCTAACGGTCCTTCTTATTATCTTGAACGCATTAAATTTACATGCTCAGTCCAGTACGAATGTAGTAAAAGGGGTGGTTCAAAATAACAATAATGAACCCCTTCCAGGTGTTTCAGTTGTTATACGAAACCTTAAAACAAATTTTACATCCGGTACAAGTACGGATAGTCTTGGAGGTTTTACCTTTTCAAGAATATCTTCCGGTGGCCCTTATTCTTTTACATTTTCAACAGTAGGTTATGAATCTCAAACTTTATCGGGTTACCATATAAAAGAAGATAACAGCTTTTTTTAGAAGTGACAATGAAGTCAACTATGGCTTCACTTGACCAGGTTGTAGTTGTAGGATATGGAACCGTAAGGAGGAAGGATCTTACAGGTTCAGTTGCATCCGTGAACAGTAAAGACATAGATGATTTAGCAGTAACCCGTATTGACCAGGCTTTGTCGGGAAAGATAGCAGGGGTTCAGGTTCAATCCGTTTCGGGGCAACCAGGGGTGGCACCGAAAATCAGGATAAGAGGAGTTGGCAGCATTTCGGCGGGAGGATCTCCTCTGTACGTAATAGATGGATTTCCTACTGACGATATACAAATGCTAAACCCAAATGATATTGAAACAATTGATGTTTTGAAAGATGCTTCAGCAACAGCTATTTATGGTTCACGCGGAGCTAATGGGGTCCTTATTGTCAATACCAAAAGAGGTAAGACGGGTAAAAGTATAATCAGTTTGGACACTTATACCGGTTGGCAAAAAGTGTTGAAAATTCCCGAGTTTTTAACTGTCCAGGAACAGGCATCGTACTACTATTATGGGGTTAGAAATCAAAATATTGACGCTGGGAAGGATGTTTCAGGAGATCCGTTAAAATGGTTTAATCAAGTACCTAAAACGATTATGGACGTTATTGAAGGACGAAACACTACCAATTCCGAAGCCTATAATGCTATCTTCCAGGTAGCTCCCCAGCAGAGTTACAATTTATCAGCCAGAGGAGGAAATGACGCAGTAAAATATGCTGTCAATGGCGAATATTTGGATCAGGATGGTATAATATCCCCCAGCAATTTCAAGAGATACTCTTTTCGAGCAAATTTGGATGCTAAATTATCAAAAAGGCTTTCGATAAAGGTAAATGTAAATACTGCTTATACCACTAACAATGATCTTGTATCCTCAGGCGGAAGCGGTGGTGGGGAGGGAATCATTGGCGCCGCAAGTACCTGGTTACACTGGTATCCGTTATATAACGCAGACGGAACTTATTTTAATGGTTTTGGCCAGGATGCAACAAATAATGTGTGGAATCCTGTAGCGATAGCAAATGAAATAAAAAGAAGAGGAGAACAAATAAGAAGTTTAGGCAATTTAAACACTGAATATAAATTTTCAAATGACCTTAGCCTGAATATTATGTTAGGAGCCAACTCATCTAACTATCATTATTTTAGTTTTGTACCTCAACTTGACATTTTTGCTAATGTTACGGATGGGTCCGACGAAAGATCCAGTTATTTAAACTGGATAACAGAGACAACATTGAACTACAATAAAAGCTTCAACAAGCATAACATCTCAGGTTTAATAGGATATACTACCCAGAAACAAACAAGTAGTTCAAACTTTGTCAGGAGTAGAAATTACCCTAATAATCTCGTTTATACCTTAAATGCGGCGAGCAATATAATATTCCAGGGAAATTCAACTGAGAGCGAATGGGCATTGATTTCCTATCTGTCAAGGGTTAACTATAACTATAATTCCAAATATTATATTACTGCTTCTATGCGGGCAGATGGTTCATCACGTTTCGGCAAGGATAAAAGATACGGTTATTTCCCATCTGCAGCTATAGCATGGAGAATTTCAAATGAGAATTTCCTAAAAAAGCTTACTTTAATAAATGATATGAAGATAAGAGCCAGTTATGGTGAAACTGGCAATAACAATATTGGAAATTATGCTCAATATGCTACTATAGGTTATGAATCTTATCCTTTCGGAGGTGCGGCATTGGGTGGGTCAGCTCCAATGCAATTTGCCAATCCTATGCTGACATGGGAGAAGCAGCGATCATTTAACATAGGTATTGATGCAAGCTTACTCAAAAGCAGAGTATCTTTTTCCGCTGATTATTTCAAGACAATAAATCATAATCTTTTACTTAATGTTTTTGTTCCACTTACCACTGGATTTAATACATCTTTAGTTAATATCGGGGAAGTTCAGAATAAAGGATGGGATTTTGAACTAGATACAAGAAACCTTATTGGAAAGTTTACATGGACGACTAACTTCAATATTTCTACTTTTAAAAATAAAGTTACAAAGTTAGGTTCAGAAGGGGCTCCCATTATAAGCAGTTATAACATAACTCAGATTGGAGAACCAATTGGTATGTTTTACGGATATGTTACAGATGGAGTTTTTAAAAATAAGGCCGAACTAGACGCCGGTCCGGTTTTCAATCCGGGGGCTTCTGACAGATCACGTATTGGAGATATAAGGTTTAAGGATGTTTCGGGGGCCGATGGAAAACCTGATGGGATAATTAATACCTATGATAGAACGATCATAGGGTCTCCATATCCCGATTTTTATTATGGAATGACAAATACTTTTGCATTCCACGATATCAGTTTAAGTGTCAATCTTCAAGCATCTCACGGTAATAAGGTCTATAGTAATAGTGATAATTATTTATATACAAGAGCGCGGTATAAACAATTATCAAAAGTGAAAAATTACTGGAAATCGGAAATAGAACCGGGTGATGGTGAAAGTCCAAGGCCAAATAATAATCCGACTGGAGGACTTCGCGAAAAATCAACCCGGTTTCTTGATGATGGGTCATTTTTCAGGATCAATAATATCAACCTCGGTTACGCTTTTAGTGACCATATTACAAAGAAACTCTCCCTGAGCAATCTTAGAGTTTATATAACTGCTACTAACCCATTATTAATTACAAAGTTTAATTTTTTTAATCCTGAAGTTAGCAATAGTAGTAATCCATTAACTCCTGGAGTAGATGATTACAATTATCCTTTAGCGAAAAGTGTAATTGTAGGACTAAATGTTTCATTTTAGGTCTATCATTATTATGAAAATTTAAAAATCATGAAAAAAAAATATATAATTAGAATTATAGCTTTTACATCAATATTAATGATGTCATGTAGTAAAAAATTTATTGATTTACTTCCTATATCTTCAGTAAGTGTCGATGTGGTATACAAAACAGATAAGGACTTTCTGGATGCTTTAACTGCCACGTACAATACTTTACAGCAGCAGTATCAAAATTTTTATATATTCGGTGATGTCCGCGGTGATGATTCCTGGCAGGCGATATATAAAAATAATAGCTGGTCATTTTCTGATGCTTTTGTTATAAGCAGTTCCGACCCATTAATGCATTCTACCTGGCAAAATTATTATCAGGCTATATTTCGTATAAATACTATTCTGGAAAAAATTAAAGATGCAGATGTATCAGTTGTGAAAAATAAAGAACGATACATAGCCGAAGCAAAATTTCTTCGTGCATTATCGTATTTTGACCTGGTTAGAATTTTTGGGGATGTTCCTATGATAACTACCTATATATCTATTGAGGATGGGTATAAAAAAGGCCGGGAAAATTTGGATAATATATATGCTAAAGTTATTATTCCGGATTTACTGGCAGCAGAAAACGGATTACCATTAAAGTATTCAGGAAATGATGCTGGAAGACCAACTAAAGGTGCAGCCAAGGCTATTTTAGGCAGAGTATATTTGACCTTAAAAGATTTTCAAAAAACTGAAGCCAAGTTACAAGAGGTTACTACTATTGGTTATGCCCTTTTGCCGAACTATAACGATTTATTTGATTATACGAAGAATGAACACCATAGCGAATATATATTTGATATTGAATATGAACAGGGAATAGGAGAAGGAAGCAGGCTTACAAACGCTTTTGCGCCAAACAGTCAACCATTTACCAGTTTTTTTGGCATAGGTGGAAATGGAGATGAGCAAAATTCTCCCACCCAGGTATTAATTGATCTATTTAATCCAAAAGATCGCAGAAAGGATGTTACCGTGGGCGTTACAGGCGGCTTTTTTAATCGTGATTCTGTTTTTATAAAGTTGCCTTCAAATACGAATCAGACATATACAAAAAAATACATTACTCCGGTAGTAGCTGCTAATGACAGTAGAGCTAACTGGAAAGTGATCCGTTATGCAGATGTTTTATTAATGTATGCTGAGGCATTAAATGAAAACGGTAAAACTAATGAAGCGCTTGGTTATTTAAATATGGTTCGAACCAGAGCTGGTTTGGCAGGGTATTCCAATACAACAAAGGAGGATACACGTGATAAAATATATCTGGAACGAAGATTAGAACTTTCTTTCGAGGGTGTAAGATGGTTTGATTTGCTTCGAACGGGGCAAGCTTATGCGGTGATGCAAAAATATGGTATGCTACCCTACATGACTGTTTTTCCTGTGCCTTTAAGCCAAATCCAATTAATAAATAATCCATCAATATATCCTCAAAATAAAGGATATAATTAGATACTGTCTTTAAAAATTTAAAATTAATTATTCTACCATTTTCATTTGTTGCGAACGAATATAAACATGTACTTGGAAGCGACACAAGTACTCAATTTAAAAAATTAGCTTGTATCCAAATTTATATTAAATAGAAGACCTTTTTGTAATGCATTATTGTAATACCGTAATTCCTCATCCCGTTTTTGGTATTTTATTATAAACAAAAGGATTACCATCCGTCAGAGTAAAAATGCACTAAATGAATAATTATAAAAAAAGCAGGAGATATTTTTTAAAAAACACAATGGCGGCAACAGCAGTTCTGGCCACCACTAACCCTTTTAAATTAGATGCGAAAGACTTACCCTTGGTTGAAAAACCTGATAAAAGTTTGCCATGGTTTGAAAAAGTAACCCGGTGGGGCCAGATAAATATTACGGAAAAGGATCCTGCACAATATGATATTCCCTGGTGGCGGGATTTTTGGAAACAGACCATGACAGAAGGTGTTGTAATTAACGCAGGAGGAATTGTCGCATATTATCCTACTAAAATACCTCTGCATCGTAAAGCTGAGTATCTTGAAGGGCGCGACCTTTTTGGTGAATTAAGTAAGGCTGCAAAAGAAGATGGCCTGGCTGTATTTGCGCGTATGGATTCAAACCGGGCACACGAAGAGTTTTACAAGGCCCATCCGGATTGGTTCTCTATAGATGCCTCAGGCAAACCTTATAAAGCTGCCGACCTGTTTATTTCCTGCGTAAACAGTCCTTATTACCAGGAACACATTCCGGCTATTCTTACAGAGATAGCTCAGCTATATCATCCTGAGGGATTTACTGACAACAGTTGGAGCGGTTTGGGCCGCGATTCCATTTGTTATTGTGAAAACTGTAAAAAAAGTTTTCGCGATAAAACTGGTCAGAACATACCCGCCAGGAAAAACTGGGATGATAAAATTTATAAACAATGGATAAGATGGAATTATGACCGGCGTCTTGAAATATGGGACCTGAACAACCGGACTACCAAGGGTGTCGGCGGAGCCAATTGCACCTGGTCAGGTATGAATAGTGGCTCAATTATCGGCCAGAGCAGAAGTTTCCGCGACTATAAAGAAATCGCAAAACGGGCTGATATCATTATGCTGGATGATCAATCCAGGTCTGATATGGGGGGATTTCAACACAACGGTGAAATCGGCAAGCTGGTTCATGGACTGTTGGGATGGAACAAGCTGGCACCCGAAAGCATGGCCATGTACAATCACCAAAAACCCTGGTTCAGGCTGGCAAGCAAACCAGCGGCTGAAGCGAGAATGTGGATGGTTAATGGTATTGCAGGAGGAATACAACCCTGGTGGCACATGATTGCTGCCTATCACGAAGACCGCAGGATGTATCATACGCCTCAACCGATTATGCGCTGGCATAAGGACAATGAAGAATACCTGTTGAACCGTAAACCGATTGCCAATATAGGAGTTGTCTGGTCTCAGGAGAATACAGATTTTTACGGAAGAGACGAGGCTGAAGAACTGGTAGAACTTCCCTGGCGTGGAATGATCCAGGCGATGGTACGGGCAAGGATACCTTACCTGCCGGTTCATGCCGATCACATTAACCGTGATACGGACCAGTTCTCCTTGCTGGTCTTGCCGAATCTGGGGCTAATGACTAATGAGCAGGTAGCTGCGGTACGAAGCTTTGTGGATCGTGGAGGTAGCCTCATTGCTACCGGCAATAGCAGCTTATATGATGAAATGGGGGATCCCCGCCCTGATTTTGCCTTATCCGATATTTTTGGTGCCCACGTTAAAAAGCCAGTGTCAAAGGAGGATATTCCTGCGGAAAAAATGGCAAGAGATGCTTATCATACTTACATGCGTTTAACCCCTGAACTTCGTTCACAAATGATAGGTCCCCACACAGGTAAGGAGCCCGTTATTAAGGGTAAACGTCATCCCATTCTTAAAGGTTTTGATGAAACTGATATATTGCCCTATGGAGGTTTGCTCCAGCCCCTGAATGTGGATGCTGGTGCTGAAGTACTGATGACCTATATCCCCCAGTTCCCGACTTATCCCCCGGAAAAATCATACATGCGGGAACCTATAACCGATATCCCTGGAGTTATTATCCGTTCGAACACCCAAGGAGCCCGGATCGCCTTCATACCTGCTGATTTTGACGGCCAATTTGGACGATTTAATCTTCCGGATCATGGAAATTTATTAGCCAACATAATTCGTTGGTGCGCCAAAGAAGACTTACCAATGTCGATTGAAGGAGCAGGATTGGTAGATTGCCATTTATACCAACAAGCTGCTCGATTGGTACTTCATGTCGTTAACCTTACCAGTGCTGCTACCTGGCGTCAGCCATTAGACGAATTGATCCGCATCGGGCCGCTAAAAGTAAAGGTAAAAATGCCAAAATCGTTAAATGGTAAGAACCTTAAGCTACTGGTTTCAAAACAAAATATAGTACCAACGGTTGCCAATGGCTTCTGTACATTCGAAATCAAATCAATTCTCGATCATGAGGTTATAGTAATATCCTGATCCCGAAATAAAAAATCCAGATCCCGAAATCGACCGGAAAATAGTAAACTTCATGCCCGGAAGATCAAAGTAAGTAAATATGAAAATGTTAAATGGATTGTGATTAATCAGGAATGTATTTCAAAAAGAAAGGCCTGGCATAGGAAAGTAGATATATGAATTCATTGGGAGATTTGGAGAAGGATCGGAAGGTATTAAAACTCTTATAAGGAACAAGAACCTTAGAACAATCACATTATATGAAACAAATTAAACGACGGAATTTTATATGCACAGCATTAGGAGTTGCCGGCCTTTCAGTGATAGGATGTACAAAGAAGGTATTGCCAGGCAAATCAGGCCAAATGCTTGGTTTAAAAGGTCACCAAAATTCTAAAATTATTCATTGGGATATTATTACTATCGGCAACCTCTCCCGTAATAGGTATTGGGGTGAGAGTGAAGAAAAAGAGTTGCATCCGGTAATTTGCACTACGACAATCATTACAGGAAAAGATTTTCACGTTATTGTTGATCCTTCATTGAAAGATGGAAACGCAATGGCTGCAGAATTAAAAAGAAGAACCGGGCTAACACCAGATGATATTGATGTGGCTTTCGTTACACATGAACATGGTGACCATCATATCGGATTACCGGGTTTTCCCAAAGCAAAATGGTTGGCAGGCGCGCAAGTAGCTGCTGCCATTAATAGTACTGCAAAATATTTTAAAAAGGTTGAGCCAGCGGGAAGTACATTATTTGATGCTATTGATGTTGTAGCTACGCCGGGTCACACCCCAGGGCATACAGGCTTACGTTTTGATTACAGGGGGTTATCGGTTTTTGCAGCAGGTGATTCGGTTGCTACAAAGGATTTTTGGGATGAGGGAATAATGTATTTTAAAGCTTTGGATATGGAAGAATCTAAACGGTCAATGAAAAAGATTGCTTCCATTTCTAATATTGTAATACCGGGACATGACAATTATTTTTTCTATTTATAATAAAATCAATCCTGTCTAAAATAGTGTTAATAAATTTTAGGATATTACTTCAACCCCTTTGTCGGCAACTTTATATCAACTAACATAAACTGCATGCCATATGCTATTTCATACTTTTAGATCAACAGCTTCCTGCGTTTCTGTCCTTGTAATTTTTCTTTTGAAATCCTTCCTTGCCCACTCACAAGTGCAAACCAGCGTGGTGCGCGGATTGATTCAAAATAACAATACAAACGAACCACTCCCCGGCGTATCCGTTGTGGTTAAAAATACAATAACTAATTTTACATCCGGCACCAGCACTGACAGTTCCGGTATCTTTAGTTTCACACGACTCCCTGCCGGACGGCCTTATACTTTCATCATTTCCGCTGTTGGATATGAATCGCAGACTTTATCCGGCTACAATATAAAAGCAGAAACTACTATATCCCTGGTAGTAAAATTAAATCTTTCAAGTGAGGCATTAAATCAGGTGGTTGTGATAGGATACGGAACCCAGCAGAGGAAGGACCTAACCGGATCAGTGGGATTGATAACGGCGGCACAGACAAAAGATCTTCCGGTTTCAAGTGTTGATCAAAGAATGGTGGGTCAGGTGGCGGGTATGCAGGTGAGCGCCGCCACTGGTATCCCAGGCGGTGGTACTTCCATCAGGATCAGGGGTGCCGGCTCGATAGGAGCCGGAAACGACCCATTGTTCGTCATCGATGGGTTCCCCATAACCCGGTCTTTCGGGCAAACATCCAATCCGCTGAACCTGATCAACCCTGATGACATAGAATCTATTACTGTTTTAAAAGATGCTTCTTCAACGGCGATTTACGGTTCAAGAGGGTCTAATGGTGTAGTAGTTGTTACTACAAAAAAAGGGCGTAGCGGTCCTCCTGTGGTGGAAATCAGTGCTTATACCGGGTGGCAAACGGTGCCAGAGAAAGGCCGCCCTACTGTGCTTAACGGCACTGAATATGCCCAGTATCAAAAGGAATGGATCATAGACTATATTGCTTTTCAAGGCCGGGTGGCCACAGATGCAGATATTCCGCAATACCTGAAGAACCCTGCTCAGTACGGTGAAGGCACTAACTGGTACAAGGAAATTTTACATACTGCGCCCCAAAGCAGTATAAACGCCAGTGTTTCCGGAGGTTCGGAAAATTCTAAATATTCCTTTTCTGTTGGCCGCGTAACCCAGGATGGGGTTGTGCGGTATACAGGTTTTGAACGTTATGCTGCCAGGATAAATTTTGAAGTAAATCTTAGCAGAAGATTGAAGCTTGGATTTATCCTGGCGCCCTCTAACAGCATCCAGCGATTGAGCGATAGTGAAGGCTCCCTCTACAGGGACAACATCATTGTCCGCAGCCTATGGCTGAGCCCGCTGGTACCTGTCAAAGATGCCAACGGTAAAAGGGTGCCATTTATAGAAGGCGGGGGAAGGCCCGCTCCCAATCCACTCAACAGCCTCGAATTCGCCGGCACCAAACGAAAAGAATTCAGGGGCCTAGGAAGCATCTTCGCCGAATATGAGATCATTAACGGCCTGAAGGCCAAGTATAGTTTCAATGTTGACTACAGTAACGGCTCATCTTTTCTTTTCAATCCTTCTACTGTGGGCGGAATATTTTTACCACCGCCCGTTGTTCCTACTTCTACCAGTACAAACTTCTCAAGCTTTAACTGGCTTTCAGAAATATTGCTTTCCTATAATAAACAGGTTAAAGACGATCACCATATAGAAGCGGTAGTTGGGTACACCACGCAACATGAGCACGCTGATTTTATGCAGATCAACGCAGACAACTATCCCGATGACCTTGTTCAAACCATCAATGCAGCAGCCATTATTCCCGCTTACAACCAGGACGTGCAGGAATGGTCGCTAATCTCATACCTGGCAAGGGTAAATTATATCTATAAAAATAAATACATCATCACCGCTACCGGCCGCTCAGACGGTTCTTCCAGGTTCGGGCCGAACAACAGGTATGGTCATTTCCCTTCAGCAGCGCTGGGATGGAAAGCTTCGGATGAAAAATTCCTCCAGCATATAAAAGGGATAAGCAACCTTAAATTTCGTACCAGCTATGGGTTGGCCGGAAATTTCAACATTGGTAACTATACCTGGATCTCTAATATCGGTACTTCAAATGCAGTATTTGGTGGCCAGCTGGCTGGTGGCAGGGTGGCTACTTCATTAAACAACCCTGACCTCACCTGGGAAGAATCCGCCCAATATGATGCCGGCCTGGATCTTGGCCTTTTTAAAGACAGGGTCCTTTTTACGGCAGATTACTACAGCAGGATCACCAGATCCATGTTGCTGAATAATGAAATTCCCTTATCATCGGGTTATTCAAATGCTATTTTTAACCTGGGAAAAGTGCGTAACAGGGGTTTAGAGTTTTCGCTGAGCAGTCAGAATTTAACTGGAAAATTCGCTTGGAACTCAAGGGCTAACATTTCATTTAACAGGAATATAGTGCTTGCTCTAAATGATCAGAATAAAACCATTTACAGTGGAAGAAGCGGTGAGGGCGGATATACTCATGTCACTGAAGTAGGAAAACCAATTGGCCAATTTTTTGGTTACCAGATCTTAGGAGTATACAAAGACGCAGAGGACCTGGCCAAGTCACCCAAAAACAACACCTCGGTAGTGGGTTCTATCAAATACAAAGATGTGGATGGAAACGGCGTCATTGAACAGATCAAAGATTTTACGGTGATTGGTAAAAGTCAGCCCGGTTTCACCTGGGGGCTCAGCAATAATTTTAACTTCAGGAATGTGGACCTAAGCGTTATCCTGGTAGGTGTGCAGGGAGGTCAAATCCTCAGAACCGCCAATGAGACCCATAATAACAATGAAGGCATAGCCTTCCCTGCTCAATTCAATATCGACAGGAAATATGTGATGAACCGTTGGCGCTCACCTTCACAGCCTGGAGACGGAAAAACGCCGACAACAACCGGGGGCAGGGTGATGTGGCGGGACGTTAATTCATCATGGGTGGAAGATGCGTCTTATATCAGGCTACAGAACGTAACCCTGAATTATATGATATCGCCTAAAATACTTTCCCATACCAGGGTAATCAAAACAGCACGGATTTATGCCAGCGGTCAAAACCTGGCTATATTAACAAAATATAGCTGGGCGAATCCTGATGCGATCCGAAATTCTTTGGCCGGAAACACGGTGAGTCAGGCCTTGGTTCCAGGATCCGATTATGGAAATTACCCCGTAGCACGCACCCTAAACCTTGGTATTAATCTAACGTTTTAACCGATATATTACAAATTATTTAAAACATGAATATGAAAAAGTATTGTTACCAGATATTGACGTTAGTCATGATAGCAAGTCTCGTCATCCCTTCCTGCAAAAAAAGCTTTTTAGACGTTGGCCCTGAAGCCACTATCAATGGTAGTAAATTCTTTTCAACCCAGGCTGAAATTTTACAGGCCCTTAATGGAGCTTACAGTACGTTGAGGATCCTAGGTGTGAACAGCTATTGGGTATTTGGCGAGATGCGCTCTGATAATACTGCTAACTTTCAAACCAACACAGGAGGCGAACAAAGAGAACTTATAGATCAGTTCCTGACCATTGCTACGAATGATAATGTCAGGAATTTCTGGCAACAAAGCTATATCGGTATATCCAGGTGTAATGATGTGTTGGATCACATTGAAGCGGTCAGCATGTCCGATGCGATAAAAAAGCAGTATACCGGGGAAACAAAATTTTTAAGAGCCTTTTATTATTTCCAGCTTGTCAGGCAATTTGGAGGAGTGCCGTTGCGGATCACTTCAATACAATCGGCATCAAATTCCCTTTCCGGGGGAAGGGCAACGAAAGAGAAAATATATGAACTCATATTAACTGACCTGGAGGCGGCCGTAACCAACCTTCCTTCATCTTACACGGGAAAAGACCTTGGCCGGGCCACCCGGGGAGCAGCACGCATAATGCGGGCGGAAGTGCTGATGACCCAGAAAAAATTCACCGAAGCTTTAGTTGATTTACAGCAAATGAAAACCCTTGGATACAATTTGCTCTCCGGTTATAAGGCCATTTTTGATCCTAAGAATAAAAACAATGCAGAGTCCATACTTGAAATTCAATATTTGGGCAGCCAGGCCAGTCTTGCCAGTAATTTTATGTACACCTTCGCGCCCACAGCGTCAGGCAGCAATGTAACCGGTGATTTGGGTACGGCCCTCACCCTTAATGCAGGGTGGAATACGCCCACTGCTGACCTCATCAGCGCGTACGAGCCAGGCGATTTAAGAAAGGAAGCCTCCATGAGTATGGGATATATGAATAACGGCGTTTTTGTAAATGCTCCGCATGTAATCAAATACAATCATGGATTTGTGAACAGGGGAAATACCGATGATAATTTTCCGGTATACAGGTATGCAGACGCCTTGTTGCTAATCGCTGAATGCCTGAATGAAACCGGTGGTGTGAACACTGAATCTTATGACATCCTCGACAGGTTAAGGACACGGGCCGGTATTTTACCGCTTAACCGGGGCGCCGTAACTACTCAGGCTTTATTAAGGGAAGCCATAGAGAAAGAAAGAAGGGTGGAGCTTGCTTTTGAAAACCATCGCTGGTACGACCTGGTTCGTACAGGAAGGGCGGTGGATGTAATGAACGCCCACGGGGTTCAGGAGAAGGTTTTAAAACCTAATATTGTTAGGCCAAGTGCGTTTAATGTAACCCAGAATAAATTGCTGTTACCGATACCTCAGCAAGAGGTGAGCGTAGATAACCTTGAGCAAAATCCGCAATAAGCACATGAAATCAAATACGTTTACACGCCTTACAGGTTTATATTTATTTTTTCTTCTCATCTCTTCATGTAATTTGGCTCCGAAGGAATCGCACAAAGAATGGAAAGTTTACGGCGGCAGCAAAACCCGTATTCAATATTCGGCCCTGGGTCAGATTGATACAAGTAATGTACAAAACCTGCAGGTAGCTTGGGAGTATCACACCAACGATGCGGCACCCGGCAGCCAGATACAATCGAATTGCATTGTAGTGGATGGGGCCCTTTACGGGGTCTCCCCTGCGGTTAAGTTATTTGCTATTGATGCGACTACCGGTAAAGAAAAATGGGTATTCGATCCTTTTGCGGATACAAGCGGAGGCAGGAGTAAAAAGCGTGGAATAAACAATTGCAGGGGTGCTACCTATTACCATGGGGAAAACAATGATAGCCGTATTTTTTACGGAGCAGGGTCTTTTTTGTATTGTATAGATATTCGTACAGGGAAACCAGTTAGGGAATTCGGTAATCAGGGGAGCGTTGACCTGCACAATGATCTGGGACGGGATGTTTCACATTTATCGGTCACTTCCAGTTCTCCGGGCATTATCTATAAAGATTTGATCATTATTGGTTCCAGTGTTTCTGAGGAAGCGGCGTCTGCACCGGGCCATATCCGGGCTTATGATGTTCATACTGGCAAACTGAGCTGGGTATTCCATACAATCCCCTATCCGGGGGAGCCAGGGTATGAAACCTGGGACGACAAGGAAGCATATAAGCATGTCGGGGGAGCCAATTCATGGGCAGGTTTCAGTATGGATGAGGAAAAAGGGGTGTTATTTGCACCTACCGGTTCGGCTGCTTATGACTGGTATGGCGGCAAACGGCTGGGGCAAAACCTGTATGCCAATTCAATCCTGGCTATAGAAGCTGCCACCGGTAAATTAAAATGGCATTACCAGACTGTTCACCATGACGTGTGGGATTGGGACCTTCCAACCCCTCCCATACTGGTGTCCCTTAAAAAAGATGGAAAAGATGTGGAAGCCTTGATACAAACCACTAAAACAGGATTTCTTTTTGTACTGGACCGAAGTTCCGGCAAACCACTACATCCCATCGAAGAAAGACCTGTACCTACGGAAACGGATCTTACAGGAGAAAGGCTCTCGCCGACACAACCCTATCCCACGTTTTATCCTCCTTTTGTCCGGCAGGTCATCACGGAAGCAGATTTGAGCCGGATTGTTCCTGATTCATCATACCAGCAGATCAAAAAAATGCTGGCCAGTTATAAAACTGGCAATATATTTAATCCTCCATCCAAATATCCCACTATTGTTTCCCCTGGCATGCAGGGAGGCGGCGAATGGGGTGGCCCCTGCTTTGATCCTACAGAAGGGGTGATGTATGTGAATGCTAATGAGATTACCCGGGTACTCACCATGGTGGATGTTAAGCAAGAGCAGACATTGACAGGCCAAACGAACCTGGAAGCGGGAAAGATTTTATATAGAAAATTCTGTATGACCTGCCATGGCGAAGACCGCAAAGGCTCAGATGATTATCCATCACTGTTGGCTATACATAAAAAATACAATGAAGAGCAATTTAAAAGCCTGATTACTGCCGGCCGCAGAAGAATGCCCGCTTTTAATCAGTTGAATGAGGTGGAAAAAACAGCGGTCGCCTCTTATGTCGTAGATCTTAAATCCAGACAGGCCGAAAAATTTATCAGTGCCCCAAAAATTATGGACCCTTATCTTCAGATACCCTATACTTCGGCCCCTGGTGTACTTAATAAAACAATGGCGGGAAGGCCCTCCAAATTTGAAACACCAGAAGGCTACCCGGCAATTAATCCACCCTGGGGCACCTTAAGCGCAATCAACATGAACACCGGCAAACTGCTCTGGAAGGTTCCGTTGGGAGATTATCCTGAGCTTAAAGCAAAGGGCATCCGATCAGGCACGGAAAACTACGGCGGTCCCGTTGTGACAGCTGGTGGATTAATATTCATTGCCGCCACCAAAGACGAAAAATTCAGGGCTTTCCATAAAAGAACTGGGAAACTGCTTTGGGAAATAAATCTTCCTGCTTGCGGTTTTGCCACTCCTTCTATTTACGAGATCAATGGAAGGCAATATGTGGTCATTGCCGCCGGGGGAGGCAAACTGGGAACAAAATCATCAGATGCATATGTGGCGTTTTCTTTAAAATCAAACCCATGAATGTTAACCGGAAAGACTTCTTAACTTCATGCATACTACTACACCGATTGTACCTTTCCAATTGGAGTAAGTTTTTAACAATTAAAATTGCTGTTATATGAGATTTAACCCACTTAAATTTAAAGTTTCTTTTTATGCCATTATTTTCCTTCTCTTTATCCTGAAAGCTTCAGATGTGAATGCCCAGGGAAAACCAAGCCTGATTAGAGGTGTAGTTAAAAATAATAATGGTGATCATCTTGCGGGAGTTTCTGTTATCGTTAAAAATTCAAAAACCAATTTTACGGCAGGCACAAGTACAGATAGCTCAGGCGTATTTACCTTTTCCTTGTCATCCTCAGGTGGACCATATAGTTTTTCTTTTTCCACTGTTGGTTATGAAACTCAACCATTGTCAGGCTACAGCATTAAAGAAAATGTTCCACTTTCATTAGACGTGACGATGAAACAGATTATTGCAGATTTAGACCAGGTTGTAGTTGTTGGTTACGGTGCACAAAAACGAAAGGACCTAACGGGATCGGTAGGATCAGTAGGCACCGCGGAAATAAAGGACTTAGCTATAACCCGTATCGACCAGGCACTTGCAGGCCGTGTAGCAGGTGTTCAGGTTAAAGCTGTGTCCGGCGAGCCAGGTTCGGCTCAGCAGATACGCATTCGTGGTATAGGAAGTATTTCTGCAGGAGTGAGCCCTTTATATGTTATAGATGGATTTCCTACAGATAATATTCAAACGCTTAATCCCAATGATATTGAAAGCATGGATATTTTAAAAGATGCTTCGGCAACCGCTATTTATGGTTCACGCGGATCAAATGGTGTGGTGATCATCAATACAAAAAGGGGGAAATCGGGCAAGGCAGTACTGGGGTTCGATACTTATTACGGATTGGAGCGAGTATCGAAGATCCCCAAAATGAAAAACTCAAAGGAACAAGCACAGTGGTGGCTCGATGGCATGCGCAATAAAAACATGGATGATGGCAACGCTGTTACAGGATCGCCAAACACTTGGAAGCAACCTGTTCCCGACATCATACTCGATGTACTGAGTGGGAAAAATACAACTGATGTGGATGCACTTGATGGTATACTTGTAGATGCACCACAGCAAATGTATGCACTCAGTGCTTCGGGTGGGACTGATGTTATGAAGTATGCATTTAGTGGAGAATACCTAAACCAGGAAGGCATTGTTATTAACAGCGGATTTGAAAGATATTCAATACGCGCTAACTTCGATGCAAAGTTGACAGACAAGTTATCCATCCGCCTTAACCTGAATCCTTCCTTCACAAATCAAAGAGCCCTTCCTTCCACGGGTGTATGCTGCCTTGGGTCAGGAGTAGTAGCTGCAGCATTGAACATTCACAATTTTCGTCCGCTGGTAGATGCGAATGGAAATTATTTCAATTATGATGGCTTACCAGACCTCGCCGCCGTTTACAATCCGCTCGCTGTTGCTATGGAAACAAAAGCATCAAATAAACTAAACCGGCTGCTAAGTAATGTGAATGCGGAATACCAGATTACCAAAGATTTAAAGTTCAATTTTTTGCTTGGTGGAAGTATAGTGAATACTAAGGGCATGCTGTTTAAACCACAACGTCCTTATTTCTTTAATGATCTCCCATTTGGTTCCGACAATTCTTCGCAGATTACAAACTGGCTAACCGAATATACCCTCAATTACAATAAAAGCTTTGGTAAACATAATCTAACAGGGTTAGTGGGATATTCCGTTCAGAAAGAAAAAGGCGAATCGAATGCTATCAGCAGTAACAGATTCCCTAACAATCTTGTGCCCACTTTAAGCGCAGTTAGCAATCTCATTACAGCCGGTACCTCAAACCAATATGAATGGTCGCTGCTTTCTTACCTGGCAAGGGTGAATTATAATTATTTCAGTAAATATTATCTCACTGTTTCTTTAAGAACCGATGGTTCTTCCCGTTTTGGTGGTGAGAATAAATATGGTGTTTTTCCCTCCGTGGCTTTGGCATGGCGTGTTTCCGAAGAAAAGTTTCTAAAAGATGTTTCTTTCCTCAACGAACTTAAAATCAGAACGAGCTATGGCGAAACCGGGAACAACAATATTGGCAACTATGACCAATATGCGACTTTAAATTATGAGAATTATACGCTCGGTAATGCCGCTATTACCGCCACGGGACCTGGCAGGCTCGCTAATCCCTTCCTTACCTGGGAAAAACAATCTTCCGTCAACGTTGGTGTAGATGCCAGTTTCTTTAAAAGGCGCGTCAATATTACGGTAGATAATTTTCATTCCAGGAACACGGACCTGTTGCTAAATGTAAATGTGCCCAACATAACCGGTTTCAGCACAGGGCTGCAGAACATAGGTGAAGTGAAGAATACCGGATGGGAATTTGTATTGAACACTGTGAATGTAACCGGAGGGAAATTTGATTGGAGCACTGATTTCAACTTTTCCACTTACCGTAATAAAGTAGTGCGGCTGGGACCACAGGGAGATCCTATTTATGTTGGAAATAATGTCACTATGATTGGACAACCCATCGGCATGTTCATTGGTTTTTTAACAGATGGAGTTTTTAAGAATAAGGCCGAATTAGATGCAGGTCCGATTTTTAATCCAGGTGCAGCAGACCGTTCAAGAGTAGGAGATGTTCGTTTCAAAGACATTAGTGGTCCGGCGGGAAAGCCCGATGGTATTATTAACAATTTCGATAGAACTATAATGGGTTCTCCCTACCCGGATTTTAATTATGGCATGACCAATAGGTTTTCTTATGGAAATTTTATGCTAAGCACGACTCTGCAAGGATCGCACGGCAGCCAGATTTATAATTTGTCACGGGATGGTGGATACAGTGGAAGGGCCCGCGTACGGGGATATGCCTTTAGCAACAATTATTGGAAATCAGAACAGGAGCCAGGCGATGGAGTAACTCCCAGGCCAAATGATAATCCAACGGGCGGATTCCGATTACCGAATCAAAAATATCTCGACAACGGATCCTACCTGCGCATCAATAACATTACACTCAGCTATAACATACCTGCAAAACGGCTTCAGAAAATAAAGCTAAGTGGGTTGCGGGTATATGCAAATGCTACCAATATATTTCTTTTTACAAAAAACACAGCTTTCAATCCTGATGTTAGTATGAATGATAATCCTCTCAGTCCCGGAATTGAATCGAACGATTATCCTTTGCCAAAAGGGATCATCTTTGGTTTAAATGTAAAATTTTAATGAAAGCATCTGCAAAAAAATTAGCAATGAAAAAATTATTTACCATATTGCTTTCATCATCATTTTTGATGATCTCATGCAAAAAGGATTTTATAGAATCAGCACCCATTTCTTCTGCAAGCGTAGAAGCCGTTTATAAAACTGATAAGGATTTTCAGGATGCCGTACTTGGAATATATTCAGTGCTTAGGAACCAGTACCAGGATTTCTGGATATTTGGAGATCTTCGTGCCGATGATTCATGGCATGCGCTCGGTAATGACGCTTTCCTGGTGTCGGTAAATACCTTCAGCATGAATAGCAGCTCCAGCCTGATGATTAATAGCTGGAGGAATTATTACAGTGTGATCAATCGGGCCAACCTGATTCTTTCAAAAATTGCAGAAGCTGATCCGGCAATAGTTAAGAACAAAGACAGGCATATTGCCGAAGCAAAGTTCCTAAGAGCTTTTGCCTATTTCGATCTTGTACGAATCTGGGGTGATGTGCCACTCAATACAGCGCCTATAAGCATAGCTGAAGGATATAAGAAGGGGCGCGAAAAAGCAGATAAAATATACAATGAACTTATCATTCCAGACCTGTTAGAAGCCGAAACCAAACTTCCTGTAAAATATACTGGCATGGATGTAGGCCGTGTAACCAAAGGAGCAGCGAAGGCAATTTTAGCAAGGGTATATGTAACCATTAAAGATTTTGCAAAAGCAGAAACGAAATCACAGGAAGTGACTACGATGGGTTATGCGTTGCTGAATAATTATAATGATCTGTTTGATTACACCAAAGAAGAGCATCATAGCGAATACATCTTCGATATAGAATACCAGGATGGAGGTCTGGGCATTGGCAGTGGGTATTCGAATAAGTTCCTTCCTAAATCTGCAGGATCAGCCGCAGACTTATTTTATGGTATCAAGGGTGGTGCTGGCGAACAAAACACCCCCACTCTTGCATTCTTTGATGCATTCGATGCCAATGACAAACGACGTGATGTAACTGTTGCCAAAGGTTATTATGACAACACCGGTGTGTTCAAAGGTTTTATTCAAATAGCCACTTTTACCAAAAAATACCTCGCAATTACACCGGCCATTAATGACAGCAAAGTAAACTGGAAGGTGATCCGTTATGCGGATGTGTTGCTTATGTATGCGGAGGCTTTAAATGAAAACGGAAAAACGCCACAGGCGATTCCTTATCTCAACATGATCCGGAAAAGAGCGGGATTGTCAGAGTATACAACACTTACTAAAGAGGAGGCACGTGAGAAAATATATAACGAAAGACGATTCGAACTGGGTATGGAAGGTGTGCGATGGTTCGACCTGGTAAGAACGGGCCGGGCGTTAACCGTAATGGTACCATTTGGTATGAAACCGCATATGAATGTATTTCCCATCCCCTTAATAGAAGTACAGATTATAAATGACCCTGCAATTTTACCTCAAAATCCTGGATACGATTAATCCGCTTTTATTGTATGATGTTAAGTAAATTATTTACTTCCACCTCCCCTTGCTAAAGTACAATGGAATAACTACAGGGTACATGATAAAATTTTTTGGTAACCATACTTTGCAAGGGGTAAAAAAGTGATTTGGTTTTAAACCTTAGTAGAAAAATAAGTTATATAAGTGATAAACCTTATTACCTTATTATAGTAATTTTTAGAGATTAGAATCAGTCCAATAAGGTAATAAGGTTGTATAAATGTAATCGGCCATTATTCTACTAAGGTTAAATAGCATTCTTTAGGCACACTCTTACATGTAGAGTACTCGGCAACACGGACTAATTACACTAATAAAGAATTTAAATTGTCACTATTTTATCCCTTGTAAAGTATAACAATAAGAATTATGAATATAAGAACCATTAAATGGAGTTTTCTTTGGGCAGTACTTTTCTTCACTGTTATCCTGAAAAACACCACTGCCCAGGAAACAAAACAAATGGTAAAGTCGGGAATATCCTATATAGATCCCACAATAGGCAATGTAGCTCCATTGCTTAATAGCAATCGCCCCGTTGTGCATCTTCCCAATCAAATGGTACGAATGTTCCCGAAAAGGCAGGATCATCTCGATATGCAGATCACCGATTTTCCATTGCTTGCAACAAATATCATTACTCCTCAAATGGTGTTTGCAATAAAACCCTCAATCGGAGAAATATCTGACACTGGATGGTACAGACGGCTCACCTATGATCATGACCTTGAAGTAACACAGCCCTGGTATTATGCTGTTACACTAACAGATGATAACATCCGTACCGAATTTACTGCCGGTGAAAAAACAGGGATATACCGTTTTACCTTTCCAGCCGGGGTGAAAAAAAATCTGCACCTGTCACATTATTATGAAAAGGGTGATTTTCAACTAAACAATAATACTGTAACGGGAAAGGAATATGTAAACGATATCATTCATTCACAGAAAGGCATTGCTTATATGTATGGCATTTTTTCAGGCAACCCAACAACAGGCAAAAAAGAAGGCGAGAAGGACTGGGGAAAGTATACCGTTACTGGCAGAACGCAAAAGCCTGTGCAAATGGAAGGTGTAAGGGCTTATGCTACCTATGATGAGAAAAATAAAACCGTGGTTGAATTCCGTTATGCGATTTCATTTATCAGTACTGACCAGGCAAAGATAAATTTTGAAAGAGAGTTGACAGGTATGGGATTCGATGAGTTGAAAAGCAAGGGTAAGGCTGCCTGGGAAAAAACCATTAGCCAGGTAAAAGTGGAAGGAGGTACCGAATCACAAAGACGTACATTTTATACAGCGTTATATCGTTGTTATGCACGGATGGTAGACATTTCAGAGCATGGGAAATTTTATAGTGCTTACGATAACAAAGTCCATGAGGACAAGAGGTCTTTTTATACGGACGATTATACCTGGGGTAACTATCTTGCGCTGCATCCCCTGCGCATGATACTCGATCCAAATCGCGAGGCGGATATGTTGCAGTCTTATGTAACCATGTATGAGCATAGCGGATGGATGCCTGACTATCCCCGGCATTTCGGAGACCGTCCGGGTATGTTCGCTTTTCATTCTTCCATTGTTTTTCTGGATGCTTACAGGAAAGGGATAAGAAATTTCAATCTTGAAAAAGCATTGGAAGGAATGATCAAAAATGCTGACCAGGCTACCATGCTTCCAAGCAGGAACGGACCAAAGGGTGCCCTGGAAGCGTTTTATTTCTCAAAGGGTTATTATCCTGCATTACATCCCGGGGAAGTTGAAACCGATTCCGTTGCTGCACTTAAAGCAGGACAAAAACGCTCTGCGGTTGCCGTTACACTTGGTAATAGTTATGATAGCTGGGCAATTAGTGAGTTGTCAAAAGAACTGGGTAAAGATGATATTGCCAAACGGTTTGCACCAAGGGCAAAGAATTACAAGAATTTATGGTGGGATAAATACCGCATGTTCATGCCAAAGGATGCGAAAGGGAATTGGATAGAAATAGATCCGAGATTCGATGGAGGTCATGCAGGAAATGATTATTACAATGAGAATAATGGATGGAGCTATGTATGGAACGTTCAACAGGATATAAAGGGATTATCAGATTTAATGGGCGGCCCTGATAAAATGGAGCAGAAGCTTGATCAGCTTTTTACTGAGGGAGTGGAGCGAAGCAAGCCCGAATTCTGGGGTAAATTTCCAGATCAAACAGGACTAATAGGCAATTTTGGCATGGGCAACCAGGTAACGTTTTTTATTCCGTATCTCTACAATTATACCAATGCTCCGTGGAAAACGCAGAAGTATACACGCTTACTATTAGATACCTGGTTTCAGGACAATATATTCGGTGTTCCTGGTGATGAAGATGGTGGTGCAATGTCGGCATTTGTCGTTTTTTCGGCGATGGGTTTTTATCCTATAACACCTGGCTTACCCGTGTATAGTTTAACCAGTCCTTTATTTACCAGGATAAGCATCGCTTTATCTAACGGAAAAACGTTTACGCTTATAGCCAATAAATCTTCCAGAAAAAATAAATACATACAATCGGCAACGCTGAATGGCAGACCACTTACTTCACTTTCCTTCACCCATGCAGAATTGTTAAACGGTGGGACCCTTCTTCTGGAAATGGGTGAAGAAACCAATAAAAAATGGGATATCAGGTATTAAATGAACCAGCAATGACCAGGCATTTTACTCCGCTGTTTAAACTGAAAAGAGTTTTGCAAAATGAAAATGGATCGGAAGAATAAAATAATGACTTTATAAAAATAACAGGAGACATCACCGGCAAAATAAGGAAAAAATTATGGCTATGGCTCAGAAAATTTTAATTAAGACAGTCCTTCTAATAGCAGCTTTCAATAGTGGGTTGTATGCGCAAACATCAAAACCAACGAAGTCAAATCTTGAGTATGTAGATCCTACTATCGGCAATGTGGCGCCACTACTTAACACTAACAGGCCGATGGTGCACCTGCCCAACCAGATGGTTAGGATGTTTCCAAAAAGGCAGGATCATCTGGATATGCAGATAACAGATTTTCCACTGCTTTCCCTCAATATGATTACCCCTCAAATGGTTTTTGCCGTTAAACCTTCTATAGGAGAAGTGTTAGATACTGGTTGGTACAAGCGGTTGAATTACGACCATGATTTTGAAATAACACGTCCCTGGTACTATGCGGTATCCTTACCCGACGATAAAGTACTTACCGAATATACCGCCGGTGAAAGAACCGGTATCTACCGCTTTACCTTTCCAAAAGGCGTCCTGAAAAACGTATTGCTTTCTCATTACTATCCCAATGGTAAATATGAATTCAGGAATGGAAACACCATTGTAGGAACCGAATTTGTTGAAGACGCAAATCATGAACAGAAAGGAGTGGCTTATGTTTATGGAGCGTTTACCGGAAAGCCTCAAACAGGAAAGAAAGAAGGAGAAAAGGATTGGGGTAAATATACAGTTAGTGGCAGGCCTGAAAAGCCAAAGAAGATGGATGGCGAAAGAGCCTATGTTAGCTATCAATCAAATGATCCTTCGGTTGTTGAATTCCGTTATGCCATTTCATTTATCAGCTACGAGCAGGCCAGGAATAATTTTGAAATGGAACTCAAAGGAATCACATTTGAACAATTGAAAAATAAAGGACAGTCAGCGTGGGAAAAAGTGATGGGGCAAATAAAAGTTGAAGGCGGTACCGAAGCACATAAAAGAACTTTTTATACAGCGCTCTACCGATGCTATGCAAGAATGGTAGATATAAGCGAAGAGGGAAGGTACTTCAGCGGCTATGATAAAAAAATTCATGAGGATAAAAGACCTTTTTATACAGACGATTATACATGGGGAAATTACCTGGCACTTCACCCGCTTCGCATCATCCTCGATCCAAAACTGGAGGCAGATATGCTTCAGTCATACGTTTCGATGTACGAGCAAAGCGGTTGGATGCCGGAATATCCAAAACTTTTTGGAGACAGGCCTGGTATGTTCGGTTTTAAATCATCTGTCATGTTCCTTGATGCCTACCGCAAGGGCATAAGAAATTTTGATGTCAGCAAGGCTTTTGAGGGAATGTTGAAAAATGCTGAAAAAGCAACCATGCTCCCTTTCAGAAATGGTCCTGCTGCAGGGCTTGAAGCATTCTATAAGGAGAAAGGTTATTATCCAGGTCTTCCACCCGGAGTAGCCGAGACAGATTCTTTTGCTTTATTGAAACGGGGTCAGAAAAGATCCTCAGTAGCCATTACGCTGGGTGATAGTTACGATAGCTGGGCTTTAAGCGAACTGGCAAAAGACCTTGGGATAGCGGATATCCATGAGCGTTATGCACCCCGTGCCCAGAACTATAAAAACCTATGGTGGGACAAATACAATATGTTTATGCCAAAGGATGCAAATGGTAAATGGATTGAAATTGATCCAAAATTTGATGGCGGCGAAAACGGATTTGATTACTACAATGAAAACAATGGATGGAGTTATATATGGAACGTTCAGCAGGATATCAAAGGACTGAGTGACCTGCTGGGAGGGCCTGATAAAATGGAACAAAAGCTTGACCAGCTTTTTCGGGAAGGACTTGATCGGAGCAGGCCGGAATTTTTTGAAAAGTTCCCTAATCAAACCGGTTTAATAGGACAGTTCGCGATCGGTAACCAGGTTACATTCTTTATTCCTTATTTGTTTAATTATACAAATGCTCCCTGGAAAACACAAAAATATACCAGGCTTATTCTCGACACTTATTTCAAGGATAATATCTTCGGGGTTCCCGGCGATGAGGACGGAGGTTCTATGTCTTCCTTCGTTGTGTTTTCAGCAATGGGATTTTTTCCAGTCACTCCCGGAATTCCAAATTATTCCATCACAAGTCCCTTGTTTAGTAAAGTGAGCATAAGCCTTCCAAACGGGAAAAACTTTACGCTTCTTGCTAAAAATCTTTCACGTACAAAAAAATACATACAATCCGCTTCGCTTAACGGAAAGGTTTTGCGTTCGCTTTCTTTTTCACACGAAGACCTAATGAAAGGGGGTATTTTATTATTGGAAATGGGAGAAAAAACCAGTAAACAATGGGAAATAAAATATTAATGATTTGAAGTTTATCTTAGTAAGCAAGCATAAAAACATTGAACTGATAATAAACAACAATACATGAAAAACAGCGCATTTGCAAGGTGCCTTTTAATATTACCTGCATTTCTTTGTATGCACCGTATGCTGGCACAAACGATTAAAAGGTCAAATGTACCCCGCCCGGCATTTGAGGTTACTGGAAGCATCTATCCATGGGAAGTACATGACGAAGGCATTGATCTTATCCTCGATAATATGACCGGCATCGCAGGGATTAATTCAGTGTATATGCTTGCTGTAATGCACCAGGAACACCGCCCGTTCAACTCTGACAAGTTGCCGGGAATGTTTCTGTTCAATCATAACCCTGTTCGCCGTGAATGGGATGCTGAAGACGCCAAGGCATACTTCCATCCTCATTTAGAATTATATGGCCGGATTAAGCCGGAGTTATCAAGCTTTTCATGGTTAAATCAGACAGACTGGTTGAAAATTGTACTTGATAAAGCTCATGCACGGGGATTGCGTGCAGGTGCTGAAGTTTCTCATACTTATATACCACTCGAGTATTTAAAAAAAAATCCGGAGCTTCAGCAACGTGATATAAACGGGAAAATCCTGGAGGGTAATATGAATGCCAGGCCATGTTCCAACAACCCTGATGTGCGTGAGTACCTGCTTGCGCTTTATGGTGACATCGCTTCCAATTACGACGTCGATTACATCCAGACTTGCATGTTGCTGTTTAGTAATTCAAATGACCCAACAAAGGGCACCTGCTTCTGTAGCTCTTGCCAAAAGGAAGCAAAGGCCATGGGTTTTGATATGGCAGCGGCCATTCCTATTTTGAGGGACAACCCTAATGCGCAGCCCCAGCTTGATCAGTGGCTGGATTTCAGAAGAGCGTCTACTACAAAAATATATAAGCTGGTTACCGACCGCATTCATCAGGCAAATCCCAAAATCGACTTCCGTCTAAATGATCTTAACAACAGGTCTTCCGGGTTGCATCTGGATGAACTAAAAGCAGGCAATATTAATTCTGTTCATCTTTCCACACACACTGAACAGAATGGTTATCAGAACTCTGACCGCGCTTCTCGTATTGCAACAACCCTTTATTATGTCGGTAAAGATGTCCCGGTCATTGCAGGTGTCCCAACCCGTTTGTTGACAACGCCTGAAATTGTAAAATCAAGTGTAAAGATTTCCGTAGATGCCGGCGCTAAAGGTTTAGGCGTTAAGCATTATGACGGATCGCCATATTCCTTATTACGGGCATTGCGTAATGGCATTAGCGAAGCTGGTGTTGAAGGCTTCACTCCGGTTGTTGGAATAGAAGTGGAAGACATGACACTTTCCGGATATGAGCCCGACAAGTATCTCATTGAGCCATGTGTAAAGACAAATGCAAAGGGCACAGCTACATCCAGGTTCAAAAATGCCAGTGGCATATATACGCTGATTGTATCTTATGTTGATGAGAAGGAGGGCCAGGGTACTATTGCGGTATCGGTAAATGGAAAACAAAAGGCAATCTGGAACCTGAATGAAGATGTTGGATGCTGGAAAAGAAAATCAATCCCAAATATAAAGGTCAATAATGGCGATGAAATAAAGATTACCGGAACCGCCAATGGGAAGGAATCAGCCAGGGTAGATTTCATTGAATTTGTACCACAAGAAGCAATTGCAAAAGTAAAAAATTAATCTTTTTAGCTTTTACCTGATTCTGATTTACAACATATAAATATGGAAGGCAATCATTTAAATCAATGCTATCACAGCAAAATCTTCTTGCCATATAATAGTTTGAACTACAATAGGAACTGGTAAGAATCGATGATTTTTTGATTTTTTGAATCTCATTGTCTTCGATTTTTTATGTCATGTAAAAATAAAGCTATTGTCAGTTTGCTAAAAAGTGTACCCTGAAAATAAAATTATTTTGATCCATCCGTTGTTTTGCAGTTATTGCCGGTGTTGAATAAGAAACTATTAAAATAACAATTGTAGATTACCATAATAAAAGGCATATTCAAATAATACTAAACCCATTTTAATAAAATAGAATCATTGTAGTATGAGATAATCAATTAATTCCAGGGCTTCGCTTTTAGCCCTTATGTTCCTTCTTTTTAAACTGAATGTATCAAACCTACTTGCCCAGTCCAGTGCGACTGTAATAAGGAGGATGTTAAAAATAACAACAATGACCCTCTTTCCGAGTTTCTGTTTTTGTTAGAACTCCAAAAACTATTTTTTCTTCAGACGCTAGTTCATAGCTCAGGAAATTTCACCTTTTTCCGTATAGCTTCCGGAGGACCAAATAGTTTTATTTTTCTACTGTTGGATACAAGAATTAAACTTTATCAGGCTACAATATCAAAGAGAACATTACACTTTCAGTAATAGTAAGTGGAAGCAGCTTTATCGCAAATTTAGATCAAGTGATGGTGGTGGTTAGTTACGGTACACAAAGAAGAAAGGACTTAAACGGTACGCCAGATACTTTATTCTACCTTTCACTAATGTGTAGGGGCTGCGAATGTAATTATGCCATAGTTGGAATTGCTTGTTCACCTCGAAGATTATTTTCTACATGCGCTGCATAAATTTAAGATTGCAACAAAAGATAGGCTTTTATTCCCCTAGCCAGGTCATACCAGTGTGCACTATTATTAGATTCTACAACGATTGATACACTCTGTTTGGAAAAAGCCTCAAAAGAAACCATGGTAAATGACGATAAAGGATATTAAAGCAACAGTGGCCGGATGTTTTAATCCTATAAATTATTTTTGTGTTATATTTTAAACTTTCTTAAATTCATGCTTAGAAGTTCTGTGTTTCTACAATCCACTATGTTGCTTACTGGTCTTCACCATAAATGGAAAGAGTTTAATTACAAGTAATTTTTTTTTAAAACATCAATCTAATGTTAAAATCTTGTAATTTAGGCAAGACAACTAGTCGCAAAGTTTATACTATCCACTGAAAAAATCATTTTTTCTGAGGAGGGTAAAACTGAAAAGAAGAATCAGTTTACCTCCTCGTTTACCAGAATCAAATTCTCCAAACCAAAACAAACACTTATTTTCCATGCAAATTTCGCAAACAGAATATGGCTAAGAAATCGGTGCCGCAAATGACACGGGTTCATGATTCTCAAACCTAATTATTTTCCAATCAAGTATTCAATTATGAAACAACGTTACTTATTATTAGTTTTCATGCTTTCATTTTTTGCGGGAATTCCCGCAGCTTTTGCACAGAAACGGACTGTTTCTGGTAAAATTTCCGATAATAACGGCGCACGAATGCCATTTGTAAATGTTACTGTAAAAGGCACTTCAGTGGGAACAACTTCCAATGCTGATGGAGTATATGGTATTACCGTCCCTGAAGGATCAAACACCCTGGTGTTTTCTTACATTGGACACCGGACCAAAGAGGTAAATATTTCTGGACGTACAACTGTAGATCTTACAATGGAGAAAGATGCCATTGAGCTAGAGAGTGTTTTGGTAACAGCCCTTGGTGTTGAAAGAAACAAAAAATCCCTTCAGTTTTCTGCAACCCAGGTTAGCGGTGAAAACTTCACGCAAGCCCGGGAGATTAACGCGGCTAACGCTCTTGCAGGCAGGGTAGCCGGGGTTAACGTATCAAAGATTGCCTCCGGACCTGGAGGTTCTTCACGGGTTGTGATCAGGGGGGCGAAAACCCTTGGGTCTACCTTAAACCAACCTCTTTATGTTGTAGATGGAGTTCCTATTGACAACAGTAATTTCGGACAAGCTGGTGTTTGGGGTGGTTCTGACCAGGGTGACGGTATGAGCAGCATTAACCCTGATGACATCGCATCAATGACAGTTTTGAAAGGAGCAAGTGCTGCGGCTCTTTATGGATCGAGGGCTGCCAATGGAGTTATTCTGATAACTACAAAAAAGGGAACATCACGTAAAGGACTTGGTATCGAATTCAATTCAAATTATGTTATGGAAAACGTAGATAACCTGACTGATTTCCAAACAACTCATGGAAATGGAGGTTATACCGGAGGAACTTTGATAACACAAGAAGCTAAAACTCCGAAAACCATTGAAGAGCATTGGAACAACGGCTGGGGTTATAATGGGTGGGGACCAAAATTCGATGGTAGTCCAACTGTTCAGTTCGATGGCATATCAAGGCCTTATTCTTATACCGGTGACAACTGGAAGCGTTTTTACAAAACAGGAACTGCGCTTACAAATAGCATCGCACTTACAGGTGGAAGCGAAACTCAAAGCTTCAGGCTTTCGCTTTCTGACCTGAGAAGTAAAGGAGTTTTTCCTAATTCGGGTTTCGACAGAACAAATGTGTCCTTAAGTACAAATTCGAAGTTTGGAAAAAGGTTGTCTGTAAATTCGAAAGTGATGTATTCAAACGAGAAAACGAAAAACCGGCCAAAACTTTCTGATTCTCCAGGAAATGCTAATTTGGCCCTATACTACACTCCAGGTGATGTTGATGTTAGGAATTATCTGGGTGACCCTGATAAACCTGGTGCTGTA